>PPYF01171982.1_pt1 | contig 20204 bp, 18 predicted proteins | sample 1559871 | NCBI WGS metagenome assembly PPYF01 (sample SAMN08240021, study PRJNA423297) | Human gut metagenome, whole genome shotgun sequencing project. | reverse complement strand
CGACAGCAAATCCGCGGCCCTGCTCGCCGGCACGGGCGGCTTCCACAGCCGCATTCAGTGCCAGAATGTTGGTCTGGAACGCGATACCATCGATCACGCTGATGATATCAGCAATTTTTTGTGAGCTGCCGCCGATATCACGCATCGTATCGACCACATCGTCCACAACCTTGCCACCACGCTGAGCGGTATCAGAGGCCATCTGAGCCAGGTTACTGGCCTGACGGGCATTTTCCGCATTCTGACGTACCGTTGCCGTTAATTCTTCCATACTGGCTGCGGTTTCCTCAAGGGATGCCGCCTGCTGTTCAGTACGGGCCGACAGGTCGTTATTACCGGCAGAGATTTCACTTGCACCGTTGTAAATCGCATTAGCACCATCACGGACATCACTGACCGTATTTGCAAGTTCAACCTGCATATGACGTAATGCATCACCTAACTGCCCGATTTCATTCTTCCCGGTAACATCAATCGTTCTGACCAGATCGCCTTTGGCAATATACTGAATACTTTCAACAATACGGTTTAATGGTGAAATCAGTATCCGGCGGATACCTAACCATACTAAGCTGATAATAATAAATACACTGACAATAATGACCAGAAGTATCCATATAGAACGATTATATTCTATTGTATTCTCTTCAACGACTTTATTATAAAGAACACTGTTTAATTGCATATAATCATTATATTGACTTTCAAACGCATCCTGGAAATCCTGCGTCGGCTGAGCAATATACTCATCTATTTTTTCAGCGCGTAAAAAATTAACCAAACTACGCTGAGCACCAAGGTATTTATTATATTCTTCTTCAAGATATTTTGAATTGTCATTTTCCAGTGTTGTCGGCAATGATTTAAACAGCGCCCACTGTTTTTCAGCATCTGCCATTGATTTTTCAGCAGAACTGATAAACTCCAGTGATTCCGGTGTTATTTTATCATTATTACGCAACAGCCGTGATGATGCCCGGCTCAGTTCCATTCTGGATTTTAATAAATCAATCCAGACATCACCAAGGGCATCTGAACGTGCTTTTAAGTTATTAATCATGGTGAATTTTTCATTGTCATTCTTTACAGTCTGTAAGAAAAATCCACCGGAGACTAATTGCAACATACAAAAAATACCCAAGACAAGCAGTATGCTTGTCAGAATTCTTATTCTACTTAACATTTTTACCCTTTACCTCTATAGTAATTAAACAATTAAAATTTTCATTTTAAAATAAAGCAGCCATCCATTACGCATTATTTTACAGCCAAACTTTTTAAAAATATAAAACCATAAATCTAATTTTAATTACTGCAATTACTGCAATTACTGCAATTACTGCAATTACTGCAATTAAACCAAAAACACAGAAATACAATTAATTGTAAAACCAGGAAACAACCAAACAAATCATGAAGCTATCGCCTCATAACCATAATATAAGGATGGTTATTCTTATTAATCACCAACCTTACTATTACTATCAAAACCGTCATCTTATTAACAGATAGGAGACCAAAACCATATAAGTTCAAGTGATTCAGAAAGATAGCCTCTTGCCACTCACCCTTGTCACACTGATACTATCGGGAATTGCACAAAAAAATATATTTAAAATAACGGAATGATGTCATTTCATTATTGATATTTAATTATTATCAATAAAATTATTTTATAAAATCAAATAACTACTAAGATTTTTCTTAACCGTAGTATATTACATCACAGTAAAATCCTAATCGTTTATAAACGCTCAAAAATGCCTGTTTATATTAAACTAACATATCGTTATTTGGTTGGTTAATACTCTACCGATGTTTATAATATAAATATTGCAGAGGAGGATATTGATATGAGTTACAAAGCCGATCTAAAAGAAATGATGACAGAAATGCAGGAAATTATACATAACTATGTCGGGAACAATGCCAAAACAAAAATATCTGTAAATGAAAACAGGTTATCTATAAGCATTGGTATTGAAGGTGTTTCTGATATAGACATATCAATATCAAAAAATAAACCATCGGAAACGCATGACACCAAAAAACAATAATGGTGGATCATCAATGATAGTGGTCAGTATTTTATGAAAAACGTTTGTCTTACCTCTGTTTGGATTCTCTGGCTTTACTTCCTGTACTCTGCGGTAACAAAAAATACCTTATGGCCTGTGCTTTTAATTTGCACTGTAATTCTGTCTGTAACAATCATTATATATAACCGGAAAAAAAACATGTTTAAGAATAAAAAAAATGTGAAACCTCAGGAAAAAAACGATCTGCAAAAAAAATCCAGTGCCATCAATGATAGTACAGATAATATCAATCTTCAGTCCGGTGACGCATCTCTGGTGCAGGAAGAAAAGCAAAAAGCACAGGAAGAACGACAAGTTACTGTTATAAGTAAAAAAACAAGTTTAACCGGTGATATTGAATTTAACGGTGATCTGCAAATATGCGGAAAAGTAAAAGGACAGATCAAATCAACCTCAGGCACTGTCAGTATTATGCGTTCCGGGTTAGTTGAGGGTGATGTCTTTGCTGAAACCGTATTAATTGATGGATCTCTTGTCGGTTCCTGTAATGCCAAACAATTAGATATTCTCGAACATGGTGAATTAAAAGGAATTTGCCGTGTATCTAACCTGGCTATCCGCAAAGGTGGTTCGTTTATCGGGCAATCTGAAGAATACGATGAAAAGAATGCAATAAAATCGTAATCGCAGGATAAAAAAAGGGGCGGAATATCGATTCCGCCCCTTTGCATATATACTGGCAAATTATATGAAAAAGATCACTATCACATCATATTAAATAATGACGTATTCTTCATGGACTGAAAAACTAACATTGATGCCTGAAGTGCGAAATCAGCCATTGCCGCCTGAGTTGTCAGAGATATAAATGCCTCAGAATCCGCACCGATCGTTTGCTCATAACTGCTTTCAACTGAAATTTTATTTACATCAGAAGCGAATCCCAGCTGTTCCAGTTGTTGTAAATTAGTACCAACCTGAGCCTGCACCTTACCCAGGTTATCAATGCATTTATTGATTGAACGGTTCGTGTTATCAAGCACATCACGTAATGCCTCACGATCCGCATCCGTTTCAACAGGTTGTCTTAATGCTGTTATCGCGTTATCCAGCGCAACAAACAGATCATCACTGGTTCCGCTCATAAAGACATCGCTGCCGGTATGACCAATCTGCATTTCTGCGCTGTCACCGACCTTCTGGGTAATCGCTTTATCACCGCCGACATAAGTACCATCCGGTAAAAATGGCGGAGAATCAGAATTATATCCGCCAAAAATATAGTGGCCATTACTGTTCTTGCTGTTACCCAAATCGAGCAAGTTATCGCGGATACCTTCCAGCTCGACGGCTAATGCCTCGCGATCTGCATCTGAATAGGTATCGTTACCTGCCTGAACAATTTTTTCTGTCAGGTTTTTGGTCAGAAGATTTGTGATAGAGTTCAGCGCATTATCTTCATAACTTAATGCATCCTGTGCAAACATTCTTGCAGTATCATACTGATTTATATCAGATAATGCATTTTTATAGATAATCGCCTGAGATGCCGCTGCCGGGTCATCAGACGGTTTCAGCAAAGTTTGTCCTGCAGACAGGCGCGTATAAACGTTATTAAAGTTCACCGTCGCATTAGACATACTGTCAACATTACGCTGATACATATAACTGGTACTAAAACGCATAATTAAACCTCTTGTTATATCTGCTGATTAGCGAATGCTCAAAATCGTATCAAAAATAGTCACTGCCGTTTGCAGAACCTGGGCATTTGCCTGGTAATACTGGGTGAACATCGCTAAGTTGATAAACTCTTCGTTCATATCAACACCCGAAACAGCTTGCTTCTGGAATGCCCATTGATCCAAGGCTTTACCCGTTGTTGTCAGATCACCTTTTAACCCGCTGACCGTACTGCCTACAGAACTCACCATACCGGCATACGCTTCTGTAAACGTGGAATTACCGATCATTTTTTTATCTTTTACTTCCAGTAACAACAGCAGGTTTTCGTTATTGCTGGTTTCACTCGTATCCGGTGAACTTGATGCTGCGATACCATAGCCATCGGCCAGTGCAACCGTTATGCCGCCAGCCACACCGGAAACCGGGTTCATGATAAAGCTGTCGCCTTCAACCGGAGTACCATTCGGTGTTACCGACACACCGTCAAATAACAGTTCACCATTCGGCCCCGTATCAGGCGTAATGGTGCGACCGTCACTGGTCTTAACCTGCCAGTCCGTGCCGTCAAAGGTCAGGCTGTATTCAATCGCATTAACTTCACTGATATCGGTGTAAGTAATATCTAACGTTGTATCACTCTGATTATTCCGGTTAGCCAGCGCAACAGGATCAGGAATATTAAAAATATCTCCGCCCGGATTACCGTCTGCGTCATAACCCTGAGCATTCACCGTATTGAACTCATTTGCCATCTGCAATGCCAGCTGGTTCAGTTCATTACGGGCAGTCACCAAATCGTTATTACGGAACTCAAATAATCCGCCAAGCTTACCGCCGGTGAATTTCTGCTCGTCCAGTAACAATGCATTTCCTGATGCATCAATATAGGCAACTTCTGTAATATTCGGATTCGATGGTGATGGTCTGGCTTCCAGTGCGTAGGCTTTATCACCATTAACTAATGTCAGACCATTGGCCAGCGTAACGTCAACCCGTCCTGTCTCACGATTTTCATTAACTCTTATATCAACCTGGCCACTCAGTTTATCCAGTAATAGATCCCGCTGATCTAATAAATCCGCCGGTAATGTACCTGTCTGAGCATATATTTTATCAATTTCGCTATTGATGTTCGCGAGTTGCTGGGCACAACTGTTAATATCATCTACTGATTGGCTAATCTGAGTATTTGTACTTTTTTCCAGCCCATCCAGTGTCTTACTGTCATTGCGGAATTTATAACTGATGGAATTAAACTGAGCATACGTTTCCTGACGTTCAGCAATGCCGGAAGGGTTACTGCTCATCTTTTGCATCGCTTCAAAAATACCGCCGAATGCGTTAGAGATATTATTACTGGTATCTCCGAACATATCATCTATCTGGCTGACATTTTGATAACGGGATCCGAGTGCGGAAAATTCAGAGTTTGAGTTCCGCACCTGATTATTAATGAATCCGTCATAGGCACGCTGTACACCATCAATCTGAACACCGTACCCGAAAAAGCCATAGCTCGTCGCTTTACCGCCGGCCTCGCCCAGAAGCAGCGTCTGACGGCTATATCCCGGTGTCAAAGCATTATTAAGGTTATTACCAACTATACTTAACCCCGCTTGTGCAGAGCTCAGCCCGCTGCGGGCCAGGAACATGAGATTCATTATTACCTGCTTATGACAAATTTATTTAGTCTGATATTAGAAATATCGGCGAATTAAAAAATGACTAAACCTTTCCGGATTAAAATAATTCAAAAGCATCATTTTTATAGGCACTGATAGCCTGACCCGTGCTGTTTTTAACCTGCTGAATAATATTAATCAGCTTGCCGGAGTAATGCGGATCCGTTGCATATCCGCCCGACTGCAACGCTTTTGCCGCTATTTCAGGTGATGGGGCACTGACCACATGTTTATAACGCGGGTTTTTACTCAATAAAGACGTATAATCAGATAATGCCGCAGCATAAGACGGATATACCCGGAACTCGGCTTTTACTTTCTGTTTTACACCACCGATATATTCTGTTGTGGTGATTTCTGTCCTTTCACCTTTCCAGTTCGGGGTCGCTTTGATACCAAATAAATTATGACTCGGTTTTCCGTCTTTGGTCACAATCTCTTTTCCGCCCCATCCGGATTCCAGTGCAGCCTGAGCAATAATCAGCTGGTGATGGATGCCGCTTTTTCTTTCCGCTTCAATCGCCGGTGCCAGCATTCTGGAAATAAAGCTGCCTGCAGGGCTCCCTTCCGATAACCGCGCCATTGCTGCTTTAGCTTGAGGAAGAACCTTTTCCGCACCGGCGATCAGTGCATTTCCGACTGTCCGTGACAGGCGGCCGGGCAGCTCAACGTGATTACCGCCGGTCAGCTGTTCACTGCTGACCTTTTCACCGGTAAGTTGCGACACAATCAGATCAGCAAGCCCCAGTTTGCCGGTCGCGGCAATTTCCTGGGAGATTTGCTGATCGTACATCGATGTAAACATATTGGACTGAGGGCTATCCAGAAGTCCGCCTTTGAACGAGGCATCCCGCATACTTTTCAGCATCATCTGGACAAACAGCCCTTCCATCTGATTAGCAACGGCCCTGACACCCTCTGAAGAGTCACTTTTGACCGAGGCTTTTAATGTATCCAGAGAACGTAAATCAAATACAGCGTCCCGGTTCAGTAACTCATTCATCAGTTTATCTCCAGTCGTGCCCGCAGACACCCTGCACTTTTCATTGATTGCAGGATAGACATCAGATCATTCGGTGTGGCTCCCAGGCTGTTAAGCGTCCGGATCACATTATTCAAATCAGCACTGGTATTGATCCGGTGAAGGGCGCCGCCTTTATCCGTCAGTGAAACCTGTGTTTCCTGTGTTACGACAGTCTGTCCGCCGCCAAACGGGGTATCCGGCTGACTAACCTGATTCGTTCTCGAGACCTCAACAGAGAGATCGCCCTGCGCCACCGCACAGGATTCCAGCGTGACGTGTCTGTTCATGACAACAGAGCCGGTTCGTGAATTCACGATAACCAGTGCATCCCCGGCATCCACTCTCACCGGCAGGTTCTGAATTTCCGCTAGGAAACGAACCCGGGCAGCGCTGTCCATCGGTGCATGCAGTAAAATACTCCGGGCATTTTCCGGTGTCGCCGCCGCGCTGTACCGGCGGTTAATCACATCACTGATTGCCTGCGCAACGGTAAAGTTTTCCTGATTCAGCTGTAACTTAAGTACCCGCTGATTGGCAAAATCCATCGGCACTTCACGTTCGACGGTCGCACCATCACTGATACGGGCACCGTTAAGCTGATTAACCTGGACACGGGAACCGCCGCCCTGTGCCGACGCACCGGACATCAGCAGGTTTCCCTGAGCAAGGGCGTACACCTGATTATCCGCTCCTTTTAACGGGGTCATTAACAGCGTTCCGCCGCGTAAGCTCTTGGCGTTCCCCATCGAGGAAACCACCACATCTATCTTTTCCCCTGGACGGGCAAACGGCGGTAAATCGGCCGTTACCATCACCGCAGCCACATTTTTAAGCTGCATATTGGTCCCCGGCGGAACCGTGATCCCCAGCTGGGATAACATGTTATTCAGACTCTGCGTCGTAAAAGGCGTCTGCATCGTCTGGTCACCGGTACCATCGAGCCCGACGACCAGTCCGTATCCCATCAGCGAGTTGCTCCGGACACCTTCGATCGTCGTTAAATCACGGATTCGCTCGGCATAAACGGAGTGTGAAAAAGTCAGCGTACTTAATACGCACAACATTCCCATCCAATACCTTAAAAATATATTTTTCATGATTCACTTAATCAGAATGGAGAAATATTGAGGAATAAACGCTGCAGCCATCCCATTTGCTGCGCCTCGTTGATGTAGCCATTACCTACGTATTCAATACGTGCATCAGAGACCTGCGTTGACACCACAGTGTTACTGCCGCTGATAGTACGGGGGTTAACCACACCGGAAAAACGAATAAACTCAGTCCCCTGATTGATGGCTATCTGTTTTTCACCCACCACACTCAGGTTACCGTTATCCAGCACCTGCCGGACCGTTACTGTAATCGTACCGCTGAAGGTATTCTTCGCGGCTGCACCACCTTTTCCGGCAAACTTACTGTCTCCGCTTATGGCCGTGTTCGCACGGTCGCCACCAAAAATACCCTGCAGCATATGAGGCGTCGCATCAAAAGACAGCCCCGTTGAACCGTCACGGGAAGCACCGGCAGAAGAACTTTTGCTGGCACTGACATTTTCCTGCAACAGGATAGTCAGCGTATCCCCGATGTTACGCGGGCGGCGATCTTCAAACATCGGCTGATAACCATAATTCATCATCTGCCCTGTCTGGAAAATAGAACCGTTGGCTGCGACAGGTGAAGCCTGCTGCGGTGTGGCTGTCGTCGTTCCGGTCACCAGAGGTGTGTGCGGAAACTGCACACAGGCAGTCAGCAACAGTGGTAATGTCAGCGGGAGGATGCGGCGGGAAAGTGACTTATTCATCACGTTTTTTATCTGCCTGTCCAGCCGGGCGAAAAACAAAGTAGTTGTCATATTTTTCACTATAAGAAAGACAGTGACGGGCCATTTACATGACCCGTCACTGAAATCAAAGCTGTGCCAGACGTTGCAGCATCTGATCCGAAGTGGAAACAGCTTTACTGTTTATTTCATAAGCGCGTTGCGTCTGAATCATGCTCACCAGTTCTTCAGCAACATTGACATTGGAGGTTTCCACATAACGTTGTTTCAGCATACCTGCCCCGTTTAAGCCCGGTGTGGACTCATTCGGTGCGCCGGAAGACTGAGTTTCGAGATAGAGGTTACCGCCCATGCTTTCCAGGCCGGTATCATTAATAAACGTAGCCAGCGTTAACTGTCCGATTTGCTGTGAGCCGGTTTGTCCGTTAACCGTGATACTGACGGTACCGTCATTACCGACCGTCAGTTGTTTCACATCCTGCGGGATCATGATGGCCGGCTGAACAGGATAACCATTCGACGTCACTAACTGACCATTCTGATCCGGCTGGAAAGAACCATCACGGGTATACGCCGTTGTTCCGTCCGGTAACAGCACCTGAAAGAATCCTTTTCCTTCAATCGCCAGATCCAGCGGATTATTGGTCTGCACCAGGCTGCCCTGGGTATGCAGACGCTCCGTGGCAACCGGACGAACACCGGTACCAATCTGCAGGCCGGACGGGATCGTTGTCTGCTCCGAAGACTGAGCCCCCGGCTGACGCAGTGTCTGATACAGTAAATCTTCAAATACCGCGCGCTGACGTTTAAATCCGTTGGTACTGACGTTTGCCAGGTTATTGGAGATAACATCCATGTTCGTTTGCTGCGCTTCCAAACCTGTTTTTGCTATCCATAAAGAACGAATCATATTCCTGCTTCCTCTTCCTGTGACTAGCCGGCACTTAACAGCTGGTTAGCACTTTTGGCATTACTGTCAGCACTGGTGATCACTTTCATGTGCATATCGAAACTTCTGGCCGTGGCAATCATATCGACCATCGATTTAACCGGGCTGACGTTACTTCCCTCGAGCATTTCCGGCATCAGCTGTGCTTCCTGGTCAGCCGGTAACGGAGGTGCATCCGCAATTCCTGAGCGGAACAGGCCGTCATCGCCTCTGACCAGTGTCTGCACAGGGGCATTGACCAGCTTGATTCGTCCGACCTGAGCCAGTGCGGACGGTTCATCCCCTGCACCCTGTGCAGTGATGGTACCGTCAGAACCGATAGTCAGTGTTGATTGCGGCGGAACAGTCAGAGGACCGCCGTCCCCCATTAGGGGACGTCCGCGCACCAGTAATTGCCCTTCACTGTCAATTTCAATATTCCCGTTGCGGGTATATCCTTCCCCGCCGTCCGGCAGTTCAACCGCCAGCCAGATATCCTGAGGCAGTGCAACATCCAGTGCCCGCCCGGTCATATTGACAGGCCCCATTGCCGAACTGGATCCGGGGGTTGATTCAACAACCAGAGTCCGCGTTTCAACAGTCGGGCCGATAACAGGAACTGCACGATAGGCAGAAATCTGTTCCCGGAAACCGGTTGTTGATGCGTTAGCAAGGTTATTACTGGTAACAGCCTGACGATTAAGGGCGGCATTCGCGCCGCCCAGTGCTGTATAAATGACGTTATCCATAGTCAGCTTATGTTGACCAGTGTCTGTAACAGCTCAGACTGCGTCCGGATAGTCTGGGAGTTAGACTGGTAGTTACGCTGGAAAACAATCATATTGACCATTTCCTGGCTGAGATCGACATTGGATGCCTCAAGGCGTTGCCCGTAGAGCTTACCCAGATTTCCGGTGCCTGAAATGCCGGTTGTCGGCTGACCGGATGCCGGTGTTTCGCTCCAGCAGTTATTACCTTCCGGCGTCAGTCCGCCCGGGTTAGTAAAGTTGCTCAGCAGAATCTGTCCCACGGTCTGACGCTGTCCGTTGCTGTATGAGGCAATCACTTCACCGTTATCACCGATGATAAAGCCGTTCATCTCACCCGGTGCATAACCTGTCGTGCTCGGGCTTTTCATTGATGTGTCCGATGCCTGCTGGGTCATACCGGTCAGATCCAGCTCAAAATCCAGCGCCTCCGCACCATTGTACGGATCACCTTTGACACCCAGTTTGACCGGATCCTTTAACTGGCCTGATGTATCGAATTCAAGGGTTGTTTCCTGCCAGGCAGGGGCAGTTGTCGGTGATGTGGTATCCATAGAATAGGCTTTCCACTCGTTATCACCGGTCTTAACGTAATAAACGTTAATCGTATGTTTATTCCCCAGACTGTCATACGCATCGACCTGGCTGACAGAGTTGTAACTGCTGCCATTTTCAGGATCAAACGGAGTCGTTGCCTGGTCGATAGCTTCTGTTCCGGAGGAGAGGTTTCCGTTCATTTTACCGGCGTCAGACGCACGCGGCGGCATATTGCCGTTCGGGATCTGAATAGGTTCAATAGCGGCGCCCTGCTCAATAGTCGGTGGCGTACCGGTTGCCTGATAACCGGTCAGGTACATACCCTGGTTATTAATAATGTAGCCATCTTCATTCTGTTTGAACTGGCCGTTACGGCTGTAAAATACTTTACCGCCGCCATCAATCAGACGGAAAAAGCCATCGCCCTGAATACCCATATCCAGCTGGCTGTTTCCCATTCCCAGCACACCATCACTGAAATTCTGGTTTACACCGGCAACCTGAACACCCATACCGATCTGTGAGCCTGCGAAAACATCCGCAAACGCGATAGAACCTGATTTAAAACCAACCGTCTGTGAGTTGGCGATGTTGTTACCAACAACATCCAGAGCCTGGGACGCGGCATTTAATCCACTGAGACCTTGTGAAAAACTCATATTTAATATATTCCTGAGGGGTTAATAACTGCGGTCCGGCCGTTACTGAACCTGATAAATCTCACCGAGCATAACGGTGCCGTTTAAGCCATTGAGATGTAAAACAGCCACACCGCTTTTTATGTCAACGCTTTCCACTTCAGCCGATTTTAATCCGACGATATCCGGTGCATCACCGCTGGCCGTTGTCGCCGAATACGTGACAGTGAACGGTCCGCCTTCCGGTTCTGCCGGCTGGAAGTTGGTCACATCGTCCATGGTGTAGGTATTGATACCTTTCTTCACATCCTGAATTTCACCAACATACGCATTGCCCTGATCATCGGTGAAGGTAACTTTGACTTTTTCAACATCACTGTTGATAGAAAATGCCAGTTCCGGATTTCCGTCTTCCGTGATGGTTACCACCGTATCGCCCTCAACGAGAACAGTACGGCCTATCCAGTTAACCGCATTATTCTGATGCATACTGAACACCACACCCGTATTCATGGCGACTGTGCTATTCAGTTTTTCGATACCGGCGGCGGTCTGAAACTGTGCCAGCTGAGAGGTCAGCTGGTTGTTATCCATCGGGTTAGTCGGATCCTGGTTTTGCATTTGTGCCACCAGGAGCGTCATAAAATTGCTTAATAAATCATCAGCGGCGCTGACCTGATTTACTGCGCTGTAAGAGTCATCAGTGGTCGAATTTTGTGTTACGGGTGATACAGACATGTCAATTTCCTTACTGGCCTTACTGGCCTAACATCAATGTTTTCAGCATGAGTGTTTTTGCCGTATTCATAACTTCAACGTTTGCCTGATAACTGCTTGAAGCTGAAAGGGTATTTACCATTTCACCCACAACATCAACATTAGGCATACGGACATAACCACTGTCATCTGCAAACGGATTTGACGGGTCATAAATCAGGCGGAATGGTGCATCGCTTTCAATAACATCGGAGACCTGAACACCGCCAATCTCTGTTCCGATGGACGGATTCACCTGAAAAACAACCTGCTTTGCCCGGTACGGCTGACCATCCGGTCCGGCAACACTATCGGCATTCGCCATATTGCTGGCACTGACATTCAGGCGCTTTGATTGTGCCGACATCGCGGAGCCGGAAATATCAAAAATACTAAACAATGACATATAATTAACCCTGGCTGATAACAGTCATCATGCCTTTTAATTGTGAGCCGAGGATGGTTAAACTTGTCTGATATTTCACTGTGTTATCAGCGAAATTGACACGTTCACGATCCATATCCACGGTATTACCGTCTGCACTTGGCTGATCAGGCACCCGGTAAAGTAACTGGCTGTTTTCCAGTACGGAAGATGCACCCGGAATATGTTTTCCGGATGTCATTGCTAATTTAACATTTCCCATTTTCCCCACACTGAGACGATCATTCGCATCCTTCAGTTGTTGAGAAAAATCAATATCTCGTGCAAGATATCCGGGCGTATCTGCGTTAGCTATATTCGCAGCAATAATATCCTGACGCTGTGAAAGCAGCTGTAACGCCTCATGCTGGAAACGTAATTCATTATCAAATTTATCTAGCATTATCACACTCGGACAATATATTTTTCAGTTCAATTTATATTCTTATTTTATGAGAGAACAGGATAAATCTAAACGTTGAAAACCTGACAAAAGCTGAAGCTTTTATCTTTTTAAAATGTATGTAAATCTATTTACGAAACATTAAATACGCTAATTGCCGTCAGTTATGACGCTATTATCGCGCTATGGTTATAAGATATTTAATATACAATATCCGGATATGTATATTGTTTGATTTAACTCATTGAGGTCAGTGTGGACTTTAGACTCATCCGTTATTTTCTCTTACTGACGATTCCGTTCAGCCTGCCTGCATTCCCGGCATCGGAGCAGTCTGCGGTACTGGAAAAAAATATTCAGACACTGATTGGCGGGGAACTGCAGAAAAACACCGTACCGGATGATGACCTCAGAATTAAAATTCTTTCTTCCGGAAAACAACTGGAGAGCCTCTGCGATAACCCTGTTCTTTCACTCAGCGGGCAAAACAGTAAAATCACCGGAAACCGGACCGTACTGGCCCGGTGCGGGAAAAAAAGTCATTACATCCGGATCAATGTGTCGGTCACCGGAACATACTGGGTTGCCGGACAGGCATTGTTACCTGGTGAAGCCATCACCGCGGCACAGCTGGAACTCCGCACAGGAAGCCTGGACGGGTTGCCTGCGGATATCATCACTGATCCGCAGCAGATAACAGATAAGATACCAACCCGTTTAATCAAATCCGGACAACCGGTTACTGCCGGTTCACTGAGAAAAACGTGGTCTGTACTGACGGGAGATGAAATCAGTGTCGTTGCTTCCGGTAATGGATTTCAGGTAACAACTGTCGGAAAATCAATGGATAATGGTGCTTTAGGTGACACTGTACGTTTCCGTACCCGTTTAGGCCAGATTCTCACCGGGAAAGTCACCGGAAAGAAAAAAGTCACAATAAATATGCAAAACTGACTTCAGTTCTTTTTGTGCCATGCCGATATAATAAGTAACCGACTAAAAAAATCGTTAGGGTGGAAAATGAAAATTGCCGTTGAACGCCTGGAACAAGTTAACCATCTTGCTGCGACTCAGCAGGATCCGTCAGCTCGTAACAAAGCCGCTGTATCAGAACAGAGTGCATCTGATAAAAATAAAGACGCCTCGTTACAGGTTACTCTGAGTAAAAGAATCAGTAATATTAATACTGACACCACTCATGACGTTAATCTGGAAAATGTAAATAAAGTTAAAATGCAGATCAGCGAAGGTAAATACCTGATCGATACTGATGAAATAGCACAACAACTGGTTAGTGATATTTTTAATCTTTCTAAAACTTATTGATAATTTATTTTTATGGAAAAACTACGGCACACTTTACTTAAACTGCAAGAACTACTGAACCAGATGGACAGTTTACTGATAGAGGAAATCAAACAGCTTAGTTCCTTCAGAATAAATCCGGTCGCACTTCAGCCTATTTCTGATAATAAAAGCCGGATTCTTTCTGCTATCAATTTTTATGATAACCAGAGAAAACAATTAGAGAAACAAGGTCAGTTCAGTGCGCCTTACAGTAACTCACCAAAGTTATCTAATCTCTGGTCATCCATCGTATCTCAAACAAAAAATGCGAATGAGTTAAATCAAAAGAGCTATGCCTTATTAGAACTCCATATGCAAAAAATGCAGGAGTTTAAAAAAATGGTGAAAGATCTTGAGAAAAAAAATGCGATGTATGCATCCAGCGGAAAAGCTGAACAGGAAAACACAGGACAAATGTATAATATATCCATCTGATTTAATTAAAATCAGAGGCTGGTAAATCACATTTTTTGTTCAGATAATTTTATCAATGAACGAATTTCCTGTTTATATCAATTACAATCACGATTAGTGACGGCAATTTCGTGCACTTTTAGCACTATCATATAGTCTTATTTCCGCTATAAAAGACGGTAAAATAACGCATCTCAGCGTTTTCTTTTTTATCGTCAATAACGGAATAATATCACGTGGTAAAACCTTTTCTCCGCAGCGGTCGACGCAGCGATTATTTGCCGTTAGGTGAAAACGGCCAAACAGTCTTTGATTCCGCGTTGCAAATACGTGAGGCCCTGCGATTACAGGGCTTTCATGATGCAGCCAATTGTCTGGCAATACCGCAATGCCACAGTGACAGTGACCGTATTGACTGGTATGCCCCCCGTCACGGAACACTGACATCATGGACGCATATCAGCCATCCGCAGCGTTTACACCTCATCAGCTATTTACAGGAACGCCACGCCGAACTGGACGCTTTCCGGCTGCGTTGCGGCAGTGCGGAGAATATTTCCCTCAGACTTTTTGCGTCATTACTCAAACATGTTCTGCAATTTCCGGGTGTACAGCATATCTGGTTGCTGGATGATAAACCGGTCATTGAATTCTGGGGATTTTCTTCACTTCCTCTGCATTCGGATGCCCGTATGCTCGATATTATTCTGCGGGAAGAGGAAGAGCGCCAGCAGCAACTGATACAGTCGGCAGTGCAGGCGAAGCAGAGTGAACTGAGTGATGAGCAGGCCGCAGACGAACATCCCGGTGAACCGGATTCTGAAGAATCGCCTCCGCTCGTTGTCAGTTTGTCGCAGACCTGTAACGTACCGGATGAAGAACCCGTAAAAACGGCAGAACCAGAAACCCGTAAAAAACGCAGGTTCCCGGTTAAATATGCCGTGCTGACCGTCCTGCTTATCGCGGGAGCTACTGTATTATCGCTGCCTCTGTTTTATACACCGTCAGAGAATAAAAACAGCGGAACTGAACTCCGCCCAGCAGAGCCTGAACAGCAGACAGAACAACCGGAAAAAGCGCCTCAGCCTCTCCTTTCTGAGGTGATAGAAAGTACATTATCAACCGTGATGAAAACCATTTCGTCTGCAAAACCGGTCGTTGTGACCGCTCCGGCAGCGCCGGAACCGGAAGCATTACCGCCTGAACCGGCTGCACCTGAGATCCTCCCGGCAGAACCGGTACAGGATAAAGATACCCTGATCCTTTTCCCCAACTCAGTCAGAGCCGGCTCGGTTAAATTTCTGAACGGTAACTGGCAGGCTGTTTTCTTTGGTGAAACCGCGAAACCGGAGACTTACCCTTCTGTGCGTCTGCAGATAATGAATGGTAAAGGTCATATACACCTTAATGACGGAAATAAGTCATGCCAGGCCCCTGTTTCTGCCGGCCTGCTGCCTTCCGGGACACTGTCCGTAAAAAGCCGCACACTGCGGGCACGGTGCAATGATGGTTCCCAGCAAACTATTCCGGATATCAGTTGCAAGCAGGGCACCGATTCCGTCGCAATTTGTCAGGCGAAATGGTCCGATAACGAGTCATCTCAGCTTACATTCAAAAAAATTATGGATAAATAATAACGATGTTAACCGACCTTATTCATTATAAACCCGATGTAACGCTGATCCGCGACAGTGGCATCCAGTTTCTCGATTTTGGCCTGTATTTGCCGGAAAACTCAGATAAAAAAGGCTATTTTGTCCGTCAGACCGCCAACGGCCCGCTCCTGCATCTTCATCACGATGAAAATGACGGAACATTTACTATCCCGTCATCACAGGGCGAAACGGCAGAGCGTGTCAGACCGGAAAGTGCCATTCTGCTAGCTGATTCACTCTCGGTATCCGAAGGTCAGTGGCTGCCAGTTCCCTGGCTCAGAGGCAAGACCGGGAATACATCCGCATCCGGTCCTGATAACTGGTCACGCATTCAGATAAACCGGCTTAACGAGCCGGACGCCGCCGGAAATAACATCCGGATAAGCATTGCGTTTGATACCCGCACACTTCATGAAAATGATGCCGACCCGCTTCTCGCCCCGGTTCAGTCTGACATCGATAACGGTATCCGTTTTTCATTCGTACGGGAAAATGATGATATCGCCGCATTCCTTGATAATACGTGGATTGACGGCTGGCTGCGTGAAGTCTTTCTGAGCTATGTTCAGCAGCATGAAGATCGTACTGAACAGGAAGTCGCATCCGCACTGAAATTATTTGAATATCAGGCTCATTATCTGAACATTCTTCATATGATGGCAGATCACCTTGCTTTGCCTGATGTTCTTTTAAGCAGCGGAACACTGTATACCCCGGCCATTCCGGTTGATCTGATTCTGGATGTCGGCAGTACCCATACCTGCGGCATGCTGGCAGAAGATCACCAACAGGAAAATGATGGTTTCCGTCAGTGTGAAGAGCTGCGTTTGCGCTCACTCAGTCAGCCGTATCTTATCAGTGATACGCTTTTTTCCAGCAGACTTGAGTTTAACGAAGCGCAGTTTGGTAAATCGCATTTTTCTCTCGAAAGCGGTCGTGAAAATGCATTTCAGTGGCCATCGATTGTCCGTCTGGGGGATGAGGCAAAACAGTTAATGCATCAGCGCGCCGGCAGTGAGGGATACAGCGGTATCTCGAGTCCGCGCCGCTATTTATGGGATTCAGCGCCGGTCAGTCAGCCATGGCGTTTCAGCGGTCGCCGGAAAGAAGCGCCGGCTATTGCCGCGCCGTCCATGCTGCTGATGAATGATGAAGGGATCCCCCTGCATACCCTGACGCCAGAGGTACGTTTACCGGTATTTACCCCGCGTTACAGCCGGGCCTCTCTGATGACATTAATGCTCAGTGAGCTGATCTCACAGGCATTAGTGCAAATGAATAATGTGGCGGCACGTCAGAAAAAAGGGCACCGCAATGCCCCGAGACAGTTACGTCATATCATTCTGACACTGCCGTCCGCAATGCCGTATGAAGAACAAAAGCATTTCTATAAGTATATGAGTGATGCCATCTCGCTGGTCTGGAAAAGCCTGTCATGGCATCCGCAGGATGCCGGATTCACCCTGCAGGAAGACAAAGCGAAGAGTTTATATCCTGTTCCCTCATTCTCATTTAACTGGGATGAAGCGTCCTGCAGCCAGTTAGTCTGGATATATAACGAAAGCCGCCGCTATGGCGGGAAAATTGATAAATTATTCGGACTGCTCGGCCGCCCGGATCGCCGGTATGACAACGGGGAAATCAAAGGCAAATCATTACGTATCGCTGCAATTGATATCGGCGGCGGAACAACGGATCTGGCGATAACCCGTTATGACCTCGACACCCAATTAAGCAGTAACATAAAAATCACACCGCAGCTGCTGTTCCGCGAGGGATTTAAATGTGCCGGGGATGATCTTCTGCTTGATATTATCCGCCGTGAAATTCTGCCTGCATTTGAAAAAGCCATCGCACAGGCCGGGGTCAGTAACAGCAGGAGCGTCATGCAACAGCTATTTCAGGCTCAGGGACGATTTGATGATCAGGGCACATTACGCCAGCAGGTCTCATTACAGCTGATCATACCGCTCGGCCATGCATTACTGAATGCGTGGGAACACGGTCGTACCGTTAATACCACATTCGGTGAATTGCTGGCGACATTACCGTCACCACACGTACTGGCATATATTGAAGAGACCGTAAGGTTATCCGGGGGGACATTAAATGTTCTGAATATTCCTCTGTACAGCGATCCTGAATCACTCAATCATGCCGCATTAACCGGTCAGCTCTCTCTTACCGGCGTGCTGAAATCGTTATGTGAAATCATTGAATATTACCGCTGTGATGTCCTTTTAATTTCAGGACAACCCGGCAGCCTCCCCGGAATACAAACGTATTTCCGCCGCCGCCAGCCGGTACCATCGGTACGCATCATCATGATGCAGAATTATCCGTTGCACAGTGATTTTCCGTTCTGCCCGAAAAAAGGCGGTGAAAACGGTAAAATTACCGCCCTGCTCGGCGCCACGATTTTTCATCTTGCAACAGATCTCCGTCTTCCCGGATTCAATATCACGCCCGGGAATATCACGTCAGATTCGACTCTCCGCTATATGGGGGTGCTCGATGAAAATAATTTACTCAGTAATGAAAACATCTGTTATCAGCAAAACGATGACGGCAGTTTTCCGCAAGTCATCGATATTCCGATCCGCGGAAATATCCGGCTGGGGTTCCGGCAGGCAGATAACCCTGAATGGCCTGCGACACCGTTATATCAGCTGACCATCTCAGATCCGAATCTGGCGAGAGAGCTTGCCGGGGGCGAAATTCTGCATGTCCGTTTGTTACGGGAAGCCGGTCATGACGTATTTACACTGAAAGACGCAACACTTCAGAGCGGAAAATCAATCACACCGGAATGTTTACGTTTATCGCTGCATACACTGACAGACAGTAATACAGCCAACCGGGAATACTGGATCGACAGCGGAAACTTATTTCAATAATGATGACTAAATTCAATACATTAATTAACCGGATACAGACTCTCCGTCCGGATAATATCTGGCTGAATAATGAAGCCGATATCCTTATCGATCGTTTACTGCGATACAAACTGAGCCTCAGTCATTCAGAAACGGTACCGGTCACTCAGGATCATATCCTTCGCAGTACCACACCGGTACCTTTCTCTGATGAGCTGATTGCGCATGTGGCAAATGATCATCAGTGCATTAATATTATGCTGGATAATATAACGCTGGATTATCAGGCAGATATATTGCCTAATCTCAGAAATACCTCTCTGGCTGTGAGGTTTACAGATTCACAGCCACAGTGTTACGGTCCTTATACACTGACATTCCTGCTGATGAGCCCTGCAGAGAAGGCCTGCCAGCTGATCACCCGTTATCCCGCCGCGATACAGGAAGAGACTCTCCGGTATAAAATAACAGAGCTGGAAGAGCGTAAATTACAAAAAGCTCAGGAGATTCTCGATCCTGCTGAGTTTTTATCCCTTATCAGTTTCCGGGAAAAATGCCAGCCCGCCTCTCTGCCGCTTTCTGCCGCCCTGATACTCCGGATAAGTGAACTCGTTCCGTTTCTCAGCAAACATGATCTGACCGACTTACTGTCATTTTTCTGGGGCGGCGATCTGTCGGCCACGACTGAGTGGCTCCGGTATCTGCAGGCTAAAAATACGGTGAAAAATGCCCGTCAGGTTATTGCGCCGTCAAGAACCGTTATTTCATCCGGTCTGATGTCAGATCCGTTAACCACAGGAGAATATCCGGCCTGTTTTGATGATATTCCGCTGTGCCCGCTGGCTGACGGCGTTCCGTTATCTGTCGTGCCATTATCACGCCAGAGCCTGTTTGAGATAAGCCGGGAAATCACACTGACTGTTGCCCACTCTTCACGCCGGGATACCGTGATTATTCCGGATGATCCTTTCTTCACGTTCAGTGATTTTTATCAGCAGCGTGATGATACTGATCTCCTGCTGCAACAGGAAAATGACGCATCACAGCTTTGCTCACACCTGGCTTTTCTGTTCCGTAATACACCGTTCAGTGAACATGACATTCATGCACTTATCCGGACATTACAAACCCGTTCTGATCGCCATGGTGAATTACTGGATGGCCTGATGATTGATGAAACGTTACTGGGCGCATTAACCTATACGTCATCACAGGATGAATCATCCGTGTTTCCGGGTACCATTT
>PPYF01411454.1_pt1 | contig 20206 bp, 17 predicted proteins | sample 1559871 | NCBI WGS metagenome assembly PPYF01 (sample SAMN08240021, study PRJNA423297) | Human gut metagenome, whole genome shotgun sequencing project. | reverse complement strand
AATAATAGAAGGGAGATACCATGCGCGTAAATATTACACTTGAACACAAAGAATCTGGTGAACGCTTGTACCTTACTTCAAAAAACAAACGTAACACTCCAGACCGTCTTCAATTGAAAAAATACTCACCAAAATTGCGTAAACACGTAATCTTTACTGAAGTTAAGTAGACATTCAATACACGTCAGTTGACGGTGAAAACCTTGATTTAAAGCAATCTATTGAAATTCCAAATTTCAATAGATTGCAACAAAAATCAGCCGAATGACTACATTTTTGACTACATTTTTTGTGAAATAAATACAAAATTTCGGATATATAATAAAAGCTCTCTAATAAATTGATTAGAGGGCTTTTATTGTCTTGTTTTCTAGCATCTGTTCCCTGTCGACATTACTCTTAATAAGTCTCTCTTCAAAAACACTTCAGATTTTTCCAAAAATCTCCTCTAAACTGTTCTTTATCTCTTTATGGACATAATCACTTAATGGAGTATTTTTACTAATATTTCTTGAGAATAAAAGATTTGAGAAAGCACCCTCATGAGTAGAAATATCTTTAGGAACTCTATTTAACAAATTGTAACTTTGTATTATTTCATCATATACTCCCTCATAATTCTTAAATGAATCACTATGAGATACTTCAACTAAATTTTTATCTCCTGAATATGCTACGTGATAATATCCTATCCACGGATTACTTTCATCATCTTTGTAAGTGATAAGTAATTTGTACGGCATATCTTGAAACTTTGAAAAACATCTATAAATTTTAGGAAAGTTATATTTCACCATTTCCAGATAACTCACTTCAGCGAAATTAAAAAATGTTTCAACTATTTCTATTTTTCTTTTCGTAGAATATAAGTTCATTGTTAAGCCATTTGATTCTGAATATTCTCTATCACGACCAGGTATGATAGAACTCCTATAATCCACACCAGAGTGTAGTAAAATAGATAGCAATTCATTTAAACTAAACAACTCTACTCCTTCCGGTGTTGTATAGATTAAAACTTCCGGACAAACTTCAAGGGCTTTATCTATCCTTTTTCTAACCTCTTTACTCATCAAAGAGATTTCATCAATATCTTTAAGCCAAGATAACCTATCTATGGTTTCTTTTAAAAATTCACATAAAATATAGTTACTTGCTGGTAATGATTGTTTTTCTAATATATCTTTCAAATTACTTTTAATAAGCTCTACTGCAATTTTTCGCCCACTATCCCCTATAAATCCTGATAACTCCAAGTTTGTATAATGCTGAACCATCCCAGTGGTTTTTAAAAATATTGTAGCTTGATATTCTTGACGCACTTGACTCAGTAGATTAGAGCTGACAACTTTTACATCTGGGTCACTTTTATCCACGATATCAAACCAATAATAAAGACCATTTTCTACTATACTTCCAGTAATCCCGATTTTAGAATCCACTTGATTTTCTGTTATAAATGGTTCAAACTGCTTAGATATAGGATGAAAATAATTCTCTACTATAAATGAATAAGTTTTATGAATTTCTGATAAAATTCGTTCCACATGATTCTCTATAGAAAAATCAGTTATTCCATTATTTATCAACAAATCATTTTTAGAATTAACACATTCAATATAGAGAGGTAGGTTATGCTGTAGAACAAAATCTAAAAAAATGTCCTGTTCATTAATAGTAGAAAATAATCCTGAGATAAAAACGACTACCTCTTGCCATTCTTCATTATAGATAAGCTTCTCAAGAAGTTCAGTATCGGATGAAATCATCAGGTTATTTGTAATATAGTATGCCGCAGTAAACTCCCTAAATAGTTTATGAGAAAAAGTAATTCTACCTGAAGTATCAAAAATTCCAAAATTTATGAAATAATCAATTAGATTTCTTTTATTCGGTGTAGAAACTGGATAAGCACTTATTATTTTATCTACCTCGCTATATGTAAAACTAGATTGATTAAAATTCTCATAAGAAAATTTGCCAAAAAGATTTAATGTTTCATGTAGGGACAATTCTGAATAACTATTTTTGTATCGATAATTCTTTTCAAAATACTCTGTAAAAATTTGGGTTCTATTGAGCAACTCCTTATTTTGTCTATCAACCAAAATAGTTTTACCAATTTTATACAGTAAGGGATTTCTAAATAACTCAAGATATGATGGAGGAAGATTACTATACCATCCAAGTCTAATTAAATCTCTTTGAATTATACTATCAACTAGGTTCGTTAGTCGGAAGCTCTTTTCTTCTCCGAGCTCATGCTTATATCGATTATTTCGTGTTGTGAAAAAGAAAAAATTTTGATTATATTGTGTCATTAATTGATTTGCTTCAGAAAAAAATTTCAATCTCTTTTTCTCATCAAGAATATCATCAATGCCGTCGAAGAACATTGCCAATTTATTATTAACAAATAGTTGATTAATAGCTTCTTTAGAATTTCCTTCACAGAAAGGGGCCATTTTCGACTGAATAATATCGAATAATGTTACTAAACCATCCTCATACTCTATTAATGGAACATAAACAGGAATTAGTTGATAATCAGAATATTTTGCACATAATTGATTTATAAGCTTAAAGGTTTCAAAAGTTTTTCCAAATCCTGCTTCTCCAATTAATACAACTTTATGAAGTTGTAAAAGGATATCTAATGAATCTCTCTCTTTATCCCCTTCTGTATCTTGAAATAGATAACGTTCAAAATAGTCGGACTGAACAAATGAATCACCTGATGTTGTTAATAGGGTTTCAATATATGAGTGTGTTCTAAAATTTCCACTTACAATCTGTTTTAATAATGAATTATTATCATCCACTATATCTGTTAAGTACTGCAACTGCCTTTCTATACCATCAACAATTTCCTTAATAGTCCGACATAGTACCTGTGATTCCGAGGTGCTTATTTTATTAAGTTGTTTAAATATGATTTCAAAATATTTTTAATAATCTTCTTTAACTCAATATTATATAATTTATACTTAGGGTATTTTTCAATAAACAAATTCATGTAAAAATCTACTGATTGATTTATTGTTTTCGATTGTAAAACATCTTGGTTAAGAAAATTTTTTATTATTTTTTCAAGAACATTCTGTTCAATTAAAAATCTATCAAAATCTAGATAATATTCCCTGTCTCCATATTGTTTTAATATTAACACTCCAACTTCGTTCTTTAGCCTTTTTATAACGAATCTTAATTTTATTTTACCTATAAATCCATTAAAGTAATTTCCTAGTTGCTCTACTAATAGATTTTCCATTAATGATAAAATAACTACCATATACGAAATCCTTTCATATTTGAATTATAACATAAAGATAGAATTCTCTTCTCGTTTAATTCATATTTAAAATGCCATCTAGATTACATTCAAGTACATCACATAATTTTTCTCATTGTTCCATTCAGTACAAGATATTTTCTTGATTTGTGGTTAAAAGAAGGTTGAGAGTTCGACTAGCTACATTAGGAGATTTCTAAACTGAAAAATTTGGACATACAAAAGACTCTAGCTTAAATGCTAGAATCTTTTTTTATAGTCAATGGTGGTAAATTGTTTTCAAGTAATATTTGATTACAATCCTCCACAGTATAGTCGGAAGAACTCAAAATCATAAGATTATAGAGCATATCTTCATCCGTAGACAATGAGCGCAAACTTCTACCAGCCCGCTTTAATAATTCATCACTCAGTTGAAAATGAAGTGACATGGCTATACATAACGCTACAACAGTTTGAACAGATGGTTCTTTGATGTGATTGTTTTGAAGTTTAGAAATATATTCTACAGATAATAGGGATAAGTCCGATAGAGACTGATTGGTCAATTTTCGATACTTCCTTAGATAATTTAACGCACTACCAAAATCATATGGTAATTCCCTTAAGGCTTGACTCAACTCCGAACTTAATTCACTTAGTAACTGTGCTCTAGACTCTATGTCTAAATTCCTATCATTAGCTGGATACTTGAAAGATGGAGTGATACTCAGTTCAGCTGAATTATTCAAGACATTGATAAATGTTACTCTTGAAGAGCTTTGATTATGATTTATTTTTTCAAAAACAAGACAACACTCATCCATATGTGTTCGAGCATAGTAGGTCATCTTAGGAATATCATCTTCAGATAAAACTACATATTTGGGTTCGTTTAAACAAATATGAGAGTCAATATAGATTAGCCCACCTTCTGTTAATCTATTTTTAACGGATTGATGTTCTAAAAGTAATTTTGACAAATCCTTTAGCCCTATTGAAAATGTTTGGTCAACGCCAAGAAAACCTTTTTGCCAAGAATGAGCTGGAACATAGCGACCATCAACATAATTAAATGCTCCTCTAGCCTCTTCTATCCCGAATTCTGCCAAGCGTTTTTGAGCTGCTATAATAGTCACCCCAAAATATTTCGCTGTGGCTTTAATTAAATCTTCAATGATATCAATCATTGAGTTCACAAGTTTATTTTCTTTTAATTCAGCATACTTAGCTTTGATAAACTGCTGGGTCATCACTTTAGGCATCATGAGTTTAGGGGCAAGGCTATGTACTTGCCATTCCATCCAATCCTTCTCATCAACTTCCTCAGTTGTTGAAATTTGGGTTACGCTGTCAGCAGAGCCCTTCTCTAGCTCTACTGAATATCTGTGTAAAATCCAATGTAAACACTCATGAATAATAGTATTATTTACTGTCCCTGATGGTCTTATTCTTTCTAAATATGCATCGACAACAATTGTCCCCTCAGATATTCCTCTCTCTGTGTCGTCCTCAAAATAAATCCTTCCAAAAATAGAGGTGTCAGGGTTAATTTCTACAAATTCAACTCTGAGCCCCAACGTTTGAGCTAATGCATAAGGATTGATTTGCATGGGTGATTGAAGAGCTTCTGGGTAATATAATGCTAGAATTGCTTCTGCAGTTTCGTCTAACTCATTTTTCCATAAAAAAGGTACTAGCTTATCTGTAAAAGGATGTTCAAAAAGGCTTAGTTCACCTTTCTTATATGGGGTGACTTTATGAATTTGAAAACCATGAAGCCCATCTTCTACACGTGCCGTACAAGAAACACGTAACCATCGATTTTTCTTTTGACTAGATGATGTTTTATAAAGCTCAAACCACACAACATCTGCATATATGTTTAAGATTACGTCAATATCAATTAAATCATCATCTCTATTTCCCGCATAAACATATTTTATCTCACTGAACTCAACATAAATTGACCCTGATACTCCATTCCTTAAAAGCCCCAAACTAAGTGCGTTTTGTATAAAGTAATCAGTCCCTGCTCTAGATACCTCATCAAAGTAATGCTCTTTTACATAATTTGTAATTGAAGCCATATATCCTCCTAGGTATCAATTTGTAGACTTTTTAAAGTTCTCAGCTTGTCCAAGTACTTGCTCAAAGACTTCATCATTCCATTGCGGTGGGTACCCGTTTTCGTAGAGTAATATTGTTAAATCCATGTTCAGCTGACTCTTAATGTCCTCACGACTTGACCAGTCTGCATACTGAGCTTTGTCATCAACCAATTCTTTAATAGCTTTAGCTAGGTCAATACATTTTTCATCAGCATATTCAAATTCATGTTCATCACGAACCTTGATAAGAATGTCATAAAAGGCTTTTTCTTCATAAGAAATTCCTAAATCTTTGAACGAATCCATATCAATTTGAAGGTCTTTCAAAATCTTCATGATTTCATCCGAAAGGCTATTGATGAAATCTGCTGTCACCTCAGAAACAAAGATTTGACTATCTCTGTTATTATAGGCTTCAACAACTCTATCTAGTCTCTCTGAAAATTCAATGGCTTTAACCTGATTAGTTCCGCCGTACTGGTCAATGGCACGTTTTAACAACCTAAGCAGGGCATTAAATTTGGTGATTGGCATTTCTAAAGCATCCAGTTCATCTAGGAAACTTTCATCAAACAGCTCTTGCTTATCATTATTAACAATATCTTCCACGCCAGTTGAAGCTATCGCATTTTCAATCATTTGTTGAACATGCTTGTTCATCATTTCAGCATCGGGTGCATTGCCTTTGGTCTGTTTGTAAATAATTGAGCGGATTGCCATGTAAAATTGAGCTTTCTCTGTTTCCTCATCTGTGAGCTCTCCAGAAGGAAATACAATCTCATAAGCAGACTTCATTCGACGTGACAGGTACATGAAACGTACTTCCATGTCGTGAAGTCTTTGAACGTACTCTGCCCCTCTGTTAAGACAAAGCAATCTCTCTGCAGGCGTACCATGATAGAAGTCTGAAGCATCAAAATTAACCAGCAATTCATCAATTAAACTCAACTGATTTCTAAAGATTTTCAAGGTAATCTCCAGTTCATCAATCGGACTTTCTTGCTCACCACCATAGGTTTTGATGGCTTCTAACATTGCTCTCTTGATTCCGATATAGTCAACTACCAAACCATGGTCTTTCCCTTCAAAGACGCGATTTACACGGGAAATCGTCTGAATGAGGGTATGTTTTTGAAGGGGTTTATCAATGTACATAACGGCAAGGGATGGTACGTCAAACCCAGTAATCCACATGTCCACTACAATAACAATTTGAAAGTTTGAATCATTGTTTTTAAATTGAGCGTCTAACATCTTACGGTGTTTAGCATCTCCCAATAAATCATACATCTCCTTGACATCATCTTGGCTACGAGTTGCAACTATATTGACTTTAGGAAGAGATTCTAACTTCTCTAGTTCCTGTGGTGATAAGTCCTCACGCTCTGTTTTCTTCGCAATGAACCATTCTGGACGAACTGATTTTATAGCTTGGTAAACGTTAAAAGCATGTTCACGGTTCGAACAAACAACCATGGCTTTTTGAACAATCTCAGGTTTCTCACTAACTACCTTTTCATAGTGTTCAACAATATCATCAGCTACTTTTCGGATTCGGTCTGGGTGATTTAAAATTTGTGTCACCTTAGACATGGTACGTTTACTTGCCTCTATCTGCTCAATATTGGCACCCTGTTCCTCAACTTCTTTGTAGTAGTTGTCAATCTCAGCAACCTGTTCTTTATTCGTGATAACACGTGCTAGACGTGGTTCATAAGAAATACGAACCGTAATGCCATCATCTGTTGATTCTTTCATCGTGTAGGATTCAACTACCTCACCAAAAACATGGATAGTTTCATCAATCGGTGTTCCTGTGAAACCAGCATAAGTCGCATTTGGGAATGAATCCCTCAGATACTTTGCAAAGCCGTAAGAAGTTTCAACACCAGCCTCTGTGTATTTCAGCTTAGAACCTACATTGGTCTGTGTACGGTGTGCCTCATCTGAAATACAGATGATATTTGTCCGTTCAGAAAGCAGTCCTGTCGCCTCTTCAAATTTTTGAATCGTGGTAATGTAAACACCGCCACTTTCATTGATAGATAGCTCTTGCTTAAGTTCTGCTCGACTTCCAATCGTTTTAACTTTTTCTGTTTTCAGGTAACGTTTTGACCCTTCAAAAAGTTTACTAGTCTGGTCGCTTAAATCCTCACGGTCAACCAAAATAATCACCGTTGGAGATTTGAAGGTTTCTCGGTCATGTGTAGCTAGCAAGCGTGACAAGAAAAGCATGGTATTGGTCTTACCTGAACCAGTCGCACCAAAGTAAGTACCTCCTTTGCCGTCTCCATGAGGTTTTAAATGCAATTTGATATTTTCCAACATCTTATTGGCTGCAAAAAACTGAGGATAGCGTGTCACGATAGCTGTATCCTTCTTATCAGAATCAGGATAGTAGATGAAATCTCGTAAAATAGCCACCACTCTATCTTTGGCAAAAGCTCCATGAATCATGGTCAAAAGAGCAGAGATACCGTTAGATACCTTCTCATCATCATTTGCCTTATTCCATGAATAGTAGTATTCATAAGGAGTGAAGATAGACCCCAACTTGGTATTAGCTCCATCAGAAATAACTGACAAGAAAGCATACTTCATCAGAGATGGAATATCCCTATTGTAGCGAATGGTAATCTGCTTCCAAGCGTCATAGACAGTTGTTGTCTCCTGAATGGCTGTTTTAAACTCAAAAATAGCAACAGGAATCCCATTGATAAAGAGAATCAGGTCAGGTCGGCGCTCACGTACATCTTGAACCGTGTATTGATTAACAACTTTAAAAATGTTATTTTCTGGGTTCTCAAAATCAATATATTCAATATGAATCGGTGCTAGCGCTGAGTCATTACGAACTAAGTTAAAACCCTCATTTACTATATAAAACGCTTCACGGTTCCCCATATAAAGTGGAGTGTTAGGGACATATTTAATTTTATTGATGACCTTTTCAAGTTCTGTAGCGGTTAGATTTGAATAGCGCTGGCTCAGAAACTCCCTCATATCTTCTTCAAGCAGAATATCATCATACTTGCGATGAAGTTTGTCGCCATTGATATAGTCATATCCCTGCTCTTGAAATAGCTCAATAATGGCTTCTTCAAGTTGAGCTTCGGTAAATTTAGGCATTCGCATTCGCCTCCTTTATCGCTCCAGCAATTAAAATAGGACAAATATCCTTGATTTGCTGTTTGAGTCTTTCATTGATTTGCTTACGCTCAAGATAAACGTTATATAATTGAGCAATAGAATTTTGGATTTCTATATCAGGCACTGGGATTTTAACATCACACAAGCTGTCCCATGAAAATAGCTCTTGAGATGAACCCCAAGACATAAATCTTACTAGTCTATCAAATTCTGCCCTCTTGAAAAAGGCATATAAGAAGTCTGGATTGAGTTCCTGAAGCTTGTCATCTATAACATTGAATGAATTATAATTCCATGTGACGATAACCGGATTATCAAGTTTATTTATAGCTAGCACAAGCATATTCCGTCCATCAGTTCGGCTATTATATGCGAAGAAATTTTTAGGGATAACCAAAAATTTTGATAAGTCTGTTTTTGATATATCTGCTTTTGTGAGCATAAACTCCTTCTTGTTAGAAATTCCTCTCACATGTTCTTTATCAAATTTTTTATCACTGTTACGTAACTCATTTTTTTCAATAAAATTACCTAACTTCTTATATAAAGAATGGTTTTTCTTTAATTTATCAAAATAACCATCACAAACCAGCTTCAAATCTTCCAATCCATTCTCATAAGCTTTTTGATTGGCTAACATGGCTTTATAGATGGCAACATATTTTTCTTGGATATCAAGAGGTGGGAGTTCAACTTCAATATCGCAAAATACTTCCCAATCAAGATTAGCTCGAATACTACTATCACTATAGAACCACCCAAGTCTGTCTTTTTCTTTAGATAAAAACATCATAAAAAAATACTCTGGGTGCACAATATCAGTATCCAAAATTTCGAATGTGACATAGGCAGGAGAAACTATTATTGGATAATTACCAGTAAACATACTGATACGAATACATTCATCTCTACCTGTCTGCATTCCACTATATACAAACCTATTTCTTCGAACTACTTTATATTTTCTTTCGTCAAGATTTTCAGTTTTAGCGTTAGTAATCATAAACTCCTTAGACTTATTTATCCCATAGAAGTCTCTAATACCTAAGTCATTTCTTTCGTCAACAACTTTTACTAATTCTCTGATTCTGTACTTAGTCAATGCCATACCCAATCCCCTTAAAGGCTTCCTCTAGGCTAGCTTGTGAGGCTTTTTCTAGCGACAAAACTTCTTTCATCTCAGCTTGTATACGAGCCATTTCTTTCTCATAATCAATTTCTAAGTCATGGTCAATAAATTCAACATACTTAGAAGGAGCAAGAGAGTAGTTAGCTTTGCGAATCTCCTCAAGACTTGCTGATTTGCATAATTCAGCTACATCTTCATAGCCCTCACCTGTTTGCCATGAGTGATAAATTGCTTTTACATCAGCAATTTGCTTATCAGTCAAGACTGTTTTTTTCTTTTTCTTGCTTTTTTCAACAACATATTGCTCTACATGGTCATCCCATCGCCTTAAGTCACAGAAAAGAATTTCATGTTCACGATTACGGTATTGATGACCGTTTTTCAGGCCACCTTTTTTATTGTTGTTCAAAATCCAAAGCGTTACTGAAATATCTGTCGTATAGAACATATCACGAGGTAAGACGATAATCGCTTCGACCTTATCATTTTCGATGAGCTGTTTACGGATTTCATACTCTACACCATCGGCATTCAAAGCACCATTAGCTAGAAGAAAGCCTGCGACACCATCTGTCACATCTAATTTCGATAACATGTGCAGAATCCAAGCATAGTTGGCATTTGAAGCAGGTGGGACTTTATATCCTTCCCAGCGAGCATCGTTTAGCAACTCTTTTTCCCCACGCCAATCTTTTAAGTTGAATGGCGGATTAGCCATGATGTAGTCAACCTTCATATCCTTATGTTGGTCATCTGTAAAGCTCGAACTTTCGCCATAAGGCTTATTCCCGAGGTTATATGAAATTCCTCGAATCGCAAGATTCATTTTTGCCAAGCGACGGGTATCAGGGTTCTTTTCTTGACCAATGATAGAAATGCTTTTTTTGTTGCCATGGTGTTGCTCAACGAATTTCATAGACTGAACAAACATTCCTCCAGAACCACAAGCAGGGTCATAAACTCGCCCAGAATATGGCTCAATAAGTTCAGCAATCAACTTAACTGCTGAAGGCGGAGTATAGAACTCCCCCTCTTCTTTGGTACTCATCACTGCATAAGATTGCATGAAATATTCATAAACACGCCCAATCAAATCTTCTTCATGGAATTTATTTTGGTCAATCTTATTGATTTCGTCAATCAAGTTCTTTAAGGTTCTAATCTCGGCACCTAAGCCAGCATAGAAGTTTGACAAAAGAGCACCTTCCAGAGAAGGATTGTCCTTTTCAATCGTTGCCATGGCTGTGTCAATTTTAATAGCTATATCATTGGAGCTTGATTCTTGAACAAGATAAGACCAGCGACTCTCTGGTTCAAGATAGAATACATTCTGTGAAGTGTATGAGTCTTTCTTCTCTGCTAAAATCTTTACCAATTCAGGTTTGTCAGCATATTCACGACTAATCTCCTGACGACGATTTTCAAACTTATCACTAGCAAATTTAATAAAGACTAGACCAATAACGGCATCGCGGTTCTTTTCTGTTCCACCTGCTCCACGTAAAGCATTACGGCAATTAAAAAGAATTTGCTCTAGAGTTGCCTCTTTAGAAACTGTTTTTTTAGCCATTAAAAAGCACCTCCATTCTTAGTGAGTGAAGGTGTTTTTTTGCGTGCTGAAAAAAGGTAGAAACTACCTGCTGTGTTGTGCTGTGCTGTGTTGTTAGATTGTATCACAACTGTTCTCCTAATCAAATATTTCTTACTACTATTATATCACGTGAGAAAATTTTTTGAAAAAAGTTACGTGTTTTATGAACTAAGAGTTCATGTTTTTGTGAATGAATTAGCCCCAAATTTGAGATTTAACTATCATAAATCCCTTAAGGGCAGTCCTAAACACCATGAACTGGCAGGTCATGGGAAAAGTAGTTATTATCAACTACTATGTAATCATAAGATGAAAATCTTAACTAAATCATTTTTATAGTCCTATATTGATGCGCATCAAAGGACGGATTGAAACTCAGAACATAGTCACATCATTAGGTGTAGACCGTGTCAACTGTTTCGCCGTTTCTTTGGTGTGCATTTTTTCATACTCAATTCGGCAAACTACTGTGTTTCTCTTCCGTCCTAGGACGGAAAGGAAACTTTATGACTAACAAAGTCGAAAATAAACGTGAACGCAAGATTGCAAATGCTGTTAAGAGTGGCGATTGGAGTGGAGTTGATAAACTGCTCAGTCAAGCAATGGATAACCTTGAACGCAAGGAACGCTATTATGGCAAGACTAGTCTAAATGCTACTGTTACGAACGAAGGACGAGCAACGGAGCTTATGGATTTATATCCTGATAATACTTATAACCCCATTGAACAGTTACTTATCAAGGAGCGTAATGAACACCTATACAATGTCCTCTCTAAGCTTCCAGAAGTTGACCTTCATATCTTCTTAGAAATTGCACTCTATGGCACTTCTGCACTACAACTGACGAAAGAGACACCATTCAAGAGCCATAAAACCGTTAAAAAGCACTATGAGGACACCCTTAATATCTTAAAAGAAGAACTCGGAAAATATTTCTAAAAAACTTTTAGCAGGAACTACCAATTTCCTGCTTTTTTCTCCTTATAGATAAGGAGGTAAGAAATTATGACCTAGCAAGAGTCCAGCTCAAGACTAAAAAGGAGCACATCGACCTAACTCTACAAACACAATGAAAGATAAATGGTGAAAACTATGAAAACTCGTAATCGCAAAGGTGGCTACTCAGCCAATACAGCAACTGAATATATTGACATCAAACAAGCAATTCATTGCTTGAGCACTGAACTTGAACCTCAAATGAGATTTGAAGACGGTCAGCCGACAGGAGAAATTATTGCTCATAAAGCTTGGTTCTCTCAAAAAGGACTTCCACCCTTCCAAGTAAAATTTGAATCTGAGCTAACACTGCCTGCCTATATGACTATGGTTGAATTTGAGAACCTAGAAGCTTGTGAAGTTGGCTATAATGTCTATTTCCGTGCTACTAGTATTAAGGAGGTCAAATGATGACTAATAAAGAACTAGCTCAATACCTGCTCCAAAGTCTCAATATGGGACTTGGAGCCCTCATGCAAGGAGAAACTAGCTATACCAATAGCTTTGACACTAAGATTATGTCTGATGGCTTTCTGTTTATCCCTCGCTTACCAGCAGGTTATATCATTGATGACGAACTCTATCAGAAAATTTTCTTGATTGCCAATGCTTCCCTTTACCCACGTTATACCCTCTTAAAGCAAAATTCAGCCTATTTCATGGCATTAGATACTGATGACATACATGTTCAGCGAGGGCTTTTCTTTCCTTGGAAAAAAGGTGTTTCTGAGCGTTTAGTCATCTCAGATTTAGAGGAATTTTCAAAAATGCAGGAAAAAGATATTCTTCCAATTATGAAAAATCTCACTCTAAACTTTAATAAGGTCACTTCGCTAGCAATTGCTGGTAATAGTGGCTCTGGGAAGTCATATGCTCTTACCTACTTTCTAAGTTTATTAAAAAATTATTCTGAACTTATTATTGTAGACCCAAAGTTTGATACGCCGTCTCGCTGGGCTCGTGAAAATGGTATTGCCGTCATTCATCCTCAAAAGAACCGTTCAAAATCAGATTTTGTTTCGGAAATCAATGAAAATCTCAGTAATTGTCTAAATCTCATTCAGCAACGCCAAGAAATCCTTTACGACAATCCTGAACATCAATTTGACCATTTGACAATTGTCATTGATGAGGTACTGGCCTTGAGTGAAGGAGTAAACAAGACTATTAAGGATTCATTCTTTTCACTCTTGTCTCAAATTGCTTTACTTGGACGTGCCACTAAAGTCCACCTATTTTTAGTCAGCCAGAGGTTTGACCACAATACAATACCTGTATCAGTTCGTGAACAATTGAATGTACTGGTTCAAATAGGGAATATCAATAAGAAAACGACACAATTTCTCTTTCCTGACTTAGACCCTGAAGGAATTGTTATCCCAATAGGTAAGGGAACAGGACTTATCCAAATCATCGACAATGAACATCCCTATCAAGTTCTTCCTCTTCTTTGTCCTACCTACTACGCTAAGAAAGGTATACTCTAAACATGAAAAAGACTTTCTTTCAAAAATCATACAATCTTATTTCCTCCCTTCTTTTCATTGGGCTAATTAGCTTCATACTCAGTTTCGCTTTCAATCTGCTTGTAAAATTGTTTGGAGATTTTGATATTCCATCTTTGAATAGTTTTATCATCATTATCCAAAATAAACTTATTCTTCTAGGAAGCTACACAAGCCGAATAGCCACCATACTTGTACTAGTTGCTATTTCTCTGATTATCGTTGAGTTAACCCAACGAATGATTAGCGATAGTATTTTGAACTACTTCAAGTCTGTCTACCAGACGATACGCCTGCGACAATTTCTCAGACAAGATGATAAATCAGAGTCTGCTATCACGATTGATAATCAGACAACCATAACAAAATTCAATCCAATTCTTAAAAATTTCAACCAAACAGTAGGAAAAGCAACTGTTGATGTCAGAAAAAGCACTGTTGTCGTCTTTCTCAAATATCCAAGGACACAACAAGCTCAGAAACTTCTGAGAGATATGGAAGCTCATATCAAGGAAGAAATTTCTAGCCGTAATCCAAATTATTATTTTTCTTCACCTAATCGGGAAGGAAATAAGCTCTGGTTTAAAGCTACAAGAAGATAAGGAAAGGGCGGTGCTTGGCTCACAAAGTGAAAGCCAAAGGCACTGCCCTTTCAAACTCTCTAACTTAGCTATGTAATGGGGCTACTACGACCCCCATTACACCAATAATCAATAATCACAGTTTTGAAACAAGACTACCAAAATCACCCTAAAATTCTCCTGACAGATAAGAACTAGAAACGAGGTACCTGCCTATGGCAAAAGAAAAACGTTCTAACAAATGGGCTTTCCTTCTCTATCAAGAGAGTGTTCCTGAAAACTATTTGGAAATCCTTGAAGAAATGCACGTCCCCTTTGTGCTCAGTCCATGGCATGATAAAGATGTCAATAGACAAACAGGCGAGTTTAAGAAGTCGCATAAACATGGCGCTTTGTTCTTTGACTCACTTAAAAGCTACTCGCAAGTCTCAGAACTTTTGACAGAGAAACTAAACACACCTAGTCACGTTGAAATCGTCATGTCCCCTAAAGGTATGTATGATTACTTTATCCATGCTGAAAATCCTGAAAAGACACCTTACGATATCGAGGATATTGAATCAGGGTGTGGCTTTGAACTTGATAAATTTCTTATAAGCAATAACAACGATGAATTTCTTTCGACTGTGATTGATACTATTGAGGAGCATAATTTTACAGAGTTTAACAATCTTGTCATATATGCTCGTGAGGAAAACCCATTACTACTGAGTGTTATTGTTGATAAAACCTACTTCTTTGCGAAATATCTTGACTCACGTCGCCACTCAGGCTATGGAAAGGACAACGATAATGACCAATAATGAATATGCCAAATTAACCCAAATTGAGCAATTGTTAAATACCTTATTAACCATCATTCAACATCAACAAGAAAAACAGAAAAGCTCTAACATCGTCACTCAAAAGGAATTGTTGTCAATTCTTCAGATTTCTCCTAATACCTTAAAATCGTGGGAGAAAACTGGTCTAAAGAGGCTTGAACCTCCTATAGAAGGAACACGTACAGTCTATTACAAAATGGAAGATGTTATAAAATACTTAACTCCTTAATCCAAAATATGCTAAAATAAGACTATCACAATAAATACATGTGAGGTTGTTATTTTAGCCTTTTATATATCCGAAATAAGAAGGCTATTATGCAAAAAGAAACTATCATTCACAACAATCGAAAGGTAACAAAAACTACAAAAAACAACGGTACAATCAGCTACACTCAAAGAGGTGTTTATATTGGGATTGATGTTAAGACTGGTAAAAAAGTCACCTCATCCATCACCGCCAAAACTTTACGAAGTCTTGACCGAAAAATCATGCAGGCTAGACTAGACTTTGAAGAAAAAGGGGCTACCTTAAAAGAGACTCTTGTCATCAATAATTTTGAAGAACTCGCAGAAGGGTGGTTCACTAGCTTTGTAACATGGGTGAGCTCGCAAAATACTATCAACCGTGTTAGAGGATACTTAGATACTTATATCATTCCAAAATTTGGTACTTATAAGCCTGAGGAAATAAAATCTGTTGATATTCAAGTATGGGTGAACAAACTTGCTCAACAATCAAAAAAATCTGTGGAATCAGGCGCTAAAAAGTCTAAAAAAGGACATGCCAAAGATTTTGGGGCTGTTATCTATAAATTAAGTGATATTTTCGACTATGGTATTACCAACTTTGAACTCTCTTATAACCCAGCTAGAACAATAAAAATCCCACCTAAACCAAAACCATCTAAAGAGCGTATTATGGTGTTACATGAAGATGATTTAGCAACTTGGCTGAACTATCTAAGTAGCTTACCAAATACACGGGCTAATCGACGTTTTAAGGTCATATGTGATACCTTGCTAGCTTCTGCTTTGCGTATCAATGAACTGCTTGCAATGACCGTTCATGACCTTGATTTTGATAACAATGAGCTTATTGTTACCAAAACACTTATGTGGAGAGCTGCCAATAAAAAGCTTGATATCAAGGGGGAGGTTGTCTGCAAAAATAGCGCTAAAACAGACTCAGGAAATCGCAGGGTCGCTGTTCCTAGAAAAACATTGGAAGACCTTAGAGATTTTCATAATGAGATGAACACTTACTTTGAAAAGCACGATTTACCCCCTACAGTTCTTATTTTCCCGACTATCTATGGGAATTATATGTGTGATAGAAACGAGCGTACAACGCTTAAAAAGCGCCTCTCAGAGCTTGGCTTACCTGATTATGGTTTCCATCTGTTTCGTCACACACACGCTTCTATGATGCTTAATGCAGGTGCAAACTGGAAAGAGCTCCAAATCAGAATGGGGCATAAGTCAATCAAGACAACCATGGACACCTATGCTGAACTAGCACCTAAGAAAAAGTCTGAGGCTGTTGATATTTACCTCAAAGAAATTGCCAAACTTACATCTTAATAAAATGACTACATTTTTGACTACATTTTATTAGATATGAACTCAAAAACGTTGATATAACAGCGTTTATAGCATACTGAAATAACACTAATAAACCTTTACTGAGGTAAAATAAGGATTCAATACGAATCAATACAAAAGAAAAACGCTGATTTCAAGCGTTTTTTCTTTTTGTCAATTGCAGTTTATTGCACTGTATTTCAATTCAAACTCTACCTTTTTCTCTACCTTTTTATCGTAAAATCTGATTGGACACGGTTTGTGTCCAAGTGATTTATAAATAGCTTTATATCAACCTTTAGCAAGGTTGTACAACTTATTCATAAAAAATAAATAAATAGATCTGATTGAATGAGATCTTTCATTTTTCTGTCAATTAAGCAAATTAAATTGACCAAATAAATTGTTGATATATAAAAAATTAAGTAAGTGTATTACAAAGATAGTCTTCTTTATTTATAGTGCTATAATGAATCTATTAGCTTATTTATGATAGAGGTATCGTTATTGATCAATCTAGAATTTTACAAAACACTTGCAAAAATATTCTGTGGGGATGAAACAGAATTATTTACCTATAAAACTGGCCCACAGTTAGTAGACTTTTTTAATAGCTATTTCGGTTTTAGTGATGTTTACCGTCAAGGGTTCCCAACAAGATGGGTTTATGTAAATGATAAATTACTAAGTTTCTCTGAAACTGGTAAACTTGATCTTTTTTTCAGCATTATATTGAGCAAACAATATCTTTTAACAGAACGTCAAAAAGGTGAAGTTGATTCTTTAGAATACCAACAAAAGGTTTTAACGGAATTAAATAAAGTCTGCTCAATTTATTCATTGTATTTGTCAAAAAAAGGCAATGAATTCTTCTTAGTAGAAACCGATCAAGATTTAGTAGCAATCGGAAAAGGTGGATTTGCAGATATTTTTCTACAAAAATCTACAGGATTAGTATTAAAAAAATTAAATGAAGACTCGGTTAGACATGAATCGCTAAGAAGTCGATTTCGTAGAGAGTTTGAAATTACAAAATCATGTTCAGATATTGAAAGTATTATAAATGTATATGACTTTAATATCGATAATTATTCCTACACAATGGAAAAAGCGGATTTTACTTTAGCTAATTATATTAAAGAAAGCGAATTACCAGATGAATCAAAATTTAATATTTTACGGCAAATACTTCACACTATATCTCTAGTGCATAAACGAGGAATTTTGCACAGGGATCTAAGCCCTACTAATATTTTCTTCATAAACGGAATAATAAAAGTAGCGGATTTTGGTTTAGGAAAAAATATTAACATCTTAACCTCGCATCAAACTATAGATACCGCATCTTTTGGACAGCTTTTTTATTGTGCACCAGAACAACTAACTCTTCTAAAAGAGGCTGACAAAAGTAGTGATGTATACTCTCTCGGGAGAATTATCAATTTTGTTATGACTGGAGATCCTATAATTTTTCGCATACCCTGCGTTCAATCAGTACAAAAGCTACCAATATCGATCCTAATTATAGGTATGAAAATGCAACAGATATGTTGAACGGGTTGAATTCATGGTTAAGAATAAGAAGTCATGAATCTTTTAAAGAAAAAATCTGGGAAAAAATTAATCAAGGTATTTTTGATAACGACATAGAAAACTATATTTATGAAATGTCAGAAAAAGATCTCTGCCTATCTTGTATCAATAAAGGAACTCGCTTTACCGAATGCTTACTTAGCTTTATGAATTTGGATGACTCTCACGCAACTTATATAATTCAGAAGATTGATTCTAACTATGTGCAATATATCAAACGATTTGAAGATGCAGACCCTTTTGCTAGCCTAGCTTATGAAATTTTAAAAGGACATTTTTCTTATAATGTTAACGAAGTGGCTGCTTATATATTAAAATACGTAGCTTATGACATTAATCGTTTCAATGCACAACATAAGATAGAAAGGTTAATTAACAAAGGGGTAGAACCATTAATCGAGACAATACTAGAAAGATAAAAAATGTCAGAATAAAGTGTAACTGTCCGAAAAATATGTCTTTTCCCGAAAGTTTATTATTTGCTGTTATAATAGACATGCAAAACTTGTTCCAAGAATTTTTTAGGCTTGTTATCATCATAAATACTGATTTTAAGGGATTTAACTACTAGTAAACTTAACAACTTTTATATATTTTACACAATATAGGACAGTAAATGGACAGTGACAGCATAATTGAAGAGTGAACAAAAAGAGGTATAAAAATACCTCTTTCAGATTGAAGACAAAGTCCTCAGAAGTTATACTTCTGGGGACTTTTCTTGCTTCGAAGGAGTATAATAAAAGAAAAGGTATTTGATGAGGTACTCCTATGTTTCACAAAAATAATCCTGAATACAATCGTCGTCAAGTAGGTTTATATACTCTTGATGAACTTGTGCCTAAAGACCATTTTTTAAGAAAAGTTGAAGAAACGATTGATTTTACTTTTATTTATGATCTTGTCGAAGATAGTTATTCCTCCGATAATGGTCGTCCTAGTCTAGACCCTGTCCTGTTAGTTAAGATTCCTTTGATTCAATGTTTTTATGGCATTCGTTCTATGCGCCAAACCATCAAGGACATCGAGGTGAATACGGCTTATCGTTGGTTTCTTGGCTTATCTCTGGACGATAAGGTGCCACATTTTACAACTTACGGTAAGAACTATAGCCGACGCTTTCAAAATAAAGAATTATTAGCACACATTTTTAGTCATGTGCTTCATCAAGTTTTGGAGGTTGGGCTTATTGATCCCTCAGAAATCTTCATCGATGGGACACATATCAAGGCAGCTGCTAATAATCATAAGTACAAAAATGTTGTCGTTAATCAAAAAGCTAAATTCATGAGTGAACAACTGGACATTGAAATTAATTTAGACAGGAAGAAACATGCAAAAAAGGCGAGGCTAAACCTAAGAAACAATCAACGACAGACCCAGATAGTGGTTGGTTTCACAAGGGAGAACACAAGGAAGTCTTCGCTTATAATGCTCAGGTAGCCTGTGATAAACATGGTTGGGCCTTGGCTTATACAGTTGAAGCAGGTAACATCCATGATAGTCAGGCCTTCCCTGCTCTGTTTGCCAAGTTAGAACCCTTCTCCCCTGAATTCATTATTGCGGATTCAGGCTACAAAACACCTAGTATTGCCAAGTTTCTTTTAGAAAAAGGTATTACGCCAGTATTTCCTTACACTAGGCCAAGAGGTAAGAGAGGCTTTCTACGTCCTAGAGACTTTGTCTATGACGAGCATTTTGACTGCTATCTTTGTCCAGAGAACCAGGTATTAACTTACCGTACAACGACACGTGAAGGTTATAGAGAATATAAAAGTAATCCCGAAATTTGTAAGACCTGTCCCTTGTTAGCGATTTGTACTGAAAGTCGCCAGCACCAAAAAGTTGTTGTGCGTCATATTTGGAAAG
>PPYF01506955.1_pt1 | contig 20207 bp, 23 predicted proteins | sample 1559871 | NCBI WGS metagenome assembly PPYF01 (sample SAMN08240021, study PRJNA423297) | Human gut metagenome, whole genome shotgun sequencing project. | reverse complement strand
TTACACTCCAACTTTATTCGTACTGCCCGGGCGAAAGGGTTACCTATGCGGCGGATCATTTTACGCCACGCATTAAAACCTGCTCTGTTACCCGTGCTCTCCTATATGGGGCCCGCATTTGTCGGCATTATTACCGGTTCGATGGTCATCGAAACCATTTATGGTTTACCGGGGATTGGGCAATTGTTCGTTAATGGCGCATTGAACCGTGACTATTCCTTAGTGTTAAGTCTGACCATTCTGGTTGGCGCGTTAACCATTTTGTTTAATGCCATTGTCGATGTGCTATATGCGGTTATCGACCCGAAAATCCGTTACTGATACTGGAGCTCGCGATGATGTTAAGTAAGAAAAACAGCGAGACGCTGGAAAATTTCAGTGAAAAGCTGGAGGTCGAAGGGCGCAGCTTGTGGCAGGACGCACGTCGACGTTTTATGCATAACCGTGCGGCGGTTGCCAGTCTGATAGTGCTGGTGCTGATCGCGTTATTTGTAATCCTGGCACCGATGCTTTCGCAGTTTGCCTATGACGATACTGACTGGGCGATGATGTCCAGCGCCCCGGATATGGAGTCCGGTCACTACTTTGGTACTGACTCATCCGGTCGCGACCTGCTTGTGCGCGTTGCGATTGGCGGGCGTATCTCACTCATGGTCGGTGTTGCTGCGGCACTGGTGGCAGTGGTCGTGGGGACACTTTATGGTTCGCTTTCCGGTTATCTGGGCGGTAAAGTGGATTCGGTAATGATGCGTCTGCTGGAAATCCTCAACTCCTTCCCATTCATGTTCTTCGTCATTTTGCTGGTGACCTTTTTCGGTCAAAACATCCTGCTGATTTTCGTGGCGATTGGCATGGTTTCCTGGCTGGATATGGCTCGTATTGTGCGTGGGCAAACCCTGAGTCTGAAGCGCAAAGAGTTTATTGAGGCGGCACAAGTTGGCGGTGTATCGACGCCGGGCATTGTTATTCGCCACATTGTGCCGAACGTACTCGGTGTGGTGGTGGTCTATGCGTCGCTTCTGGTGCCCAGCATGATCCTCTTTGAATCTTTCCTTAGCTTCCTGGGATTAGGTACGCAAGAGCCGTTAAGCAGCTGGGGTGCATTGCTGAGTGATGGCGCGAACTCGATGGAAGTCTCTCCATGGTTACTGTTGTTCCCTGCGGGATTCCTCGTGGTAACGCTGTTTTGTTTCAACTTTATCGGCGATGGCTTGCGTGATGCCCTCGACCCGAAAGATCGTTAAGGAGTGCAGCCATGAGCGTAATTGAAACTGCAACTGTGCCGCTCGCACAACAACAGGCTGACGCACTGCTGAACGTGAAAGATTTGCGTGTCACCTTTAGTACCCCGGATGGCGACGTCACGGCGGTCAATGATTTGAATTTTTCGCTACGTGCCGGAGAAACGCTGGGCATCGTAGGTGAGTCTGGTTCGGGCAAATCGCAAACCGCATTTGCGTTGATGGGCCTGCTGGCTGCCAACGGACGTATTGGCGGATCGGCAACCTTCAATGGGCGTGAAATCCTCAATTTGCCAGAGCGTGAACTCAATAAACTGCGAGCTGAACAAATCTCAATGATTTTTCAGGACCCAATGACTTCGTTGAATCCCTATATGCGCGTCGGTGAGCAGTTGATGGAAGTGCTGATGCTGCATAAGAACATGAGCAAAGCTGAGGCGTTTGAAGAATCGGTGCGGATGCTCGATGCGGTAAAAATGCCGGAAGCGCGTAAACGCATGAAAATGTACCCGCACGAATTTTCTGGCGGCATGCGTCAGCGAGTCATGATTGCGATGGCATTGCTATGTCGACCTAAGCTGCTGATTGCGGATGAACCCACTACTGCGCTGGACGTCACCGTACAGGCGCAGATCATGACGCTATTGAATGAACTGAAGCGGGAATTTAATACCGCCATCATTATGATTACCCACGATCTTGGCGTGGTGGCGGGGATCTGCGACAAAGTGCTGGTAATGTACGCCGGGCGCACGATGGAATATGGCAACGCGCGCGATGTCTTTTATCAACCCGTACATCCTTATTCTATCGGTTTGCTCAACGCGGTGCCGCGTCTCGATGCGGAAGGTGAAACAATGTTGACTATTCCGGGTAATCCGCCAAACCTGCTGCGATTACCGAAAGGTTGCCCGTTCCAGCCACGTTGTCCGCATGCGATGGACATTTGTAGTAGCGCACCGCCGCTGGAAGAGTTTACGCCTGGCCGTCTGCGTGCTTGCTTTAAACCAGTGGAGGAACTGTTATGAATGCTGTAACCGAAGGAAGAAAAGTCCTCCTCGAAATCGCCGATCTGAAAGTGCACTTTGAAATCAAAGATGGCAAACAGTGGTTCTGGCAACCGCCGAAAACGCTCAAAGCCGTCGATGGTGTAACTCTTCGCCTGTATGAAGGGGAAACATTAGGTGTGGTAGGGGAATCGGGATGCGGGAAGTCCACCTTTGCTCGCGCCATCATTGGCTTGGTTAAAGCGACCGACGGTCATGTGGCCTGGTTAGGTAAAGAGTTGCTGGGCATGAAGCCCGATGAATGGCGTGCCGTACGCAGTGATATTCAGATGATTTTCCAGGATCCGTTGGCATCACTGAACCCGCGTATGACCATCGGCGAGATCATCGCTGAACCACTGCGTATTTATCATCCGAAAATGTCACGCCAGGAAGTTCGCGAGCGCGTGAAGGCGATGATGCTGAAAGTCGGTTTGTTGCCTAACCTGATTAACCGCTATCCGCATGAGTTCTCCGGTGGGCAGTGCCAGCGTATCGGGATTGCTCGTGCTCTTATTCTTGAACCGAAGCTGATTATCTGTGATGAGCCGGTGTCGGCGCTGGACGTGTCAATTCAGGCGCAGGTGGTCAACCTGCTCCAGCAGTTGCAACGTGAGATGGGATTGTCATTAATTTTTATCGCTCACGACCTGGCCGTGGTAAAACACATTTCCGATCGTGTGCTGGTGATGTATCTCGGCCATGCGGTAGAACTGGGGACCTATGATGAGGTCTACCACAATCCGCTACATCCTTACACCAGGGCATTGATGTCGGCAGTCCCCATACCTGATCCGGATCTGGAGAAGAACAAAACCATCCAGTTACTGGAAGGGGAATTACCGTCGCCGATCAACCCGCCTTCCGGTTGTGTTTTCCGTACCCGTTGTCCGATTGCAGGTCCGGAGTGCGCCAAAACACGTCCTGTGCTGGAAGGGAGTTTCAGACACGCCGTTTCTTGCCTGAAAGTCGATCCGCTTTAAAAGCAATAAGGGCTGACAGTTGTCAGCCCTTTTTCACGCCAAAAGCGATTATTTATTCCCGCCAGATGATATGGCAAAGTTTGTGATCTTTTTCGCGGCATAACAGAATGCGCGCGAAAACATCGTTGATTTCACCATCTTCACTGTCCGCCAGACCAATCACCACTTCGGCAAAAAAGTCCGGGTTCAAATCGAAATCAACATGTTCCAGCCAGTCTTCCGCCGGATCGAATAACTCCGCGCCGCCGCGCTCTTCAAACTGAAGATTGAACAGCAGAACATCAGCTGGATCGAGATTGTCGGCAGCCAGTTCGAGAAAAATATCGTAGGCCTGCTCAAGCGTTTCATCTTCAGTCAGGCGATTGTTTAGATCCATATCCATAGTCACTACCTGTTTAACCTCTGTTGGCGACGTTTTACAGCAACGGGCTGAAGAAGTAAAACAGTCGCTCGGCGACACGTTGCCATAATGGACGTTTTAGCCATAAACGGGCATCGAGCAGACGAGAACGCGAAATATAATCGTCCTGAACGGCGGCGAGGTCTGCACCAAAACCTTTATCGTCGATTGCCAGGGTAATCTCGAAATTTAGCCACAGACTACGCATATCAAGGTTAACGGTGCCAACCAGACTTAGTTCACCATCGACCAGCACGCTCTTGGTATGCAGTAACCCGCCTTCAAACTGATAAATTTTAACCCCAGCAGCCAGCAGTTCTGTAAAGAATGCGCGACTGGCCCAGCCGACCAGCATCGAGTCATTTTTTCGCGGAAGGATAATACTGACATCCACCCCGCGCTGCGCCGCCGTGCAAATCGCATGAAGTAAATCATCGCTTGGCACAAAATAGGGCGTTGTCATGATCAAATATTCACGAGCCGAATAAGCAGCAGTCAATAATGCCTGGTGAATGAGATCTTCCGGAAAGCCGGGGCCAGAAGCAATTGTGTGAATAGTGTGACCGCTGGCCTGCTCAAACGGCATAATATTGACATCTGGTGGCGGCGGCAGAATACGTTTCCCGGTTTCAATCTCCCAGTCGCAGGAATAAATAATCCCCATCGCGGTGGCGATGGGGCCTTCCATACGCGCCATCAGATCAATCCATTGCCCTACGCCCGCATCTTGTTTGAAGTAGCGAGGGTCGACCATATTCATGCTGCCGGTGTACGCGATGTAATTATCAATCATGATCATCTTGCGATGTTGGCGCAGGTCCATACGGCGTAAAAACACACGCATCAGATTGACCTTTAAGGCTTCGACAACTTCAATACCGGCATTACGCATTAGCTCGGGCCACGGGCTGCGGAAAAAAGCCACACTCCCGGCGGAGTCGAGCATCAATCGGCAATGAATACCGCGCCGTGCAGCGGCCATTAATGATTCAGCCACCTGGTCCGCCATGCCGCCGGGCTGCCAGATATAAAACACCATCTCAATATTATGGCGCGCGAGCTGGATGTCGCGGATTAACGCCTGCATCACATCATCTGACTCGGTCATCAGTTGTAGCTGATTCCCTTTGACCCCAGCGATCCCCTGACGACGCTCGCAAAGCTTGAATAATGGCGCAGCGACACTGCTATTTTCTTCGGCGAAGATATGCTTACAGGCTTTAAGGTCGTTAAGCCATTTTGCGGTGGAAGGCCACATCGCTCTGGCGCGCTCAGCGCGGCGTTTGCCTAAATGGAGCTCGCCAACGGCAAGATAGGCAATAATTCCGACTAACGGCAGAATGTAAATAATCAACAGCCAGGCCATCGCGGAGGGAACTGCGCGTCGTTTCATTAGAATGCGTAAAGTTACGCCTGCAATGAGCAACCAGTATCCCAGAATGGCCAACCAACTCACCAACGTATAAACGGTTGTCATAGATTAGAAATCCTTTTGAAAGCGCATTGTTATGAGTTTACGCATATGGATTCATCTGGCAAATAAAAACGCGGGAAAAGCACTGGTCAGCGTCAGGGGCGGGGGTATAATGACCATTCTGTTGTTGCATAGAGTAGTTAACATGAAGCGGAGTAGAACGGAAGTGGGGCGTTGGCGCATGCAGCGTCAGGCTAGCCGACGTAAATCGCGTTGGCTTGAGGGGCAGTCGCGCCGAAATATGCGTATCCACAGCATCAGGAAGTGCATTCTAAACAAACAGCGTAACTCGTTATTGTTTGCGATCTACAATATCTAAATGTACTGGGCACCATTGCGGTGCCCAATAAGTTTACTCTTCCGTCTTTAAACTCTATTTTTGCGCCGATTCTTTACTGTCAGCTTTCGTTTCTTGTTCATCGTTATCGCTGAAAATGCCATGACCGGAGTTCAACAACATTGAAACGAGCATATCATTATTAATCTCTTCACCATTTAAAACTCGCGCCAGAATTTCGCTGCCAAACAGTTGTGGTGAGAGAATGATATCCGGATGTACCATCTTAATCTTATTCAGGTTTTTGCTATCACTGACGGCGAGAACTGTTTTGACATCACTGCTCATATCTTTTGCCGAGAGTACAACAAACGCGTTATCTGCATCGTTATCACTCAGCGCCAGAATGGCCCGGCAACGATCGATTCCCGCTTTCTTTAACACTGAACTGTCATTACTGTCACCGGGGATAACATCGGCGTTATCGCCTAAGCGTTGCTCAAGTTGCTTGATATCATCTTCAGGCAAGTTGCTGATAACCGTTACGTTTTGTCCGCGTTGATTCAGTTGCAGAATCGTATTGATGGCGAGAATCGAATGTCCGCAAACAATAAAATGATCTTTACGATGCATTGTATGATTGTTTCCTTTTACAAGTTTGTTGAATCCCCCGCGGATAAGCGGACCAAAAATTGAGGTCATAGATGTGGCAAAAACGGTAATGCCGGAAATAATGACCGAAATAGTGAACAATCGTGCTGATTCAGAAACAGGGACAATATCGCCATAGCCGACGGTTGACATGGTTTCTATCGAAAAATAGAACGCGGTCATCAAACTTTCTATTCGCGGATTAAAACCTTCGCTTAAATAAAGCGCACCGTAAGTGGAGTAAAATAGTAACGTCGTGAAACTAATAAATGCGAAAATTGTCCCGGCTGCTGCGCTACTGTGGGAGAAGTCTTTGCGCAGTATCAGCAAAAACACCAGCGTAAAAATGCAAAATCCAATACTAAATTTCAGCCAGGGATAAAAATGCAGAGTGTAAATTAGCGCTATCAACAACAAAATGATACTGATTGCCCATGCGAGCTTTGCCCGGAACAGTAAGCCAATGGAGTTCAGGACAAGAAATACGCCGAGCATAAAGAGTGGGGCGTTTGCCAGCAAGGAGAGATCCAGCTCTGAAAATGCTTTGATATGGAAAATATCAAGCAAATTGACCGACATACCATAGATTGTTTTAAAAATAAGCAATCCATTTAAAAAGACGGCCAGCGCGAGAATGTCGTGCCGTAGGGTCACCCATAACTTTGTTGCTGTTTGTTTGAATGTAGTCCAGTGACTCACTGATACCTCTGTAACCACAATTTTGTTTAATTATCTCAACGTGCACATTTTCTGAACATACATGCAGCGCGTGAATGTGTTAAACAATAGTAGATGACTTTATCCGCAGTAATCAAAGGTTTTGAGTGAGCAACTCTGCGTCAGGAAAGGGCATTTTCCTGAATATGTTCACATCATATAAAGAAATACAGATAAAGTTATTATCTGCTTGTGGTGGTGAATGCACTGACCGACCTATAAGGAAAGGCCAAACAAGAACACGGTTGCAAAAACCGTGCCCTTAAATATTGAATTTCTATTCAGAACACTTTCTTAAATGGTTTCACTGAAACGTGTTCATAGACTCCTGCCGCTACGTACGGGTCAGCATCGGCCCAGGCCTGAGCTGCTTCCAGCGACTCAAATTCAGCAATAACGGTTGAGCCAGTAAATCCCGCAGCCCCTGGATCGTTACTGTCTACCGCTGGCATTGGACCGGCGGTCAACAAACGACCTTCATCATGCAGTAACTGTAAACGTGCCAAATGTGCCGGACGAACGGAAAGGCGTTTTTCGAGGCTATCAGCTTTGTCTTGAGCGTAAATAACATACAACACAGGCACAACTCCTTGTTCGGGAAAGTTGTAAAGTACGTTATTTGAAAGGGCGAAGATCTGCAACGGAAAGATGATGTCTTTGTTAAGACCATGCATAAAGTAAGGTCAATTACGCCAAAAATGACATTTTCACTGATCCTGATCGTCTTGCCTTATTGAATATGATTGCTATTTGCATTTAAAATCGGGACCTGGTTTTTCTACTGAAATGATTATGACTTCAATGACCCTTGAATGAAGTCTATTCGGTTTTCTAAGAAACCTGTTAATTACAGGACAATATCAGGTGAATGACTATGCAATCTAATAATAGATTTCCGAGTATCTAAGCAGTTTTACACAGATTCTATGCAGTATTGATATAGTCCCTTTTTAGCATAACTTATTGAAATATATAAAGAATCTGTGAAGTCTCTTTTCAGGGTAAACTGTATCGTGTTAGTCGTCCCTCTCTCGACTCCTAGAAAAGTGTTATATACATGGCTATATAACGATATATAGATAGTTGGTCACATGGTGTAACTATCAAGAAACTTAACGATTTCCTACGTGAAAGTTAGAAAGTGATGGTTATAGTTACCCTCCTAAAATCTTCATAGCTCCTTCATAACCAGTCTTAAAAGGACTTCCTTTTGAGACACTTTCAACGTAACGGTAGAATGCACCCTCAAGTAGTCTCAAAAGGTTGTTTTTGGATTATGAGACAGCTAAACTTATGAGACTAACTTTTGAGACTTCTAAGGGGGATGTATGGCGATACTTGGATATTGCAGGGTGAGTACAGATGACCAATCCATCACTAACCAGCAAATGCAAATTGAAGAGGCAGGGTACAACATTGCTAAATGGTTCACTGATGAAGCTGTCAGTGGTTCTGTCAAAGCTTCTTTAAGAAACGGTTTCAGTAGTTTGTTAGCTTATGCACGAGAAGGTGACACCGTAGTTGTGGTAGCTGTAGACCGTCTTGGACGTGACACAATTGATGTGTTATCAACGGTTAAAGCGCTACAGGCTAAAGGTGTGACAGTTATCAGCCTTAGAGAAGGGTTTGACTTATCAAGCGCTATGGGTGAAGCAATGTTAGGCATTATGTCAACGTTGGCACAGCTTGAAAGAAGCTTGATAGCAGAGCGTAGAAAGGCTGGTATTGAACGTGCTAAAGCTGAAGGGGTACATATGGGGAGGCCTGTAAAAGCTTCTTCAGAGGCTGTACAGACGCTTATTTCACAAGGTAAGACGAGGTTGCAGATTCAGGAAGAGCTAGGAATCTCTAGAGCAACTTATTACAGACTTGCTAAATAAGTTACTGAATAGTTACATGGATGTGACTGATATTTGGCTTTTTTGCAAAGGGGGTCACATAGCTGGTGTAACGGGTACTTAGCAGCTACAGATTGATTGCAGATATTTTCGAAGATTATCGGGGAAGGGAAATGTAGAGGGGCTAGTCATTTTTTATAAAAAATTTAGAGGCTGGATATTACCTGTATAGATTTTAACCAGTATAGAAGCCTGTATAACATGAGGGGTTCCTATGGTCACTATATCCCTCTTTCCCACTAAGGAAGCCTTAGCAGCACCTAGGCAACTATTGACTAAGGTCAACTTCATAAACTCAGAGTTAAGTTACCTTGAAAGATTCTACCAAGAAACTACACAGGTATTATTTAGTCTGACTGTGAAGAGATGTTTAACGGGAGAAAGAGAACCATGAAACCGAAGGTAGGTTCTATCTTAACAGTGACCGTAAGAAGAGAACTTGAGAGACAACTAAACAAACCTCTTAAGTAAAAGACAACACTCCAGAAAGAGTGTCTGTTTAACAGGCTTCTCAAAAGCTCTTAAGAAATCTGTTAAGTAGGGTCATGTGAACAATCTTACCATTTTGTCAAGTGTTTTGTCTTTAGCAAAAAGTGCTAAACTTAATAAAAAGCACTAAATGCCAAAGAGACGATTAAGAAATATACTAAGAGGGGCGCTTCGCTTGTGTCACATCCAATAATCAATGTCGGTCGTTATCATGGTGGTTCTGATGACTGGCGTACACCGTATCGTTTATTTCGTAACCTACACCGTGAATTTGGTTTTTCGATGGGTGGTGCTGCAACTGAGCATGACGCATTGTTGCCACGGTTCACCGATGATATAAACCGTCAATCATGGGTTGGTGAACGGGTCTTCGTTAACCCGCCGTTTAGCATGGCTGAGCAGTTCCTCCTAAAAGCCCCTGAAGCTGATGTGTGTGTATGTCTGGTTCCGCACAGGTCAAAGACAACTTACTGGCTTCGGTGTGTATATACAAACCCCTTTCTGCATGAGATTCGAACGTTACACCGAGCAGTCAAATACCTTCCACCAGCAGGGAAGAAAGGTGTTGCAGCGCGTTCACCGTTTCCAAGTTGCGTTTTGATATACAGGAACACACCCCGCAAACCGAAAGTTGAAGTTACCCAGACAATCTATTGTGGCGACACAATGCTTTTACTTGCCGTGGTTAATAGGGGTGGTTTACGTGGAAGACCTCATATACACGATGCACAGACGCTTGACAGGTTGATTAAAATGTATGACCAAGGGCAACCCATCAAGAGCATCGCAGAATCGCTAAGAATGCCTCTAAGCACCACTTACAGGATTGTTCAAAGGTTGGGCTGAAATTCTCATATAGAGCACTGATTACGAGAATGTTAAAGAGGCGATTTCCCTGTCTGGGGTTATCGCTCTTCTCTCACTTAGTGGACGGTTAAGAAGGCCTCTGAAGTTTCCCTGTGAAGAAGCTGAACAGCTATTATATTGGGTGATTACAACTTATTGAAAAATAAGCATTTTTAGAAATTACTGTTAAGGTTACAGAGTTCTCTGTGAAGAGACTTGTCAGTTCTCTATATATGGCTAATTACAACTTATTGAAAAATAAGAACTTTTAGAAATCACTGTCAGAGAGGTGAATACTTGATAGATACAGCTTTCCGGTTCTGTCAAGCTGTTTTTTAATAGATAGCACAAAATGCTAAAGATACCCCTATACCATCTCGTACAGGGGGTTTTGAAGGGAGTTTAACGGGGGTCAGAGTGGTCGTTATCTTTAAGGTCAAGCGTCCATGTACGACCGAACAGTTTAAAGACAACAAGCACTCTGACAAGGACGTAACGAAGCAGCAGACCTGAAATAAGGCCAATACCTCCACCAGCCCATACATCAGGTGACCCCAGTTCAGGAGGGAGATTTACCATTAGTTTTCCTTGTAAGACGCTCTCAATCGCATTCTGACACAAAAAAGTACCTGACCTTATGAGTTGACCTGAAGAGGCCATTTAACTCGTTACAGAGCGATTGAAGAGGCCTGTGTGCAATGCAATAACCATGTGACCATTCTCGATAGCCACGCTTCATATTTTCCCTCTCCCATAAACCCATTATACCACAGATGTTAATGAAATGTTAAAAAATGCTTGACATTAGTCTTTGAAAATGCTAGTATTGTCTATATAAGTTAACAGAGAATTAACAATTATAAGGACTAGCTTATGAATGAACGACAGAGAATTTAGAGCGATGCTTCAGGCATCGAGACAACGTAACAGATACAACTCCTACAGCTACACAGACACCCCCACCAGCTACGAAGTACCAGCCTTTTCCAAAACCGAACGTAAAAACATTGAAGCGGTCATTCGTAGCATTACGCCACGAGACAGATTTATGCCAACACGCAAAGAAAAAGAAAATACTTTAAAAACTTTCTTGATGAGTTTTGACAGCTATGGACAATTACCGCCACGAATTGAAGATGTAATTATCGGCACTTGTCGCAGCTTTGGAAGGGATAACTATCACCGGAAGATTTTCTATTTGCTTCGAAGCCTTGATAAGATTAGCTCAAGCACAGTGACGAGCCATCTTCAAAGACAAGCAACCAGACTTAGCTACGAGCTACCATCTGATAAGTATTGCGCTAATTTAACTACCATTTGCAATAAAGTTATCGAGACAATCAATCATCATGCGGAAGTGGGCAATATCAGCCTTACGATTAGTGAACCAGATTTCGAGTTTGACCCGTATTTAGTTACAGAGGAATTTTAAAATGAAAAACAAACACACTTTAACCCGTATTTCAGAGGAAGCTTTTAACGAGCTTGCCAGAATTAAACGAGCTGCTAACTTGCCTCATCAGACTGTGATGCAGCTTGCAATTGCTAAAGAAGTCACTGAGTCGGATTTACTGAAATATCCAGTCTCTAAAGGTCGTAAACACATCCGAATTACTCAGGACGCTTTAGATACTTTGAAGGCACTTAACAGCTTTAAAATTGATATTGCCCGTCTGTTGAGCATCAAGATTCGCAAACTGTCTCTGGAGGTCTGATTATGAAGCAATGGCGAGATGATATTAAACGGTTCTTTGCAACTTACTTCATGATTAATTACGAAACAGGAATGCTTGAATGGATTGATGGTGGAGAGGTTAAGACAAGAGATGATGCTTACGGTAATCCAATGATTCGTTATGGCACTCGTGATTATTACGTGAAATATATCATCTGGTTTTTGCATCATGAAGTTCAGGCAACTAAAAAAATTATCTTCAGGGATGGTAATAAAAGAAATTGCCACCCAAACAATTTACTACTGGAGATTTAATGCTATGTATTAAATTCGAATATTTGACAGATAAAATGATTAAGCATGTATCAGACCTGCTCATCAAAGAAGGTGGTTTCGGTGATGCTTGCAATCCAAAAGATATCTTCATTCATGCCACCAGCCCAAACGCAACACTAAAGACAGCAGTTACAGCGGAATGGTTTGAACGAAATAAAGCGGAATTAGGTTATTGGTAGTCCGAGACTTTAAGAGAAATTAGAAAAACAGCTTCTCAGACGCTCTCAATCGCATTCTAACGCAAAAAACTACCTTATTTTAGGGTGGGTAATACCACTGTACAGGTTACCCCTGAAAAAGACTGTTTAGCTCGTTACAGAGCGATTGAGGAGGTCTGGTAAAAAGGAGATTTTAGGAAATGAGAGAATTAAACTTCCCGCTACAGATTTTCGTTGATAACGACACTGCTATGATGGTGCAAAGCTTCATTGATGCAGGTATTAGCATTGACTTTGACAGGCTGTTAAAGCGAATGGCTGAAAACTCAGAAGCAATTGAAGACTTTATTCAGGAAATTGAAACTGGTGAACCGCGTTTTATACTCCCTGTTGCCGACTCAAACATGAGGCGTCTTATTATCGAAGAAACAAACAAATACAGCGTTAGCCCTGAACAATATCTCAAGGCGGCTATAGTAATTTTGCACGCTGACAATATTCTGGTGACGGATTCTGTGAGGATTCACTAATGACGTTAATTGTATTATGGACGCTGCTAGGGCTATTTGTTGGCTGCTGGGTAGGTAACACAGTAAATAAGAATTGATGTTACTAATCTGTTAAAAAGCTGTTGACAAATGACCTTAAGCATGACATAATTTTAATTATGGGAGAGTAGTTCTCTCTTATTTTTATTTCAATAATCCGATGGATGGATGGATATTCTGAGTTGGTGAGGTATGTTCTATACCGAACATTCTGAAAGGTGCAATGCTTTTCGCTACATGGCCTCTTATATAACCTGAGAGGTCATCTCGAAAAGTACTCTTGTTCATTCGTTGAATCCTTTAGAAGTTTTAATTTCTTCACCTTATGAATAGCCCTTTATAAGAAATTATCTAGGGCTATTCAGTTTTTAAAAAGCATACTTGGCAAACCGCCTTTTAAGCCTCTTCTAAGTTCGTAGGCTGTCAGGTGTGCTTTTTAAAAACTGAAATACTTTAGCTTAGAAGAGGAAAAAACAATGACAAACGATTTATATATTAACGGCAGAAAGATTGATAGCTTCAGTGACTGGTCGCCACAGACTGAACATCCAGCTATCACTATTCAGCGTAAAGAACACGATGAAAGAATTAAGCTTGAGCAATCGCTAAAGATGTCACCGAAGCAAATTACCTTTGTGTCTCCTGAGCCTCAAGAAATGCCAGATATCTGCAAGGGTGAAGCACTATTTAATCTTGAGCGTGAATATTACCCACAGTTAAAAGAACAGCGTATTCGACTTGATATTGCTTACGATGCTGTTAAGAACTTCGAAGAAACCTCGAAACCTTCAGAATATGATATTGCTTACGAGATTAAGTCAAACCCGTTTATCTATTATGAAGGAAACTTTAATGATGGTTTTGGTACAGCGATTGAAGACGTTCCTAAAGTTCTTCAAAGTATCCCTGAAGGGTTCCGGTTAATTGATGTAAGACAAGCATTAAGGGGTTCTGGTCAATTTATTCTGATGAGTGATAAAACAGATGAAGAGATTCTTCAGTTAGCTGAAGCTAATTTGACTAAGCATTACTCCGATAAACTGGATAAGTTAAAGCAAAAGCTTAAAAAAGAACTTGATAGCATGAAAGCGATTATTAGTGAATATGAATCACAGAAGAAAATTGCTATGCAGGCTGATATTGAGCAGCTTACTAAGATTTCTCAGAAATATAGCAAGTCACTTTAATTAATAATTAAAAGGTGGTGGTGAATGATTGATTTAACAGAACGCTATGAGCTTATTAAAGCAATTAGTGAACGATTGAAAGAACAACCCAACAAACCAAAACGAATCAAATCATCCACCTCTAAGCAAAATAACAGAATCAGAAGAATCGCTAAATGGTGTCTTGATAAATTACCAAGTGATTGTCAGATTGTCGGTGAAGATGGTAATTATTATCTGGTTAGATAACAAGAATTGGTTGGGTAAAAATCAACGGGAGAGATTATCGAGTGACATCGGTAGTTTCTCCCTTTTTTGTATATGAACACTTAAAGAGGTGAAACATGAATGAGCAAATTCACAGTTGATAGTTTTATCGTTGAGCTAGGCTTCAATGAGAATGTTATTAAAGGTCTGCAAAGAGTTGAAAAGGCAGCTTTGCAGTCAGCACAAAGAATTGAAAAGAACCTTAATAAAGGTTTCAGGATTAATACAAAGCAGCTTGATAGTAATTTAACGGCTTCTTTAGGGCAACTTGAAAGAAAGTTTAATAAGACCTTTGACAAGATTGAACAGAGAGCAAGAAACACAAAAGCATTTCAGTTTGCCACCAGATTTAATGACACTGTTAATCCTCCAAAACAATCAAGACAGCCACGAATTAGCGGCAACAGAGCAATCACAGCAGCTTATTCAGCGAATATGACCAAGCTGAAAGGTCTTAACCCAATTGTCGAGAAATACATTAAGAGTCAGTTTTATGGGCTAGCTAGTAAAGCTGGTCAGATGGATAACACCAAGTTTAATGAAGCCCTTGCTAAACTAAATTCAAGTGTAAGAGAAGCAATCACTAAAGCCAGAGGTCATACATCCACCAGCATTAATGGTGACAGAGCAGCTAGCAGCCTTGATAACCTGTCTTCGGCAGCAGTCAAAACAGCAGGTGCATTTATCAGCTTTCAGGCTGTATTAGCAAGCTATCAGAAGATTATGGAAGTTGGTTTACAGCGTGCAAGTGCTGAACGTTCAATTGATTTCGTATTTGATAAAGATGCTGGTCAAGTAAAAGAGTTCACAAAGTCATTAGCTCAAACAACGGGTTTAGATATCGCTGAACTGCAATCACAGTTTGCTGGTTTTGGTGCTTCAGCTAAAGAATCTATGGGTATTCAAGGTTCTGAAGAACTTTTTAGAAATATGATTGGCTATTCTCGTTTAATGGGTCGAAGTGAAGAGGAAATTAAGCGAGCATTAACAGCGCTATCGCAGATGGCTGGTAAGGGTCAGGTGATGGCTGAGGAGCTGAAAGGTCAATTAGCTGAAGCTGTTCCTGGTATGGTTCAGGTATTCGCTAAAGCAACCGGAAAGACTGAACAGGAATTATTTGATGCCATGAAGAAGGGGGCTTTAAAATCTGCCGATACTCTTCAGAAAGTCACTCAAGAGCTGAATAAACAAATCACCGCTAAAGGTGGCTGGAAAGCCATTTCAGAAAGTACACAGGCACAACTAGGGAACTTGAAAAACTCTTGGAATACCACGCTTGACAGTATTTTCAGAGGTTCTGAAGATGGTTTACAGGACTTCACAAGAAGCTTAACCAATCTTCTAAACGCTCTTGGTGGAACTGGTAAAACATTAGGTGAAAGTTTTGGTAGCTTGATGAGCGATATGTCACATGGTATCGATTCATTGACTGATATCTCTTACAGAGTGAGAGCTTTCTTTGACGAGGTGACATTGGCTTATCGTTCACTAAATGACACTCAGAAAAAAATTGTTGACGGTTTATCTGATGGGTTAATTGATGGCTTGAAGATGCTTGCTGTGGCTGTTACTGCTCAAAAGGCTGCAAATGTAGCTGGAGGCTTGTTAAACCTTGCAAATGCTGTTACTTCATTCGGTGATGCTGTTAATAAAGCTAAAGCTGGCAAGGCTGGTTCTTCAGGTGGTGCATTAAGCAAAGTCGGTAGAGTTGTTCTTTATGCTGAGTTGGTGAACTTTGCTCTTGATAATTTAAACCCTGAAGCGGCTAAGAATCCGAACTTACACCAATCAGGTATTGGAACAGAGACAAACTTCAACCCTGAATACAAAGGCGATTCATCTAAACCAAACCAAATTAATGATGGATGGGCTAAGATTGGTGGTTCTATCGCTGACTGGTTTAATGGTGCAGCTAATAAAATTGCTAACTTCCAAGAACCGATGAATAACTTCGTAAATAACACACAATCAACTCCACCAGCTATTACAGGTGACATTGTGAATAGCAATGCTCAGTTAGCTATGGCTGTGTCAGAGTTAGGAAGAAAGGTTGATGCTTTAACAGCAGAAGCTAAGAAGCCCTTGTCAGTTAATATCACTGGTGAAGCAACTGTTAGACCGGATGAACCAGCTTTCTTTACTTTCAATCAATCAGCTAATGACCAGTTCACGCAGGATATGCTCTTAAGTTCAAGCTATCCAGAGGAAGAATGATTTCTTATATATCCGTGTGCTACGTGAAATCTGTAAAGCTAATACCCACACTGAAAAATAGAATTTACGTACAACACGCTTAACAGAGAAAACACTTATATATCAAAGGCTTGGTTAAAAATGACTAAAATATACTAAGTCTTTGAAATCAAAGGAGAATTTAATGATTTACACTAATCAGATTCGTTACAGTGGCAAAGATGGCATCTATTTCCACTTAAGAGATAATGTAGATGCCTTCTTAACTTTATCAGCAACTGAAAATATGGAATTTGATAGTCCTATGCAGGTAACTACACAGAACATGCAATCAGGGCAAACCGTCACAGATAACGTGCAAAGAGCACCCAGAACAATCACTATTAGTGGTGTCGTTGTAGTTGGCTATGAAGGGAGCTTATTATTAACTCGTCAGGGTCAATTAGTAGAAAACTTCATTGACACTCTTGAAAGCTGGCGTGACCAGAAGCAGATTATTTCGGTCATCTGTAAAGACGGAATTAAAATTGATGATTCCATTATCACAAGTTTTAAAGCCTCTAAAGATGTTGGAATTTCAAACGGATTAAGAATCCAACTAACTTTTCAGGAAATTAACTTCAAAGCTGTTGTGGGGCAGACTGATATCTCGGCTGCAACTGGAAAAGCCGCGACTACGAATGATGGTGGCGCTACTTCTAAGAAGAATGCGGGTAACGTGACTACTGAACGCAATAACGCACCTATGCTGATGTGTCAGGAACTGTACAGTTACTCAGCATCTGAGCTATCTGATGAAGCGCTAAGGGTCCGTAGCAATTGCTCTAAAAATGTCACGGTGAAAGATGGTGTAAGCACCTTCACAGCCTCAGCTAATGAGCAGGCTTCAAAAGTGCTTAAGTCGGGTAATGCTTTACGGAAGTTTTCTGTGAATCCGAATAAGAAGGGCACTTATTGAGACATAAAAAGGGGCTTCATAGCCCCTGAAAATTACAGTTGATAAGCGTCAATATCCAGTAGCTCTTTATCAGCAATTTCAAAGATTGGTGACCCATCATTTAGCGGTAACGGGTTTGTAGGTATGGTGATTTCAGTGTCGTTCTGTAGCGTTACAGTTACCGAATCCTTACCCAATGTAAGCCCTTTTAGATGCTTGGACAAAATCAACTGACACTCGACACGACCCGCTTTAGTTGTCAGGTCAATATCTTTAAGCTGGGGTAGTTCCTTATCAGTGAGTGAAGTTTTACGCTTCAGAGTGTCGATAGTAGTTTGTATTTCTGTACGCTTCTGGTTAAGTCCCTTCACCTGTGCTTTCAACTCTGTAATGTCATCCATTTCAAGAAGTAGGGCGGTAGCTTTCTTGATTCTGGCTGTGACAATTTCAACCTCATGCTGTAACGCTGCAATCTTCCTCTCTGATTCTCCATCATTCCCCACGTCAATCATCCCCAGAAAATTATCAATCATCCATCGGTCAAACGGTTTACGCTTCAACGGTGGAACATCACAGCGACCGTCTAAGTGGTTATTGCACCTGTAGACCCCTGCATACTTATTCTTGGTTCCGGTAGGATGGACACTAGCCCCACACTGACACCGGAATAATCCCTTGAAGATGTTAATCGTTAATGGGTTATCACTTGCAGGTGTACGGCCTTTACGATTTTTATCGAGGATTTCTTGAGCTTTATTGAACGTTGCAGCATCTATAGCGGCTTCGTAGTAGTTCGGTATAGCGGGGCGGTCATTGCGCTGTGATGCTGGTAGTGTACCTATCACTGACTCAGAGCGCAAAACAGTACGAACACTATGAACACTGAACCCGTTAGCATCTTTACGGCGACTAAAAGACTTTATATCGTTGCTTTGTAGGTGACGTGCAATGTTATGCAGACTTTCACCATCTAACAGCAGCTTGAAAATCAGTCTTACAGTCTCAGCGTGTTCATTGCACTTGAAAGTATCGGGGTCAATCCATCCGGGAACATTTCTTGTAAGACGCTGTTCACCAGCAAGGGCAAGCTTTGCACGTTGTTCCCATTTCTGACTAACACGGAAAGACTTCTGTTTACTCTCCTGATGCGCTATGTAGCTTTTAACCCGCTGAATGATTGAGATTCCTAAATCATCGGATAGAGCATCCCTTGTGTAGATTAGCCCATCCTGTAGAGTGTGAATCTCGATACCATGAGCAATAATGCGATTCATCAAGGCTTCTGTTTCAAGATGTTCAAGGCGGCCTATGCGGTCGATAGCTTCGACTAACAGAACTGTACCTTCTGAAAACTCCCCACTTTCAATACGGGAAAGCATATCCCCAAATTGCCCTGACAAGTGCTTACCTTTGTAACCGGATAGACCCTCATCATTGAAAGATGCTACTACTTGAGCATCGCTATTCTTCTTCAACCATTGTTTGAACAGGTCGTTTTGTCGTCTGGTTGAATCTGCACCTTCAGCGCCTTGTATGGCTGAACTGTACCGAAGGTATGTAATTACGTGTCTCATGGTGATAAACTCCCATGCAATTGATTCTCATTTAAAGATGAACTTATAAACGTTATGGCTAATGCTACAATGCCGAATAGCTACAATACAATGACCCTTGATTTACCTCGCCGCTTCCCCTGGCCGACGTTACTTTCGGTCTGCATTCATGGTGCTGTTGTGGCGGGTTTGCTCTATACCTCGGTACATCAGGTTATTGAACTACCTGCGCCTGCGCAGCCGATTTCTGTCACGATGGTTGCGCCTGCTGATCTTGAACCGCCACAAGCCGTTCAGCCACCACCGGAGCCGGTGGTAGAGCCAGAACCGGAACCTGAGCCGATCCCTGAACCGCCAAAAGAAGCTCCGGTGGTCATTGAAAAGCCGAAGCCGAAACCTAAGCCAAAACCGAAGCCGGTGAAAAAGGTGGAGCAGCCAAAACGCGATGTCAAACCCGTAGAGTCGCGTCCGGCATCACCGTTTGAAAATACGGCACCCGCGCGCCCGACATCAAGTACGGCAACGGCTGCAACCAGCAAGCCGGTTACCAGTGTGGCTTCAGGACCACGCGCATTAAGCCGTAATCAGCCGCAGTATCCGGCACGAGCACAGGCATTGCGCATTGAAGGGCAGGTTAAAGTTAAATTTGATGTCACGCCAGATGGTCGCGTGGATAACGTACAAATCCTCTCAGCCAAGCCTGCAAACATGTTTGAGCGTGAGGTGAAAAATGCGATGCGCAGATGGCGTTATGAGCCGGGTAAGCCAGGCAGTGGGATTGTGGTGAATATCCTGTTTAAAATTAACGGCACTACCGAAATTCAGTAAGCATAAAGTCAAAAGCCTCCGACCGGAGGCTTTTGATTATTACTCAACGGGTAAGGCGCGAGGTTTTCCTTCGGGATCAACCGCGACATACTTAAATAATGCTTCTGTTGCTTTATAGCGTTGCCCGATTGGTTCAGACGCCACTTTTTTCACCCACACTTCAATATTAATGCTGACTGATGTCGTCCCTTTCTGGACACAGCGTGCATAGCAGCACACCACATCGCCGACCGCAACCGGCCGTAAGAAAGTCATTCCTTCAACCCGCACGGTCACTACACGACCATGGGCAATTTCTTTCGCCAGAATAGCGCCGCCAATATCCATTTGTGACATTAACCAACCACCAAAGATGTCACCATTGGCATTGGTATCGGCGGGCATGGCTAAAGTACGTAAAACAAGATCGCCCTGAGGGACGTTATGTGTTGTAGACATGGTAAAACCGACTTAAAAGGAAAATCACAGGCGCGATGCTACTATGATTTTCCTGAGGAGAACAGAGGAGATACAGCGCCAGCCCC
>PPYF01102992.1_pt1 | contig 20211 bp, 20 predicted proteins | sample 1559871 | NCBI WGS metagenome assembly PPYF01 (sample SAMN08240021, study PRJNA423297) | Human gut metagenome, whole genome shotgun sequencing project. | reverse complement strand
AAGTCGACGTATCTGGACACGCTGGGTCCGCTGCGCCGTGGCGACGGTCGTGTGCACACCACGTACAACCAGACCATTACGGCGACGGGACGTTTGTCCTCGAGCGACCCCAACCTGCAGAACATTCCGACGCGCTCTGAGCTCGGCCGCACGGTCAAGACGGCGTTCAGCGCGGGCGAGGGGTCGCTGTTCCTGGCCGTCGACTACTCGCAGATCGAGCTGCGCCTGCTCGCGCATCTCTCGGGTGACGAGCACTTGGTGCGCGCCTTTAACGAGGGTGAGGACTTCCATGCCGAGACGGCCGCGCGCGTATTTGGCGTGCCGGTGTCCGAGGTAACGCCCGACCTGCGCAGTCGCGCCAAGGCCGTGAACTTTGGCATTGTGTACGGCCAGCAGGCCTACGGTCTGTCGCAATCGTTGCACATCTCGATGGCCGAGTCGCGCGACATGATCGATCGCTATTACGAGGCCTACCCGGGCGTGCGCACGTTCCTGGACAACGTGGTGGCGCGTGCCAAGCAGACGGGCTACGCCGAGACCATGTATGGGCGTCGCCGCCATATTCCCGAGCTCAAGGCCAAAAACCCGCAGCTTCGCGGCTTTGGCGAACGCACGGCCATGAACCACCCCATGCAGGGCACCGCAGCAGACATCATCAAGATCGCCATGGCCCGCGTAAGCCGCCGCCTGGAAGAAGAGGGCTTTGCCGCCCACATGATTCTGCAGGTACACGACGAACTGGACTTTGAGTGCCCCGTCGACGAAGTCGAGCGCCTCACCGCCATGGTCCGCGACGTTATGGAGCACGTAGTAGACCTCCGCGTACCGTTGATCGCCGAAGCCAGCACCGGCATAACCTGGGCCGACGCGAAATAGGGAAGCACTCCGTAAGGCAAGCTCGCCCAAGACGCAAGCCTCCACATACTTAAGATTTGGGACAAACACTACTGATTAATTTGTCCCACAGTAACCAAAACAGAGGGGAGCCCCTCCCAACAAGGAGCTCCCCTCTGCTCAAATCATTTCAGCTAAGTATCTAGACACTCAAGACGCCATCTTGGCGGCAGGAAAGTAAACCTAGGGCCTGGCCGGGCGGCACGGGCTAACTTTTCGTAGATTCCGCACGCAAAGAAAGCCACTTAATGTGGCTTTCGTCTTGCGCAGGACCTGACCGAGCGAAAAGTTATCCCGTGCCGCCCGGCCAGGCCCGATGGGACGGCTACCGAGCCGCCAAGATGGCGTCGATGAGCGTCAGTACGCCCCCGTCGTTGTTGCTCGGAATGCGCCACTTAGCATGCGCGTTCATATGCTCCTCGGCATTGTCCACGATAAAGCTGTGTCCGACGCGCTCAAGCATGGGGATGTCATTGTACGTATCACCCACGGCAGCGGCATCGGCGATATCGATGCCCAGGTGCTCGCACAGGTGCGCGACGCCGGCGCCCTTGTCGACACCAAGGTTCATAAAGTCGATCCACTCGCGCCCGGCGTTGGTGACGTAGAGCTTGTCCGAGAACTCGGGGCTATAGGTCTCGCGGAATGCGGGCTCGGCGTTGTAGCCGGGGAAGAAGACCGAAATCTTGTTGGACTCGATATCAATGCCCTCAAAGGTGTCGACGTAGTTAATCGTGTTGTAGTAGACGCTGATCTCGTCGTGGTATTGATGGTCGCGGGCAAGCACGTAGAACTCGTCGAAGCAGCACAGGACGGGAACGGCGCGAGGATCCTCCGAGGCACGGCTCAAGACCTGCTGATACAGCGCCACGTCGATATTGCTCTTATAGATATAACTGCCGCGATAGATGACGCACGCTCCGTTGTCGGGACAAAAGGCGAGGCGGTTCTTGATGCCCTCGAACATCTCCTCGAGCTTGGGGGCTGGACGTCCGCTAGCGGGGCAGAATACGATGCCGGCTTCGGCGAGCTTGTCCAGGCGCTCGTCGAGGCCTTGCGGCAGCACGCGCTCGTCGGTCAGCAGCGTTTTGTCCATGTCGACGGCGATGAGCTTAATGTTTCCGATATTGGCGTCCGATTCGTAAGTTTGCATAAAAGCGAGCCTTTCGTTTCGAAATTGTTTCAGACGTTATAACCATCAACTTGTAGTCGGGCGTATTTTCGCAGGATTGGCGCGCGTTTGCATCACCATTCACAAAGTAATGAAAAAACTTTTCAGAAATTTGAATTTGTCGCTTGTGCTGCGGATACTTTAGCGTAATATAGCGACCATCGAAAACGGAGACGGCAAAATAGCCGCTTACCGAGGAAAAGGTACCGTTTACGATATTTGAATTGCGCCCGGCGATAGGTGAAAGGAGAGGCAGATGCAGTTCGTACAGATCATCACTACTGCAGACAATGCCATCCGACGCCAGCGCGCAATTTCCCGACGACGATAACAATCGTCTCTGTCCGCATGGGGCGAATTGCCTCAACAGAGTCATTTTGAGGTCGTTGGGTTTTAGCACGACATTGCTGCATGTTTCTAGGGCATGTATGTGCTGATTTTTGCTATTTAACCTGATATTGCACGGTATATGACCTTGAAATGACTTGCAACTGACCGATGTTCTAACTAGCTACCAAGGGCGAAAGGAAACAGCCATGAGCAAGGAAAAAGTCGTTCTCGCATATTCCGGTGGTCTTGATACATCCGTATGTGTCAAGTGGCTCCAGGACGAGAAGAATCTCGATGTCGTTTGTGTCTGCGGCAATGTGGGCCAGGAGGAGACCGGCCTGGACGCCAAGAAGCAGAAGGCCCTCGACCTGGGCGTTCTGGATTGTCAGGTACTCGACCTGCGCGACGAGTTCTCCGATGAGTTCCTGACTAAGGCCATCGCTGCAAACTCCATGTACGAGAACAAGTACCCGCTGCTCTCCGCCCTGTCTCGCCCGCTGCTCGCCAAGAAGCTTGTCGAGGTCGCTCACGAGTTTGGCGCGACCTACGTCGCCCACGGCTGCACCGGCAAGGGTAACGACCAGGTCCGCTTCGAGGCTGCCGTCAAGGCCCTCGACCCTGAGCTCAAGGTTATCGCCCCGGTTCGCGAGTGGGATCTGAAGTGCCGTCCCGACGAGGTCGCCTATGCCCACGCTCACAACGTGCCGGTTCCCGAGGGTGCCAACGACAACCCCTATTCCATCGACGACAACCTGTGGGGTCGTGCCATTGAGTGCGGCCACCTGGAGGATCCCTGGAACGAGCCGCTCGACGACGCCTGGGTTATGACCAAGAATCCCGAGGACACGCCCGACAGCCCGACGTACACCGAGATCGAGTTTGAGGCCGGCAAGCCTGTCGCCGTCGACGGCAAGAAGATGAAGCTCTCCGAGATTGTCATCGCCCTCAACAAGATCTCCGGCGACAACGGCTTTGGTCGTCTCGACCTGGTTGAGGATCGTCTAGTGGGCCTCAAGAGCCGCGAGTGCTACGAGGTTCCCGGCGCCCTGACGCTTATCACCGCCCACAAGGCGCTCGAGGATATCTGCGTCGAGGGCGACCTGCTCAAGACCAAGATCAAGCTCGAGCAGGATTGGGCGACCGCCGTGTACAACGGCCAGTGGTACAGCCCGCTCAAGAACGCGCTCGATGCCTTTATGGCCGACACGCAAAAGTTCGTGACCGGCACCGTCCGTCTGAAGTTCTTTAAGGGCAACTGCCATGTCGTCGGCCGCAAGAGCCCCTTCAGCCTGTATGACTACGGCCTGGCTACCTACGACCGCGACACCACGTTTGACGAGAAGGCTAGCGCCGGCTTCATCGAGATCGACACGCTGTCGCTCAAGACGTGGGCTAAGGTCCAGGGCCCTAGCTCTGCCGCTGCCCAGGCTTAAGTCTTCCTTCCCTTGGTATCCGCGCGGCCCATCCGCGTGATACATAACGGGCGCACGGGGTCCCTACCTTTCGTTATGCTTGCTGACACTTCTTAACATCGGTGGCCCCTACGTTCCGCCCGCATATATGATGCCGCGTCTGCGGCTGAGTCCGAGCCCCGCCGGGGTTGTCCGGCGGGGCTCCTTCTATCAAATTGGCGGCTCTGCGCCTATATATATCTGAGGAGTACCTACTATGTTTGACGCTATTGCACACTCTTTGCTTTCTCTTGCCCCCGAGCTCGATACCGCCAAGGTGGAGGAGGTCCCTATGAGCCTGAAGGCTTGGATTGACGGTTCGCAGGGCAACATCCGGAGGGAGACGTTGGGCGCCAAGTGCATGGTGCGTCACTTCTTCGCTATTTAGCTTGTCGGCCTCGCGTGCGGCGGGAGATGTGCAAAACTAGCAGTTGATAAATCGTTTTAACGGCGCTAAACGCAGCTCGCGGACATCGGCGCATTGGTATTTGGAGAAAGGGGACGGTTCCATGGCTCTTTGGGGCGGTCGTTTTGAGGCGGGCGTGGCCGAGGTCACGCAGGAGTTTGGCGCGTCGCTGCCGGTCGACAAACATCTCTATAAGCAGGATATCGCCGGCTCTAAGGCACATGCCAAGATGCTGGCCGCCCAGGGCATCATCAGTGCCGAGGACGAGCAGGCGATCTCCGAGGGCCTGATCGGAATTGAGCAGGATATCGATGCGGGCAACTTTACCTTCGACATCAACGACGAGGACATTCATATGTCCATCGAGAGCGAGCTGACGCGTCGCATCGGCGAGGCGGGCAAGCGCTTGCATACCGGACGTTCGCGCAACGACCAGGTTGCGACCGATACGCGCCTGGGCGTCAAGGCGCTGGCCAGGGAGCTCATGGAGGCCAATCTTGAGCTGCGCCATGTGCTGGTGGATGCGGCTAAGAAGTACGACAAAGTGATTCTACCTGGCTACACGCACATGCAGCATGCTCAGCCCGTGCTGCTGTCGCATCATCTGCTGGCGTATTCCTGGATGTTCGCGCGCGACTTTACACGGCTAAAGGCCGCCTTTGATGCCGCTGACAACTGCCCGCTGGGTGCTGCCGCTCTTGCCGGTACGAGCTATCCGCTCGATCGCCAGATGACGGCTGCCGAGCTTGGCTTTGCGGGTGTGATTCCCAACTCGCTCGATGCGGTTTCCGACCGTGATTTCCTGCTCGATCTGCATTACGCCGGCTCCGTCATGGCCATGCACCTGTCGCGTCTTTCCGAGGAGATTGTGCTGTGGTCGAGCTCCGAATTCGGCTTTATCACGCTTTCCGACTCCTATTCCACCGGCTCGTCCATCATGCCGCAGAAGAAGAACCCCGACTTTGCCGAGCTTATCCGCGGCAAGAGTGGCCGAGTCTATGGCAACCTGGTGCAGCTGCTTGTAACCATGAAGGGCCTGCCGCTTGCTTATAACAAGGACTTGCAGGAGGACAAGGAGGGTGCGCTCGATACCGCTCACACGCTCATGCAGTGCCTGTCCGTTATGGCCGGCATGATTTCGACTTGGACCGTCAACGAGGATGCCATGGCGCGCGAGTGCGGCGTGGGGCACCTTGCCGCCACCGACGTTGCCGACTACCTGGCTAAGCGCGGCTTGCCATTCCGCGAGGCGCACGCTGTGGTGGGGCACCTGGTCCTGATGTGTGAGAAGCGCGGCTGCAATCTTGAGGACCTGCCGTTCGAGGTGTTCCAGGAGGCGAGCCCGCTTTTTGAGCGCGATATTACCGAGGCGCTCAACATCCCGTCGATCGTTGCCGCGCGCACGACCGAGGGCGGCACCGCTCCTGCCGCCGTTGCCGTGCAGCTGCAGCGTGCCGAGGCGCAGCTCGTGGCCGATGAGGATGTGGTTGGATCGCTGACCAAGGTCGTCGAGATGGGCCACGGAGCTAATTAGCTTATTGGATGCGTCTGTCTGGTGTGTTCATCATATCTTGCCTTTACGGGTGCCCGCTACGGTGGGCACCCGTTTTGTTATAGAGAAGGAAGGGGCTTGTCGAGAACTTCTGTAGGACCTTTGGGCAGGTTGTGAAGGGGGGTACGTTCACAGGCGGCAACCGACCGTCCGCTCGGTTCGGTGCGGTTGATGGGCAGTCGGATGGTACTCTAGTCGGGCTTCGAAACAGAAGTGACACATATGGAACGCTTCAATAAATTGCAGCGCTTCAATAAACATCTTTTTGTTTAACTGCAGTTAAAACTCTGTTACGATGCAGTCCAGGCGAGTGCCGGAATGGGACTTGGGCACGCGCGAACCTACTTGAAAGGCTACCTTATGGCTATCGAGAAGACCTTCATCATGATTAAGCCCGACGCCGTGCGCGATCGCAAGATCGGCGAGATCGTTGCTCGCATTGAGCGCAGCGGCCTTGTCATCGAGCGCATGGAGATGACCACGCTCGAGCGCGCTACCGTCGAGGAGCACTACGCTCATCTGGCCGACAAGCCTTTCTTTGGCGGTCTCTGCGACTTTATGACGAGCGGTCCGGTCGTCAAGATGGTCGTTTCCGGTCTTTCTGCTGTCTCCAAGATGCGCACTCTTATGGGCGCTACCAACCCGCTTGATGCCGCCCCCGGCACCATCCGCGGCGACTTCGCTGTCGATGTCAACGCCAACGTGATTCACGGCTCCGACTGCCTGGAGAACGCCGAGATCGAGATCAAGCGCTTCTTTGGCTAAACCAGCTTTGACTCCTTAAAGCTGTTAGCGTGTGGCTTAGGCGCCGCGGAACTCCATCCGCGGCGCCCTTTTATTCCAGAATCTATGCAGGGGCCCGCTCGGACATGTGTTCCGAGCGGGCCCCTGCTGTTAGCTTGTGGCACTGAATAGTTTAGGCTTCGTCGACGATCTTAAGGGCGCGCGTGTGATCGATCTCGTTGAGGAGGTTAACGCGACGCTCGTGACGACCACCCTCAAACTCGGCGTCGAGCCACTCGTCGACGATCATCTTGGCGAGCTCGGAGCCCACGACGCGGGCGCCAAAGGCGAGCACGTTGGTGTTGTTGTGCATGCGCGAGAGCTTGGCGCTGAAGGGCTCGGAGCACACGACGGCACGAACGCCCTCGACCTTGTTGGCGGCCAAGCTAATCCCGACACCGGTGCCGCAGATCAGGATGCCCAGATCGACGTCGCCGTTGGCTACGGCTTTGCCCACCTTGTAGCCGGCGATGGGGTAATCAAAGCTCTCGGAGGTGTCGGTGCCAAAGTTCACGACCTCGCAGCCGCGCTCCTTCAGGTGCTCGGAAATGATGTTCTTGAGCTCGACGGCGGCGTGGTCGTTGCCGATACCGATCTTCATGAGTGGTTCCTCTCTGGTCCGTGCGGCGGAATTGCTAAAGGTTTTACCGCGTTCGACTGCATGATAGCGCGTCTTTTGCCTAAACACTCGGGCGTTTTTTGGTCAAACGCTTTAGCGGACGCGAACATCAGCCCATCACGAAAAATGCCGCCAATTTGCTTCTGGCGGCCGTCTGCCGGAACTCGACTTGCGGTTTTTGGTGCCTTGTTATCAAATGGAGAAGTTGATACTTGCTAGAGAAACCCGTTATACATGTAGGAGATACCTATGCCTACCGATTCCATCCGTGATACCGCGTTTTGTGATGTTTTGAACCGCGAGCTTGTCTGTGCGCTCGGCTGCACCGAGCCCATTGCCGTTGCCTATGCGGCGGCGCTGGCGAGCCAGACGCTCGGTTGCGAACCCGAACATATGGATGTTGCCTGCTCAGGCAACATCATCAAGAACGTAAAGAGCGTGACCGTGCCCAACTCGGGCGGTATGCACGGTATTGAGGCCGCGGCCGTGCTGGGTGCCGTGGGCGGTGACGCCAAGAGCGCGCTCGAGGTGCTCGAGAGTGTTGGCGATGCAGACCGTGCTCGCGTGACCGAGCTGCTCTCCGATGCCGACTACTGCGATGTGTCGCTTGTCGAGGGTGTGCCCAACCTCTACATTAAGGTGACTGCCACGGCCGGAGGTCATACTGCGGTCGTCGAGATCACCGACCATCACACCAATGTTACGTGCCATACACTCGATGGCATTCCGATGTGTGGCAAGTCGGCGGGGGAGTGTGCCGCCTGCGCCGAGCGCATCGTGGCCGAGCGTGCCGCCGATACGCCCATGTCGATTGAGTCTATCATTGACTTTATCGAGGACGGCGACATCGAGGGCGCCCGCGCTGCCGTTGAGCGTCAGATTGAGCTGAACGGCGCTATTAGCGCCGAGGGCTTGGTGAACGCTTGGGGCGCCGAGGTGGGCCGTACGCTGCTGGGCGCTCGCGCCGACGATGTCGCCTGCCGTGCGCGTGCGCGTGCGGCCGCCGGGTCTGACGCCCGTATGAACGGCTGTGCGCTACCGGTCGCCATTGTGTGCGGCTCGGGCAACCAGGGTATTACCTGTGCGTTGCCCGTTATGGAATATGCCGATTACCTGCGCTGCGACCACGAGCGCCTGGTGCGCGCCGTGATGCTGTCTGATCTTATTGCCGTGCATATCAAGAGCTATATTGGTGCGCTCTCGGCGTTTTGCGGTGCTATTTGCGCTGCGTGCGGTGCCGGCGCGGCGATTACCTGGCTGTGCGGTGGCACGCGCGAGCAGATCGGCGCGACGGTCTCCAATACGCTCGGTAACGTGGGCGGCATCGTGTGCGATGGCGCCAAGGCAAGCTGCGCCGCTAAGATTTCCGCTGCCGTTGATGCGGCGATTCTGGGCCACGATATGGCCATGCAGGGCCGCGGCTTCCGTGCCGGAGAGGGCCTGATTCAGGATACGGTGGAAGAGACGATCGCCAGCATGGGCTATGTGGGCCGCGTTGGCATGAAGGATACCGACGTCGAGATCCTCAACATCATGATCGGCAAGACCATCGTCGACTGCTAGGGGCTCTGGGGCACTGCATCTTGTTGTTGAAACTATCGCGCTTGTGGCTGTAAAGCACCTGTCTGCATTGCGGACAGCGAGGATCTCGCGGTATGTCACCAGGTCGTTCTCGCGCTTGATGCGCTCGAGGACGGTCGCGACAACAAGCGCCGCTATCGCCGGCAGGAACGCCGCAGCCGCGGCGACGCCGGCGCCCCAGGTGCCCTCCATCCAGTTAAACGCCGGCGACAGTATCAGTGCGAACGCCACCGCCAGCAACGCGAGCATCAGCACGGCCAGCCATAGCATCCGCGTTCCCATGCGCTTGCGATCTCTTTCGACTGCCTCTTCCATAACGGTCACGTCTCCCTTCACGAGCGTGTCTATGGAGGTGCCGAATAGGATGCTCAGCATGAGCAGGCTCTGGACGTCCGGATACGTCTTGTCCCGCTCCCAGTTCGAGATCGTCTGACGCGACACGTAGAGTTTCTCGGCGAGCTGTTCTTGGGAGAGCCCCATCGCCTCGCGCCTCGTCTTGATCTGGTTGCTGATGTCCATCGTCACCTCCCGGTCGTGAAGGAGCGTCCCGCGAACACGTAGGGTGCGCTATCGAATCTGTTGTACATCATATGCGGCATGGCTTGCCGGGCGCTGCAAAAACTGTTTTGCACGGGGTTTACCCGCATGATTGTTGCTGCGATGCGTGCCATCGCCGCGGGGAGATCTGGCTTGTGGAGGCTTGCGGGGCGATGGCTTAGCGATGCTGTCGAGCAATCGTCCAAGTGCGCAGGCCCATGGCGGCGTAGCCGATTGCGGTATAGGCAACCCCATGGAACGCAAGGTCCCGGCTGCCCTCGACCGCGAGGGGAAACAGGAGCGCGGATCCGATTCCGAGCGCCGCGGGTATCCAGAAGAGCGTCCTCGCGGAGTTCGCGGCGAGCAGGCCGAGGGCGATCGCAGTTACGGGGAGCACGAGGTAGATCAGCGTCATCATGGCGATCATGCCGGCATCGGATGGGACGACCCTCACCAGGAGGACGGGGATTGCCCAGCAGGCGCCAACGATTGCGATCAATGCGATGAGGGACGCGCGTACGGTGACGTTCATGGGGCACCTCCTAACGGGAATCGCCCCCATTCTGGCATACATCTTCAGAATGGGGGCTAAGGGGGATACCATTTCGGGGAACGGGTGCGTACCCGCGCTTTTAACTCAGCATCTTGGCGAGCATGCCGATGCCGACGCCCACCAGTCCGCCGGCGATGGCGCCGATGATGATCTGCACCGCGTTGCGCGTGCCCTTGACCCAAGGGTTCATCTCGCGCTCACGGCGCCCCTCGAGCGTGTCGCGATCGACCTGCTCGCCGCGGCTAAACGCCAACACCTCGCGGTACGTGACGAGGTCGTGCTGCTTCTTCATGCGTTCCATATACACGAACGCCACGAGCATCACGACGAGCGCCACGGCGGCAAACGCCGCGGTGGGCGCGATGTGCATGCCCCAGCCCCATTCGAGCTGGAACGCCGCCCACGCGCTCAGCACCAAAAACACGACCGCGCTCACGACCGTGATTGTGGAGAGGGCGTTGTACTTCTTGACCGCTTCGTTCATTACCTGTGCCATGGTTTCCACATCTCCTTTGATGAGGGAGTCCACGGTCACCCCGAACACGTTGGAAAGCAGCAGCAGGCTCTGGACATCCGGATACGTACGGCCGCACTCCCAGTTGCTGATGGTCTGGCGCGACACGTAGATGCGCTCCGCCAGATCGTCTTGGGACAGTCCGAGCTCCGTGCGATGCTCCTTGATGTGCGAGCCCAGCTCCATGCGTTTGCTCCCTAGAGGGTCGGGGTGACCCCTGTCGAGAGCCACCATGTCATTGACGCGAGCATCGTACCATCAAAGGTCTTTATATTTGACCCCCACGGGGCAAAATCGAGCTGTCAAAAGGCTTTATATACGACATCTAGCTGGGAAAAGAACGGTCCCCAAAGGCGGATGCCTCCGGGGACCGGTTGGTGCGTATAGAGGGGGCGAGCTTGCTTTGGGTTGGTGTTGGCCCCGCCGTTCGGCTCGACTTTGGAGCGGCGGGGCTCAGCTCTGCCTCGACCGCGGCGCGGGGCGCGGCTTTGTCCCGACGTCGGCAGCGGCCGAGCCCTGTCTTCCAGCTTAGCCCTCCTCGCCTTTGGGTGCGTCCTTGGACGAGGGCTCTTTCTTCGGCAGCCTTCCCGCGCGTTTGAGGGCGTCTCGCAAGATCCATTCCGCCTGACCGTTGGCGCTGCGCATCTCATCGTCCGCCCAGCGTTGGACGGCCTCCCAGATAGCGGGGTCTATACGGAGTGGATACTGCTTGCGTGCCATGACGTGCCTTCTTGTCGAATGTGCAATTTTGCACCCGTCCCCAAATTACTCATTGGTGTTGGGGTTAGTACAGCGAGCCTGCGTTGAGCACCGGGTGCGCCTCGGATTCACCGCAGAGCACCACCATGAGGTTGCTGGCCATCTGCGCCTTGCGCTCGTCGTCGAGCTCGATGGTGCCGCCGGCAGCCATCTCCTTCACGGCCATGTCGACCATGGAGACCGCGCCCTCGACGATCTTCTTGCGTGCGGCGATGACGGCCTCGGCCTGCTGGCGGCGCAGCATCGCCTGGGCGATCTCGGGGGAGTAGGCGAGGTGCGTGAGACGTGCATCGTCGACCTCGACGCCGGCGGGCGCCAGGCGCATCGCGAGCTCGCGGCGCAGGGCTTCGGAGACCTCTTCCACATTGGCGCGCAGCGTGATGGCGCCGGCGGCATCGGACTCGTCCTCCAGGTGGTCGTAGGCGTACACGCTCGCCACGTGGCGCAGCGCCGTCTCGGCCTGCATGGCGACATAGCTCTGGTAGTCGTCGACGTCGAAGAGCGCCTTGGCGGTATCGGCGACGTGCCACACCACGACGGTTGCGATCTCGATGGGGTTGCCCATTTTGTCGTTGACCTTCAGGCGCTCGCCATTCAGGGTGCGCACGCGGGTGGAGATAGTGGTGGGGTTGCCCTTGGCGGCCTTCTGCGCCGCGGCCTTGGCGGCCTTGGAATCGCTCATCTCGAGCTCGATCATCTCGCCGATCCCGGCCGATCCGCCCATGCTCTTGCTAAAGAACGGGTTGGCCCAGAAGAGGCCCTCGTCGCGGACGGTGCCCACGTACTTGCCGAACAGGATGCACACGCGCGCCTGGCCGGGCTGCAGCGAGAAGAATCCGTTGAGTGGGATGAACCACAAGCAAAACGCGAGGATGCTGAGGCCGAGCCCCCATCCGTAGACTGCGGGCGCGTCGACGCCGTCGGGCGTGCTCGCGAGCCCGATGGTGCTCCAGATAAAGAGGCCGATGATGACGATGAGCGCCACCGCCACGGCGACGAGCATGCCGTAGCCCGACTTGGCCTTGAGTTGCTTTTCCACGCTCATTGTGAGTTCCTTTCACGACTGCGCCGGCGTTTGCGTGACGTCCCCGGCGCCGCGCTCCAGATTGCGATGGGGAGGAGGCGAGTCCCCGAGCAGTCCGTGCGGCTGCTGATTGCATTGTGATATCACATTGAGACCAAGTCAAGGAGAATCGGATGCCGTCTCTCATGGCATAAGTGGTTCGGGGCGCCCGGCATCTACGCTCCGTAGAGGTCTTCCTGTTGCATCTTGGCTCGCAAGTCCCTATAATAGCCCCACTCACGGCTGAAGGTTTACCTCGAGATTTGGAAAGGGGAGCTGCACCATGCTTGTTTCCATGAGGATTTGGCTCTAGCCACGGTCGCGTGAGCGACCGGTACTTCGCTGCATACCACCGATCGCATCAAAGGATTATTCCATGACACAACCGAATCCCTGCGCTTCTTGGAAGCGCTCGCTCGCCATCGTCTGGATCGGCGAGTTCTTCTCCGTGCTCACGAGCTCCATTCTGCAGATGGGTCTCATCTGGCACGTCACCCTCACCACCGGCTCCGCGAGCGCCCTGTCGTTCGTGAGCCTGGCGGCCTTCTTGCCCATGGCGCTCCTCGGCGCCTTCGCGGGCACCATCGTGGACCGCACGTCCATCAAGCGTCTCATGATCGGCGCCGATCTCTTCATCGCGGCCGTGAGCCTCACGCTTGTCTTCGGCTCGCTTCGGGGCGACCTTTCTGTCGCCGTTGTGGCGGCGGTGCTGTTCGTCCGTGCGCTGGGCAGCACGCTCCATACGCCCGCCTTCAACGCGCTCACACCGCTCATCGCCCCGCCCGAGGTGCTCGGCAAGCTGGCGGGCATGCTGCAGTTCATGCAGTCGGGTAGCTATATCATCGGCAACGCCATCGCCGCGGCGGTCTACCCGGCGTTTGGTCTGACTTTCATGATCGCGCTCGATGTCGCCGGGGCGGTGCTCGCGAGCATCGCGGTGGCGACCTCCGGCATCAAGACGCCGGCGCCCGAGCGCCATACGCCCGAGGAGAACGCCGAGGCGTCGCACCGCGCGGTGCGGGCCTTCCTATTGGAGACGGCCAACGGGTACCGCGAGCTCAAACGCCATCACGGTCTGTTCGCCATGCTCTGGATCGGCTTCGCCTTCTCGGTCCTGTTCTCGCCCATATCCGCGCTGTTCCCGCTCATGGTGTTCGACCATTTTGGGGGCACCACTACGCAGTCGGCTATCGCGGAGATCGCGTTCTCGGTCGGCATGATCGCGGCGAGCGGCTGGATCGGGGCGACGGGTGGCCTTAAGAACCGCGCTCTTTCGTGCACGCTGGCCATCGGCCTCTTCGGAGCGGGCACGCTCGCGGGCGGCCTCGTGCCCCCTTCCGCGCTCGTTGTGTTTCTGGGGCTTACGTTCGCGATGGGGGTCTCGAGTCCGCTGTACAGCGCGCCGCAGATGGCGCTCATGCAGGAGCGCGTCGATCCCGAGTGCATGGGCCGCGTCTTCGGCCTGTACGGAGCGGTCTGCAGCTGGGCCATGCCCGTGGGGCTCGTCGCATCGACCTTGTTCGCGGACGCCATCGGCGTAAGCGCGTGTTTCGTGCTCATCGGTGCTGCAATGGTGATCCTAGCAGGCATCACCTGGGCGATCCCGAGCATCCGCAAGATTGGGTAGCGCTCTGGCGGAGTGCGTTTCGTTTCGGACGGCTCGTAGGGTCGCTGCGACGTGAAGGGTGGTCGACGGTGCGCCTGCGAGGGCGCCGTCGACCACCCTTTTGTTTAATTCGTCTGGCCCGGCGCCGATCATCATCTGTTCGCCGGGCGATTGCGATGCCGCCGCTTGCCGATACGCGGCTCCTTACGTTGTGCGCATCCCATCGTTCTGGCAGCGTTTCCTGCAGTTAATCTCCAGAGCCCGAGGCGGTGGCCCCTATGAGTAATCTGCTCGAATCCATTCTGCGCGTCGGTATGACCGTGTTCATCGTCGGCCCGCTCACTGCATGGGTCGCCCGCCGCGGCGCGCGCGAGCGCAGCGAGGCAACGGACAGCCTCGATTGCTTCACGGTGCGCATGCCCGCAGCCATCCGCACGATCATCGCCTGCTGCGCCGTCGCGTTCGAACTGCTCATGCTGGGTGTCTACGTCTGGCAGGGCGTCTCGCTGGGCGAGTGGGACCACGAACTTGTGTGGTTCGGTCATGCCATGGCGCTCGCGGGTATGGCTATCTGGGCCTTGCTGAGCATCCCGCGTATCGACGTGGACGGTGGGCGCATTCTCTCGCGTAACGCCTTCGGCATCCGCAAGGAGACGACGTTTGGCAACATCGCCCGTGCAACGCTTCACGCGCAGATGATGAGGATCGACCTGTTCGAGGGCGACCGGAAGATCTGCTCGATAAGCCTCGAGGGGGTGTGCTCACTCAACCTCCTCGACCGTCTGGAGGAAGAGGGCATCGAGATCTCGGACGCTGTCGACGGCCCCATGACCAAGGCGGGCCTGTGTTGGTCTGCCATCAAGCCGTTGACGATTGTTTTCAACGGCATGGCACTCGTCTTCTCGCTCGTGATCGCCTTCATGGCTGTTTTCACCGATGCCGGCGCTCGTCTGCTCTTGCTCGTCCCGTTCCTCTTCCTGTTCATAGGGGGACTCCTGCCCCTGCTCATGCTCAGCATGCCCGCCCGCGGTATCCTCGAGATTGGCAGGCAGGAGCGCGAACTCGGTTTCTCCTTCGCCGAGGAGATGGCAAGTCGAGGTGCCACGGGCACTTCGCTTGTCGACGATGATTGGTTCATCGAGATCAGCAATGCCCGCGTCGTGGCGTTCCGCCGCGATTACCTCAAGAAGGTCACGGCGCACGAGGACAGTGAGAGCGGCGACCGCTGTACGGTGACTACGAAGGGCGGTCGCAAAATCAAGGTGTATGCAGCGGGCAGCACCCTCGAGGACCTGCGCTCGTGGTTCAAGCAGGGCGCCAAGGCCAGAAGCACGGTCGACCGTGCAGAGGATGCGCTCGAAGCGACTGTCTGATTGGGTTGCCTGTCAAAGTTTCAAATACGGGAAGGGGCGCAGTTCAGTTGGCGCCCCTTGTCATACCAGGCCTGCGGGCCAGCGAGAGGCCTGCAGGTCGACATGCCCATTGGCGAGGAAGGCAACGCCTTCATCCTCGAGCAATGCGCGCTGCACCTCGGGTCCGCCGAAGGCGAAACCCTCCGCCAGGCGTCCGTCGGCGAATACGATGCGGTGACAAGGTATGTCCCCGGGTTCCGGATTGACGTGCAGGGCGTATCCCACGTATCGGGCTCGACGGGGCTCACCAACGAGCTTGGCGATCTGACCATACGTGGCAACCATGCCGCAGGGCACCTGGCGCACCATGTCGTATACGCGGTTGAAGAATCCGTCGGTGTCCCGGTCTGCCATGCCATCCTCACTTCCAATCGATATCGTCATTGTAGTCAAGAAAGGCGCCCCACATGTGCGGGGCGCCTTTCCAAAGAGGTGTTGCGCGAGGGGAGGGAAGGCGCAACGTTCGTGTCGAAGGTCTTTAATTCGCCTGTGCCTTCGTTGAGTTAACTATAGCTAATTCTATGAGACCCAAGTCGTAGACCGACGAGCACATAGCCTCTCCACAAGTTAACCAAGGGTTACAAATAGAAAGACGCGGCGTCATGCGGACGTTAGGGCTCGAGGAATCGCTCGACGAGCTCGGAGAACGCGCCGTCGGTCCCGGCCGTTTCAAGAACGACATCGCAATACGGCCGCACGTCGTCGGTGACATTCGCCACGCCGACTCCCAGCCCCGCCGCTTTGATCATGGAGAGGTCGTTTGCGGAATCGCCAACGGCGATGGCCTCGGACATCGGGATTCCCAGCATATCGGCAAGGCGTGTGAGCCCCATCCCTTTGTCAACGCCTGCGGGCATGAGTTCGAGGTAGCGCTTGGAGGAGAAAGTGATGTCAACGCCGAGGCGCTCGGCCATCGGCGTGAGCTCGCGGCCCAATTCCTGTAGCGCGTCGAAGTCCCAGTCGACATACAGGATCTTCACGATGCCGCGGCCTTCAAGGAATGAGAGGTCGGGGTGGTCGGATCCGCGAAAATGAGTGACCCCGGTGATCGATTCCAGATAGTCGCGCTCCCGTGTGGGTGCGTCATTCACGAACACGTGGCCGTCGGCGACGTTGACGTGCATGCAGAGTCCGAGTTCGAGTCCCTTTGCATAGATCGCGTTCGCACATTCGTTGGAAAGCCCGCAGGTGGTGAGCGGGGTGGGGTCTCCCACGCGGTTGATGAAGCCGCCGTTATAGGAGAGCACATAGCCGTCTTCGATCAGCTCGCGGGCCTCCCCCGAGAAGTTGTCCATGATCGAGGAATACCATCGCCCGCTCGAAGGGACGAACAGCACGCCGAGCTCTCTCATGCGTTTGAGTGCCCGGAGGTTGGACGCCGGGATGGCGTGGTCGGCATCGAGAAACGTCTCATCCATATCGCTGGCAACAAGTCGGTACATGCAGTCCCCCATACAACGTAAAAAACGAGGCGGGCTTATTATCGCCCACCTCGTAAGACCTTGGCTATGTCGAAAGCGCGGGCACGTGAAGATGGCCCATTCGCGTGTCGCCGCGCGTGCGCGGGGCGGATGGCTTAGTACACCATTCCCATGGCTTCGCGCACCTCGGCGAGCGTCGCCTCGGCGACCTCGTTGGCACGGCGATTGCCCTCGCGCAGGACGTCCTTGACGTAGTCCATATCCTGGACCAGTTCCTCTCGGCGGGCGCGGATGGGGGCGAAGTACTCGTTCACGCTCTCGGTGACGTACTTCTTGAGCTGGCCGGAGCCGCCCATGCCGATCTCTTCGGCGATCTCGACCTCGGAACGGCCGGTGCAGATCGCGGCGGTGGAGAGCAGGCCGGATACGCCGGGGCGCGCCTCGGGGTCGAACGTGATCATGCGCTCACCGTCGGTCTGGCTCTTCTTGATGCGCTTAGCGGTCTCCTCGGCCGTCATCGAGATGTTGATGGCGTTGCCGTAAGACTTGCTCATCTTGCGGCCGTCGAGGCCGGGGAGCAGCGGAGTATCGGACAGCAAAGCGTCGACCTCGGGGAAGACGTTGCCGTAGCGGTTGTTGAACTTGCGGGCGATGGTACGGGTGAGCTCGATGTGGGGCAGCTGGTCGCGGCCCACGGGGACCACGTTGCCCTTGGTAAACAGGATGTCGCAGGCCTGGTGCACGGGATAGGTGAGGAGCAGGCCGGTGAGCTCGTGGCCGGAAGCCTCCATCTCGGCCTTCACCGTGGGGTTGCGCTGGAGCAGGGCCTCGGAGACGAGGGAGAGGAACGGCAGCATGAGCTGGTTGCAAGCGGGAACCGCGGAGTGCGTGTAAATCATGGTCTTGTCGGGGTCCAGGCCGCATGCCAGGTAGTCGATGACCATGTTGTAGACGTTGTCCTGGATGTTGTCCGTGCTGTCGCGGTCGGTAATGACCTGGTAGTCGGCGATGAGCACGTTGGTGTGGACGCCCAGCTCCTGCAGCTCGACGCGGCTTTTGAGGGTGCCAAAGTAGTGGCCCAAGTGCAGGCGGCCGGTGGGGCGATCGCCGGTGAGCATGGTGTACTTCTCGGGGTGCTGCGGCAGGTCGGCGCGGATTTGATTGCTGCGTTCGAGGCTGACCTCGTAGCTGAGCTCGTTGGGCATGCTGTCTCCTTTTGGGTTGAGTGCCTGGCCGGCATTGTCGGTCTTGGTTGAAAATGAAGCTACCAGAGAAACGGCGTCTCTTGCCGGAATCAACGATGGTTTTCGCCGTGTCGTCCCGCAGGGCCGTTTCCCTTCTTGGGAAGGAGCCCCTCGATATGCTCGAGCCGCTCCTCATGGGCCACGTGCGCCGCGCGCTCCTCGGCGGCGAAAGCGGGGTCTTCGGGCGTGACGGTCTCATCTCGCTGTCGACTCCGGTACCACCGCGACGGCGCTCCTGAGCCTGCTCGTCGACAAGCCGGTGACTATCTACACCACCAACGGCTATGCATGTCGGTTTACGGGCGAGCTTGCTGCTAAGGTGGTGGTAATTGGCGGCGACTTCAACCCCGTTACCTGCTCGCTCACCGGTCCTATGGTTGAGAGCGCGCTGCGCGAGCTGTACTTTGACCGGGCGTTTATAGGTGTCAACGCGGTGGACGAGGACCGCGGTATCATGACGCCAGGTTATCCCGAGGCTATCAAAAAACGTATCGTGATGCAGAATTCCCAGGCGAGTTACGTACTCGCCGATAGCTCCAAGTTCCACGTGTTTTCAAATGTAAAGGTGTGCGACCTGGAGGGCTTTACTGTTATTTCCGACAGGCGCGACTCCAAAATCGGCGAACGCGTCAAAATGATCACGGCCTAGGACACTGGGGCATCGCATCTTGCCCTCAAGCCGTTGCCCACGTAACGAAGCGTGGGGCAAACGTGCGCCCCATTCCTGATTTGGGGACTAGCTTAGTTCGTCGGCTATTTGGTGCTCGTAGAAGGCTTCTACTACGGCGTTAAAGTCGCGGGCGAAGTCTTCCATGGTTCCACGCCAGGTGGCTCGGCCGGGCTTTCCTTGGCCCACATAGGCGGTTTGAATGCCGCAGGCGGGGCTGGGGAAATCGCGCTTGGGATCGTTGCCCACCATAAGGACCTCGTGCGGCTCGAGCCCCATGACCTGCAGCTGCTCTAGATAATATGTGACATCGGGCTTGCAGCGCGTGGCGTTGCCCATGTGCGTTACGAGCTCGAAGGGCGCGTCTGTCAGCTCGCCCCAGCCCATGCGGCACTCGATGGCCCCTTGGGGAAAGCTGGGGTTGGTGAAGAGCGCGCAGCGCAGCCCCGCGTCCTGTACGGCTTGAAGCGCGGCGTGCGCACCCGGCATGGCTTTTGCGTTGATCATGTCATCGTTCTTGTACGGCAGAACTTCGTGATCGTAGTAGGTAAACGCCTCGTAGATGAGGGGGTCGGAGAGGCAGATGCCACACCGGCGCTCAACCTCTTCCTGGTAGAACTCAAGATTGGTGCGATTGTCCGTGCTGCTGCGGCGATTGGCGTTGAGGTCGACCAGGATGGTGCCGAGGCGCGCCATCGTGCCCCCGCGGCTGCGACGTCCGATATCCGCGAGCATCGACGAGACATCCTTAAAATAGCGAAGGATGAACGCGTTGAGGTTGATGCTAAGAAGCGTCTCGTCCATATCGAAAACGACTGCTTTGAGCACGCGGGCACCTTTCTCGAAAAATCGTTCCAGAATCGTATGTCTGGGATACTTTACCCCAAAGCAGTGTGCCTAGCTGCTCATCGTCAACTTGTGGAGACAGTCGTTCACAAGATTGCGAAAAAGTCTCCATACGAGTAAAAAATCGCAGTTCACGCTTGAAATCGAAGCGATTTCCCCGTAATCTATACGGACGTGATTGCATAAGCGTCACATCAGTATCTGTCGGCTCCCGAGTGTTCCTAAACGTTGTGTGCTTGTCGCACCCATCTGTAGGTCCTAGCAATCGGGGCCCCGTAGTTCGAAAGGGGTCCACCTTTGAGTGAGATTCAGAACTCGTCCATTTTCTCTCTTGACGATGTCAACGAGGAGGAGATGAACAACCTCATCGACGGTACGATTACCGACTTTGATGAGGGCGATCTCGTTAACGGCACTGTCGTTAAGATCGAGCATGACGAGGTGCTCGTTGACATCGGATTCAAGTCCGAGGGCGTTATCCCGGTCCGCGAGCTGTCCATCCGCAAGGACGCTAACCCTGCAGACATCGTTGCACTCGGTGATCCCATCGAGGCCCTGGTTCTCCAGAAGGAGGACAAGGACGGTCGTCTGGTCCTGTCCAAGAAGCGTGCCGAGTACGAGCGTGCTTGGAACCGCATCGAGGAGAAGTTCAACTCCGGCGAGAACGTCGAGGGCGAGGTTATCGAGGTTGTCAAGGGCGGCCTGATCCTCGACATCGGCCTGCGCGGCTTCCTGCCCGCTTCCCTCGTCGACCTCCGTCGCGTCAAGGACCTCACCTCCTACATGGGCACCCGCATCGAGG
>PPYF01027637.1_pt1 | contig 20216 bp, 17 predicted proteins | sample 1559871 | NCBI WGS metagenome assembly PPYF01 (sample SAMN08240021, study PRJNA423297) | Human gut metagenome, whole genome shotgun sequencing project. | reverse complement strand
ATATTGGATGCCTATCCACCATCCAGCTCCTGCATATGACACTCTTGTTACCACCACCGAAGTTTTCGAGACTGGTATTAAGGTTGTTGACTTGATCGAGCCATACATTAAGGGTGGTAAGACCGGCCTCTTTGGTGGCGCTGGTGTAGGCAAGACCGTTTTGATTCAGGAATTGATCAACAACCTCGCTCAAGAGCATGGTGGTACGTCAGTATTCACCGGTGTAGGCGAGCGTACCCGTGAGGGAACCGACCTTTACCTCGAAATGAGCGATTCTGGTGTTATCAACAAGACCTGTCTTGTTTACGGTCAGATGAATGAGCCTCCTGGAGCTCGTCTTCGCGTTGGCCTTGCTGGTTTGACTGAAGCTGAGTACTTCCGTGATCAGGGTCAAGACGTTTTGTTGTTCATTGACAACATCTTCCGTTTCACTCAGGCAGGTTCTGAGGTATCCGCACTTCTTGGTCGTATGCCTTCTGCTGTAGGTTACCAGCCAACCTTGGCTACTGAGATGGGTGACTTGCAAGAGCGTATTACGTCAACCACCACGGGTTCTATTACTTCCGTACAGGCTGTATATGTTCCTGCTGACGACTTGACTGACCCTGCTCCTGCAACAACCTTTACTCACTTGGATGCAAAGACTGTTTTGTCTCGTTCTATTTCCGAGCTTGGTATTTACCCTGCAGTTGATCCTCTGGAGTCTACTTCTCGCGCACTTGATCCTGAGATCGTTGGCGAGGATCACTACCGCGTAGCCGTTGGTGTTCAGGAGATTCTCCAGAACTACAAAGACCTCCAAGACATCATCGCAATTCTTGGTATGGACGAATTGACCGAAGAGCAGAAGATTATTGTTAATCGTGCTCGTAAGGTTCAGCAATTCTTGGGTCAGAACTTCCATGTTGCTAAGCAGTTCACTGGTCAGGATGGTTCTTACGTTAAGCTTGAGGACACCATTCGTTCGTTCGATGAGATCTTGAAGGGTAACTGCGACGAGATCCCTGAGCAGTGCTTCCGTATGAAGGGCGGCATCGAGGATGTTTATGCTGCTTACGAGAAGATGAAGGAAGAAGAGTAAGCCATGTCTGTTATTGAGTGCGATGTCGTCGCAAAGAACAAGGTCCTCTATTCTGGAGAACTTTATTCCGTCATGGTTCCTGGTGTAGAAGGCGAATTGGGTATCATGGAAAACCATGAGCCATTTGTAACTGCATTGGCTGACGGTGTTATCTGGGCACGCACCAAACAGGAAGGTGGAACTACCCTTAGTGCTGCAATTATGGGTGGTTATGTCCAGGTCTTAGGTAAGCGTGTAATTGTTCTATGCGACAAGACTCGCGAGATCAAGCGTATTAACCTCGATAAGGTTCAGCGTGACATCCCTATTTTGGAGGAGCGCATTGCTAACCTTAAGGATGAGAGTGTTATCTCTCGGTCCGTTTTAACGCGTCGTCTGCGCTGGTTAAAGGTGCAGTTGGCTGCAAAAGAAAAAGAAGATCAATACGTCTAGTAGCTACTAGCACGATTAGCTTCTTTATCGTACCAGCTATGAGCGGCTCTCATTCGAGAGCCGCTTTTCTGTATTCTGGGACTAAAACAACAGAGTGTATCTTTGGTAATGAGATCGTTTTCGAGTCGGGCTTGTTCACCATTTGCTTTTCAAGAGTTAACAACGTGTATTCAGCTTGGTAATGCTAAGCAATGAAACCTATAAGCACCCTTTACCATAGAAATAAACAAAGGCATGATACTTATAGAGATTTAAAGAGACAATGCTTAAGCCCTTTCGTATCCCTGTAAACTTTGCGTGCTGAAAAGAAAAAGTGCAACTGGATTGGAAAGAGTGCTATGGAACCTACTCGATACAAGCACGATTCAATGATTGATTGCTATGCCGCAATTGATATCGGTGCATCATCAGGACGTGTGGTAGTGGGTTATCTTTCACCTGTTGGTAAGCTCGAGTTGGTAGAGACCTATCGCTTTCCTACGACACAGATTCGTATTGATAATCATGATTGTTGGGATGTTGAAGGGCTTTGCGGGCATGTTATAGCAGGATTAAAGGCATGCGCACAGAAGGGCTTTTGTCCCAAGAGCGTTGGTATTGATACCTGGGGTGTTGATTTTGTCTTACTTGATGCAGACGATCAGGTGTTAGGCCATGCGGTGTCATATCGAGATGAGCGCACGCAAGGAATGTTTGATGTGGCGCGCATCTTAATCCCTGATGATCGTCTCTATCAAAAAACGGGTATTCAGCGACAACCTTTCAATACTATTTATCAGTTTCTAGCACTTCAGCAAGAAAATCCTGAGGCGCTTGATCAGGCGCGTACGTTTTTGATGATTCCTGATTATTTAGCATTTGTGCTCACTGGAATGAAAGCAAACGAGTATACCAATGCGTCAACTACCGGACTTTTAAATGCTCATACACGTATGTGGGATACCGATATTTTAGATGCGTGCAATATACCAAAAGATATTTTTCCGCAGTTGCTTTTTCCGGGAGATTCTCTGGGGCATGTACTGCCTCGTATTGCTGAAGAGATTGGTTATGATCCTGAAATTATTTTGCCGGCAACGCATGATACGGGAAGTGCTTATCTTGCAGTCCCTGCTCAAGATGATCAAGCTGTTTTTCTCTCGTCGGGTACCTGGAGCTTACTGGGTGTAGAAAACCGTGGTGCCATCACGACAACCGCATCGCAAGAAGAGAATTTCACCAATGAAGGCGGTGTGGATCATACGTATCGCTATCTTAAAAATATCATGGGTCTTTGGATGATTCAGTCGATCCGTCGTGAACTTAATGGTGTGGCGTATGTTCAAGGTGAAGAATCGGAAGCAGAGCTTTCGCACGAGGCATGTCTTGCACGTGCCTCGCTTGGCATGACCCCTGAGCAAAAAGATGAGCTTGGGTTTGCTGATTTGATAGCTGCGGCGCAAGAGGCTCCCGACTTTGTAGCAATATTGGACGTCAATGAGCCTTGCTTTTTGTCTCCCGACTCTATGATTGAAGCAATTCGTGGTGCGTGTGCACGACACGAGTTGCCTATTCCGCAAACATTGCCAGAGCTTATGCAGTGCGTATATCAAAGCTTGGCGCACTGCTATGCACATTCTATTGAGCAACTTTCGCGTTTAACTAATAAGACTTACACCTCTATCAATATTGTGGGTGGTGGGTGTCAAGATGATTACCTTAACGCTCAGACAGCAAGAGCTTGCAAACTGCCTGTGTATGTTGGGCCTATTGAAGGTACGGCATTAGGCAATATTTTGGTACAAATGATTGTCGATGGGGTGTGTGCGGATATGCGTGGTGCGCGCAAAATGATACGGGAATCATTCGATATTGGTTTAGTAGAGCCGTAAAGAGGAATTAAGCCGCTTGGATGGGAGAATACCATGAGTGAAACAGCAACGGGAATGTATGAATTTGCGCGTCAAGAATACGCGCGCTTGGGGATTGATACTGAAGAGGTGCTAGCAAAGCTTGCTGCTAAACCAATTTCGGTGCATTGCTGGCAAGGTGATGATGTTTTGGGCTTTGATCAACCAGGTGGACTGTCGGGTGGTATTCAGACAACGGGTAATTACCCTGGTCGCGCTCGTACGTTTGAAGAGTTGACGGCTGATTTTGATGAAGCCATGAGTATGGTGCCTGGTAAAAAACGCATCAATCTTCATGCGTCTTATGCCGTATTTACCCCTGAAAATCCTTGGGTAGATCGTGATCAACTCGAGTATAAGCACTTTGAGCCCTGGGTTGCGTGGGCACGCAAGCGAGGATATGGTATCGACTTTAATCCAACGGTGTTTGGCCACCCCCAGATGAATAATGAGTTGTCGCTTTCTTCACCTGATAAGGAAACGCGAGATTTTTGGATTAGACACTGCAAAGCATGCCGCAAGATTTCTCAACAAATTGCAGAGGCGCTTGATGATGAGACGTTGTGTAATATTTGGATCCCCGATGGCTTAAAAGATGTTCCGGCAGATAGATATGGATTGCGCCTGCGTCTCAAAGAATCGCTCGATGAGATTTATACCGAGAAGTATGATCGCGTTATTGATTGTTGCGAATCAAAGGTGTTCGGCATTGGATTAGAGTCTATGACGGTTGGTTCCAATGAATTCTATCTTGCCTATGCCGCAACACATCCAGGCGTGTATGACTTGCTTGATATGGGTCATTTCCATCCCACTGAGAATGTAGCTGATAAACTTTCAGCGCTCCTCGTCTTTTTTGATAAAGTGCCGCTACACGTTACGCGTCCCGTGCGTTGGGATAGTGATCACGTTGTTTTGTTTGATGATCCTACCCGTGAGCTTGCTATTGAAATCGCGCGTTGCCCTGATGCATGGGATAAGGTCATCATTGGCCTCGATTTCTTTGACGCCTCCATTAACCGTGTTGGTGCTTGGGCAGTTGGTTCGCGTGCTATGGAAAAATCCCTGCTCTTTGGATTGCTTCAGCCGCATGATGTTCTCAAGCAGATGCAGGATAAGTATGCCTTTACTGAAAAAATGATTTTACAAGAGCAAGCAAAAATGATGCCCTTTGGCATTGTGTGGGATGAATACTGCAAACGCCAAAATGTTTGTTTGGATAACGCGCTCGTTGATCACGTTAAAGCATACGAAAACAAAATTCTTCCAACACGAAAGTAGAGAGGATACATAACGATGGGTCTTTTTGATCAGGCACAAGATTTATTCGATAAAGGCATGACAAGCGCTCGTGGTGCAGTGTCGGGAGTTGCGGTTGAACAGCTTGGTTTTGTAAAAGGGTTTGTTCGTCTTTGTAACGATGGGTGGCAACAAGGTTGGCACGAACGTAATGGCGGCAATTTGACCTATCGCATGACACCTGATGAAGTAAAAGCGGCAGCTCCTTTTTTCTACGATAATCCGGGTTCATGGGTAGAGATGAGTGTATCAGTACCAGAACTTGGTGGTGCGTATTTCCTTACTACAGGAACAGGGCGTTACATGCGTAATGTATCAGGAGATCCTGATCACAACATTGGTATTGTCGAACTTAATTCTACTGGGGATGCATGGCGTATTGTGTGGGGGCTTAAAGACGGAGGCAGGCCCACTTCAGAGTTCCCAACGCATGTGATGAATCACGCTGTGCGCATGAAGGCAACTGATGGTGCATGCCGTGTTATTTATCATGCGCATCCAGCTAACATCATCGCCTTGTCTTTTGTCTTGCCTCTGACCGCGCGGGCGTTTACGCGCGTCTTATGGAAGGCGATGACTGAGTGTGTGGTTGTTTTTCCTGCGGGTGTTGGCGTTGTGCCGTGGATGGTTCCAGGGGGCGCAGAAATTGCGCAAGCAACCTCCGAACTCATGAAAACGTATGAAGCGGTTGTATGGGCGCACCACGGATTGTTCGTATCAGGCACTGATTTTGATAGCACATTTGGCCTTTTGCATACCATAGAAAAAGCAGCCGATATTTACGAGCGCGCTCGTACTATGAATGGTGGCTCTGATAAGTTTTTAAATACGATTTCTGACGATGGGTTGCGCCAGATTGCACAAGACTTCCATATCACAATTAATGATGAATTTCTTGACTAGGAAATTCTTGCTCCTTTAGGTAGGAAATATTTCCTACCTAAAGGAGCACTAGGGAATTGACTAGAAAGTACATGAAGGACTGATTGAAATGGCTCTCTCTCAGGAGAAAAAAGGAACTATTGCGGTTTCGATGACTAACTTTCTTGACTCAGGCTGCATCGTAGCCTCGTCAGTTGCACTTGCGGCTTGGGCAACCGCATTTCATTTTGATAATACCTGGGCCGCAATTTTGGGTGCGGTAGGTGCTAATGCGTTTGGCGCTGCAATTGGTGCGCTCATCGGCGGTTTTCTTGCTGATAGGTTTGGTAGAAAATTTATTTATACCTATAACTTGCTCGTGTACGCGACGGGAGTCTTTTTGATCATGGTCTCAGTCAACTTGCCTATGCTGGTTGCGGGAATTGTGATTTCAGGCCTTTCAGTTGGTGCGGGTGTTCCGTCATCATGGAGCTATATCTCTGAAATGTCGAGTTCAAATGCGCGTGCTTCAAATATTGGTATTAGCCAGTTTGCTTGGTCATGCGGACCTGCTGTTATCTTTTTGATTTCCCTTATTTTCTCCGTCATTTTTCCTACGTTTAATGCAACAGGCGCTCTCTTGCCTGCAGGAACGTATGGTCCTTTCGATGGACTCTTCGGTATGCGTCTACTCTTTTTGATTCTCTTTGTTGTGGCGCTTATTGCCTGGAACTTACAACGAAAGCTTCAAGAATCACGTGATTGGACGGAAAAACAAGGTGCGCAAGACAAGCGTGATAGCTTTGGCGCTATGATGAAACGTGCGCTCACGAATGCAGTTAACATCAAGACTATAATCTTTTTGGTTGCGGTGTATCTGACGTGGAATATTGTTGCAGGAACGATGGGTCAGTTCATGCCCTATATGTATGCAGCAGCAGGCAACTTAGATGACACTACTATCTCGCTTTTACAAACGGTAATGTGGGTTTTGACCGCAATTGGTTCGCTTGCGATCTTTTCTAAATTTGGAGACAAAGTACCTCATCGTATTTTGTTTGCTCTGACGGCAGGCATGGCGCTTGCTTCTTGGATCATCATGGTGTTTTTTGGCACGCAACTCCAAGCAGGAACTGCCGATGAGTGGGGATGGCTTTTGTGGGTGTTTGTAGCATTATGGGGTATTTCTGCAGGCTTTTCTGCCCAGTGCTTCTATGCTCTTTGGTCGACTGAATTATTCCCAACCATGTATCGTGGCGGCGTTCAAGGTATCATGTTTTTCTTGGTACGTGGCGTGCTCGGTATTTGGTCGCTTGTTGCAGTTGCCGGTCTTGGTGTTGAAACGCCGGCCGGATTTGTTACGGCGGGTATAATCATGTGTGTGTTCCTGGTAATCTCGCTCGTGGTTGGCGTTATTTGGTGTCCGCGCACTCAAGGTCGTACGCTTGATGAGATTACGGAAGAGCGTTATGGATCTCAGGTTACTGAGCAACTGGAGCGTGCCATCGATAAGTAAGGTTTTAATACATATAGATTGGGTAGGGCGCGTTGTGCTTCATTGGCACATGCGTGACCTACTAGAAATAAGAAAGGTGCGGCCATGCTGTATGTTACCCGTCACGGACAAACTCCGTGGAATGTTGAGAACATCATTTGTGGCCGCACTGACGTTCCGCTGACTGATATGGGTCAGGAACAGGCGTGTGAGGCGGGTCGTGTGCTTGCGCGTGGGGGCGTGAAATTTGACCAGATTATTGCTTCACCGTTGATGCGTGCACAAAAAACCGCAGAATTGATTGCGCGTGAAGTTGGATTTGATAAGTCTGCTGTTGAGACCGATGAACGCATCATAGAGTTTGACTTTGGCGAGTTTGAAGGCATTGACTGTGATTCGGAATTGTTTTTAGCTTACAAAGCTCAACCAACCCTAGGCTTCCCCGGAGGAGAATCGGTACTCAAGGTGGCGCAACGTACCTATAATCTCATCGATGAGCTTAAAGAACGCGCGCAAGCTCGCGCTGCAGAAGGTTTGCCTGAAGAGAATGTTCTTTTGGTTTGTCACGGAGCCACAGCACGCGTTATCAATACGTACTTTGAGCCTATGACACTTGATGGCTATATGGCATGGGTGCTCGATAATACACAAGTAGTATGGTACGCCCTTTAATGGGACTTCATAAAGTTTTGATTTTCTTATAATTTGAGGCAATGCAACCCTAGAAATTGGTTGTTTAGGGTGGCACAATGAAACTTCGAGACAACGAGCTATCCAATAGGTAGAGATAAGAGCGGTATAGGGGTTTAAAGCGTGGCATTTGTTCATCTTCATAATCACACGGAATATTCGCTTCTTGATGGAGCAACAAAAATCTATGACATGGTAAAGCGTGCGGCTGATCTAGGTATGCCTGCTGTTGCTATCACTGACCACGGTGTTATGTCAGGTGTTCCGGAGTTGGCTGAAGCATGTGATAAGGTCAAGGCGGAAACAGGGATTTGGGTAAAGCCTATCTTTGGCTGTGAAATTTATTTTACGGCTGATTCTGAGTTAAAGCGTGAAGGACGCCCCAATACCAACCACATGATTTTGCTTGCTAAAAACAACACGGGTTACCACAACTTGGTAAAACTCGTGAGTGAGTCCCACGTTGACAATTATTACTATCGTCCGCGTACGACCTTTGAGATGCTTGAAAGGTATTCGGAGGGTGTTATTGCAACGAGTGCTTGTATTGCAGGAATCGTGCAAGAACATCTACGTAATCACGATTTTGATGGGGCTCTTGAGTGGGCACGTAAGCTTGCGGGTATTTACGAGCCCGGGGATTTCTATATCGAGCTTCAGGATCAGGGTCTTTCATTTGCTCGTCGTTCTGAAGAGAAAAATCCTAATGCTGAAAAGAAAACTCAGCGTGAGATTAATCAGGAACTGACCAAGATTGCTGAAATTTTAGGCTTAAAAACCATCGCCACTAATGATTTTCATTATCTGGTGCAGGAAGACGCGTATGCGCAAGATATTATGCTGTGTATCGGCACCAATGCGTGTGTTAATACGCCGGGGGATCAGCGCTTCAAGTTTGAGAACGACCAGTTCTACATGAAGACCGAAGAAGAAATGCGTGAGGCGCTCAAAGACTTCCCGGAAGCGTGTGACAACACTGTTGAGCTGGCTGAGAAGTGCAACGTTGAGCTCGAGCGTGATTCTATTTTGCCTCAGTTTCCCCTCCCTGAAGGAGAGACGGAAGAGTCTTGGTTTAGAAAACAGTGCGAGGCCGGACTTTCACGCCGCTATGGTGATCCGTGGCCTGATGATGTGCGTGAGCGCTATGAACATGAAGCATCCGTTATTATCCAGCAGGGATTTCCGGCGTACTTTTTGATTGTGCAAGAGTATATTCAGTGGGCACGCGAGAACGGCATTGGTGTCGGACCGGGTCGTGGTTCTGCTGCAGGTTCTATTGTGGCGTATGCGCTTGGCATTACTGACATCGAGCCGCTTTCAAATGGACTCCTCTTTGAACGTTTTTTGTCAGTAGAGCGTGTTGAGATGCCTGATATCGACGTTGACTTTGACGATGAGCGTCGCGGTGATGTTATCGAGCATGTGCGCCAGGTGTATGGTGAGGATCATGTTTCAGGCGTTATCACCTTTGGCAAGATTAAGGCAAAAAATGCCTTGCGCGATGCGGCGCGTGTGCTTGATTATCCCTATTCCACGGGTGATAAGCTTTCAAAATTAATTGGCGATGCGTCTACCATTAAGCAAGCGCTAGAAGAGAATCAAGATTTTAGGGCCGCCTATGAGACTGAAGCTGACTCTAAGGCTGTTATTGACGCTGCTATCTCAATTGAAGGTCACGTTCGTGGTGAAGGTGTACATGCGTGTGCTACCATCATCTGCCGTGATCCTATGGCTGACCACATTCCTATGAAGCGCGATACCAAGGGTGGTGGCATCATCACGCAATATGATGGTCACTATACGCCTGATTTGGGCATGCTTAAAATGGACTTTTTGGGCTTGCGTACGCTTGGCGTATTGACGCGCGCTTGTAAAAACGTAAATGAGCGTTATGGGCTTAGTCTTGTTCCTGAGGAGCTCCCTATTGACGATGAGGGGGCATTTGCCTTAATGCGTTCAGGCAATATGGATGGCTTGTTCCAGGTAGAATCAGCTCTTTATGTTTCGCTCTTTAAGCGTCTTCCTCCTAAACAATTTTCTGACATTGTTGCTTCCATTGCGCTTAATCGTCCCGGTCCTTTGGAATCCGGCATGGTTGATGACTATGTTGCGGTTGCTTCAGGAAAAACACCTGCGCATTATTACGATGATCGTTTGCGCGGGGTGCTTGAAGAGACCTATGGCACGATTGTCTATCAAGAGCAGTTGATGCAGATTTCTATGGTTATGTCAGGCTTTAGTGCGGGCAAAGCTGACCGTTTGCGCAAAGCAATGGGTAAGAAAAAGCTTGACGTTATGATGCAGCTCAAAGATGACTGGTGCAATGGTGCGGTCGAAAATGGCTACGCCTTAGAAGTTGCAACCAAAATTTGGGAAGATGCTGAGAAATTTGCTCAGTATGCGTTCAACAAGTCGCATTCAGCAGCCTATGCGGTATTGGTTATGCGTACCGCATATTTGAAAGCGCATTACCCCAATGAGTATATGGCGGCAACGCTCTCATCGTATATGACCAAAAATGATCAGTTGATTCGCTATATTGCAAGCTGTAACCATAACGGCACACCGGTATTTCCGCCGGATATCAACTCATCGAATATGGAATTTACCCCTATTGATGAGGGTATCCGTTTTGGTCTTGCAGGTGTTCGCGGTGTTGGTGGCAAGGTTGTGCAAGCTATCATTGATGAGCGTGAAGCGAATGGCCCTTTTACCTCACTGCATGATTTTGTGAATCGCGTTGATGCAAGTGTATATAATCGCAAAACACTTGAAGCGCTCATTAAAGCGGGTGCGTTTGATTCAACGGGTTATACACGCAAGCAGCTGATGTATTTTCTTGATGAGACACCTCTTTTAGATTCGGCTTCCAAACGTCAAAAAGACCGCTCTTCTGGCCAAGTATCCATGTTTGACATGTTTGCTGATGTCGAGGACTCAGGGTTTGAGGATGATGTTCCTGAGCCTGATGGTATTGAGTGGGATAAGCGTACGTTGCTTGCTTTCGAAAAAGACATCTTGAAAATGTATGTTTCCGATCATCCGCTTAAACCTTATGAACGGAGCTTGCGTCGCGTTACCAAATACAACATGGGAGAGCTTTCTGAGCGCGAAAAACCCATCAAGTCCGCAACGTTTGCAGGCATGGTAACTAATGTATCAGTGCGACGCACTAAACGCGAAACGCTTATGGCAACTTTTGATTTGGAGGATACGACCGGACATATTGAGTGTATTTGTTTTGATTACGAGAAGAATCAAGAAGCAATTCACGAAGATACGATTGTATCAGTGAAGGCAAAATTTGAAGCGACTGATCGCGGTAGACAGCTTGTTGTTTATGAGGTTGCGCGGCTTGATGAAAAACTTGAGTCCAATGACTTCTCGGGATATCCCTTTATGGAGTTATCAATTAAAGCACAAGAAATGAACCAGATTACCGCATCGCGCCTGATGGATATCCTTCATGCCAATAAGGGCAATGATCCTTTCGTACTCTTTATTGAACATGCTGATGGTGGTCGTACTCGCGCAGATATACCTTTGGGGGTCAATTCGGAAAGCGCGCCCTTGAAGGGCATGCTTAAAGAACTTTTTGGCAGGAAAGTGTGGACTTGTGCGTCTGATAAGGCGCGCGAGAAAAGCGCAGCTGAACAGATTGCGTAAAGGGAACAGTCAATGACTAACCAAAAACCTACGGCAGAACAAGAGCAGACCGATCAACCACCGCAAGGACAAGAAGGGACATCTGATTATAAAACGTGCGCCTTTGAGTCAGCGGTATTTGGTGCTCTTGTTCCCGAAGAAGCCCCATCGCCTCATGAGGTAGAGCCTGTATCGGAAGAAGAACTTTTGGGACTGACCGATGAAGGTAACGTTGTTGTTGCCCTTACACTTACCTACAACGGAGGTGCCTTTTCGGGATTTGCTAAGCAGCCTCGACAACTGACGGTGCAGGGCTCTCTTGAGGACGCGCTTAAAACGGTGTATCGCCACAAGGTTGAAACGACATGTGCTGGGCGAACCGATGCAGGGGTGCATGCAATTGGTCAGGTAGTTTCCTTTGAAATTACGCCGCAAGAATGGGAAGAGCGCTCACCAAAAAAATTGATTAAGTCGTTAAATGCGCTTACTCATGGATCGATGACGGTGCGTTCAGCACAGCGGAAAAAGGCTGATTTTTCTGCACGGTTTTCAGCGGTAAGTCGCACGTATCGTTATTTTATTTCAACTGCGTCAGCTAATCCGCTTCTCATGAATGGTTTCAGTTGGCATTTGGGCAAGAAGCTTGATGTTGAGGCTATGCGCGAAGCTGCTCAGTATTTGATTGGGGAGCATGATTTCAAGAGTTTCTGCAAAGCTGAATCTGCAAAAGATAAGCCAACCCATCGCTATATTATTGAAATCCTTTTTGACGAGTGTTCTATTTGGAATGATGACATGCTGGTTATTACGGTGACCGGTAACGCATTTTTGCATTCGATGGTGCGCACTCTTGTAGGGACGCTGGTTGCGGTTGGTAATGGGCTTCATGAGCCTGCGTGGGTTAAAGAGGTACTTGAGGCATGTGATCGGACGGCGGCAGGAGAAAATGCGCCGGCGTGCGGATTGGTGTTCTGGAGTGTCGACTACGAAGGAGAGCGGGTTTACGTTCCTGAGGCGTTTCCTGCGGCCGCCAATGTTGGGCATAAAACAGAGTCTCAGGTGCTCTATCAGGATCCTGATGCTGTAACGCTTACGGGGGCGCAAGCGCAGGCAGTGATCCAAGCAGTGCAGGCGGCGCAGGCAGCAAAAGAAGCAGGTTTTGCGCTGCTTACTGATGAAGAGGCGGTGCAAGCTGCATTGGATTCGCTGAGTGCGCCTGATAGGTCGCAGCCTCCTCTTCATCCCTTGGGGCAAACCAAACCTATGCGTGTGGTAGAAGATAGAGACTACACTCCTCATGATCATGCTGATCACGATCAGCATGATGTTTCTGCTTTCCATCCTGCTTTTCATGATGTATCAGATAATGAAGAGCCTGATTATGTGGTTGGCGATTACGAAGATGTTCTTCGTTTTTGGGAAGGGCCAGAAGGGTAACAGTCTGATGATGAAAAAGATAAAGGGCTTTTAGGTAAGCTTTTCGGACGTAAAAAGACTGGCTTTGAGCACGAAGAACGCTTTGTGATTCCGCGTGGTACTGGTGAGATTGAAATGACGGGGTCGGTTTTTTCGGAAGTTAATCATCTTGAAGAAGATGAAGACGGGCATCACTATATTTTTGACGCCTCTCAAGCAACAGGCTCAATGCCACGTGTTGCAGATGACCCTGATTATCCAGGAAGATCTCTTGACTCCAAACGTGTTGATCCAGCACAGACTGAGCAAGGGGTATTTGGTGAAGTTGCTTGGGATGAAGATCTCGACAACGCTCTTGATGAGGCGGGAAATCCGATTGGCATCAAAACTCTTGCCTCAGGTGATGAGGGTAAGTAAGAACGCATAGCACTGCGCAATAATGAGGGATAAATCATACGATTTTGTTACAACTTCTTGCCACCTCGTTTAAGCATAGTCCCATCGCCAGCATAATTTATGTGCATTGCACTACGGTAAGGGTGGTACTAATACCTAGGGCAAGGGAGGCAGTGTTATGGACGATAAAATGACGCTTACAGATACGGATGGAAAAGCGGAAAACGCTTCTATTATGGAAGACGCCATTGATGCAGATGTATTGGCTCAAAATCAGAAGGATTTTACTGATGGTGAGCCAACAAACCCAACAGAGACCAACGACTTTGATCAAGCATATGTTGATTGCATTAAAGAGACGGGCTCTTCATCAACATGCGCCTAAGAGCGTGTTGGTATAGTCATGGTTCGCTAAACTGACAAACGGCATTATTGCGTATCTCATCGTATCTTATTGTGTATCTCATGATGAAGTCTTCTGTGTGGCTCAGATTGAATCGGGGCCGTACAGAAGACTTTCTCTTTTCTGATATTCTCTCCTCCTTACAATTTCTCTTGAATTCCAACGCCCAAACAGTCGCCATTTTTCTACCTGTCCTCAGATAAAGACCTTGCTATACGGCTGTTGTCTATGCTTGCTTGGGTATACTTATCCGACGTACGTGAACAGACACCTACAAGGAATAAGCTATGACACTCATTTCTACTGAAGAAGAAAAACAACATCGTGCTAAGTGGTCCGGCAAGTGGGCCTTTATTTTGGCTGCAGCAGCTTCCGCTGTAGGCTTGGGCAACCTCTGGCGCTTTCCCTATCTTGCTGCAAAATACGGCGGTGGTATGTTTCTTATCACCTACTTGATTTTGGTCTTTACGTTTGGTGTTTCACTTCTCCTTTTGGAGTTGGCGCTTGGTCGTAAAACGGGCCTTTCTGCTATTGGTGCCTTTAAGGCGTTTGGCAAAAAGTACGCCTTTATTGGCGTTTTTGCTTCGCTTATTCCGTTCATTATCACGCCTTATTACTTTGTTATTGGTGGCTGGGTTACCAAATATTTTGCCGCCTATTTGGTCGATGGTCCGCTCGCGCTTGCTGATCCAACCTATTTTGGCTCGTTCATCACTGCGCCTTTTGAGACCTATATTTGGCTAGCTATCTTTATTGCGATCGTCTTTTTTGTTGTCTCTCGTGGTGTAAAAGGTGGTATTGAAAAAGCCAACTTGGTCATGATGCCACTGTTGATTCTATTTGCAGTCTTGCTTGCTGGTTATACACTTATGCAGCCTGGTGCTCTGGAAGGCGCAGCATTCTATTTGGTTCCTGATTGGAGCAAGTTTAGTCCTGAGCTTGTTATCTCTGCTTTGGGACAAATGTTTTTCTCGCTTTCTTTGGCGATGGGCATCATGATTACTTATGGTTCATATCTTGATAAGAAAGAATCATTGTCATCAAGCGCTGTTCGTATTGGTGGTTTTGATATTGGTGTATCATTCCTCGCGGGTTTGATGATTATTCCGGGTGCATTTATGGCTTTGGGATCAGGCGAGGCTGTAATGGAGAACTCCGGTCCTGGCTTGATGTTTGTTGTTTTGCCGCAAATGTTTGCTGATTTTGGCGGTGCCGCTGTAGTTGTTGGTGCAGTCTTTTTCTTGCTTGTTTTGTTTGCTGCGCTCACTTCGGCTATTTCTCTTGTTGAAACGTGTGTTTCAATTATTTCTGATGGTGCGCACTGGGAACGTAAGCGTGCTATGAAGGTAACCTTTATAGCGTTGGCTGCTGCTGCCCTTGTTGTCAACTTGGGCTACAATGGTCTGTCCTTTATTCAGCCTCTGGGTGAGGGTTCTTCAATTCTCGACTTTGCAGACTTCTTGTCCAACTCCGTCATGATGCCGCTTGCTGCATTGATGACCTGTGTCTTTGTTGGTTGGATCATCAAGCCTGATGCGCTGACTTTTGAAATTAAGATTTCAAGTCCGTTCAAACTGGAAAAGCCTTGGGTTGTTATGATTAAATATATTGCCCCTGTGCTCATCATTATTATTTTGATTGCTTATGTTGCTGCACAATTTGGCTTGTTTGCAATGTAGGGGAATCTAAAAAGAAGGAGACATCTCAGTTATGGCGCTGTCAATTGGTATTGTTGGATTGCCTAATGTTGGAAAGTCCACGTTGTTTACCGCTCTTACAAACAAAGGTGGTTTGGCGGCAAATTATCCGTTTGCCACAATTGAGCCTAATGTTGGTGTGGTACCAGTGCCTGACAAGCGTCTTGATAGACTTGCTGAAATTGTTAATCCATCGCGCATCGTGCCTGCTACTGTTGAGTTTGTTGATATTGCAGGACTTGTGGAAGGTGCCTCGCAGGGTGAGGGATTGGGTAATCAGTTCTTGCACAACATTCGTGAGACAGATGCTATTTGTGAAGTTGTACGGTTCTTTTCCGATCCTGATGTTGTACATGTTGCTGGCAAGGTTGATCCAGTAAGTGATGTTGAGACTATCAAAACAGAGCTCGTGCTAGCTGATCTGGGTACTATTGAAAAGGCGAAGCCTCGATTGGAAAAAGATGCCAAGCGAGATAAAAACGCTGCTCATAAGCTTGAAGTTGTCAACCAAGTTGAAGCTGGCCTCAATGAGGGAAAACGTGCTCGTACGCTTGGCTTGACGGAAGAGGAGCAAGATCTAATTTACGATCTCCACCTCCTTACAATGAAGCCTATGCTCTATATTGCCAACGTTGACGAAGATCAGCTGGATGCAGAATTAGCAGATATCGATGGGGTAAAACCGGTACCTATTAGCGCAAAAGTTGAAGCTGATTTAGCTGAGCTTGATCCTGGTGAGGCAGCGGAATACTTAGAGGCATTAGGATTAGAAGAGTCTGGGTTGGCGCGTTTAGTGCGTGAAGCATATCATCTGCTTGGTCTGCAAAGCTACTTTACGGCAGGTGAGCTTGAGGCAAAAGCATGGACTATTCCTATTGGCGCTAAAGCCCCTCAGGCAGCAGGGGTAATCCATTCGGACTTTGAAAAGAATTTCATTAAAGCAGAGACCGCAAGTTTTGAAGACTACTCAGAACTGGGTGGCGAGGCAGGATGTCGTGCTGCGGGTAAGCTTCGTCAAGAAGGCAAAGATTATGTTGTCCAAGATGGGGATGTTATGCACTTCAAGACTGGCGTAAGCAAGAAATAGCATAAATATATTGTTCCAGTTTATTCGGGCTTATGCTCGAAAATCACCCCTCTTTGCATTCCTGTTGCGCTTAGCGAGAAGGTTGTTTTTCTTTCAAGCATAGTTGTAGATCAGGTTTTTGTGCAGGCGCGTCAAGACTTTAGTATGATGAGACAAACATCATTTGCGCGTCCGACGCGTGGTATGGGAGAGGGGTATCTTATGCAAAAGCGTCCCATGGGTACAACGGGTATCGAGGTTTCTGCGTTAGGTTTGGGCGTCATGCGTATGCCGACTGTTGAGGGGCAGACGTATGAGGATGGCACCGGCGTTATGGATGTGGAAAAATCCATCGCAATGATCCGGCGCGCTATTGACAACGGCGTTAACTACTTTGATACAGCCTACAACTATCACTGTGGTAATTCAGAGGTAGTGCTGGGTCAAGCGCTCAAGGATGGTTATCGCGAAAAAGTTTATATCGCGTCAAAATCACCTGCATGGCTCTATAAAGAAGAGGCCGATTTTGATCGCTATCTAGATCTGCAGATGAAGCGTCTTGATCTTGATTACCTTGATTTTTACCTCATTCATTCACTTAATGGCGGCTCTTGGCGGCGTACGCAAAAAATTAATGCACTTGAATCTTTGTTGCAGGCAAAGGCCGATGGGCGTGTTGGTCATATTGGTTTTTCCTTTCATGATGACTTTGACTTGTTTGAAGAGATTCTTGATGCAGCGCCTTGGGATTTTTGCCAGATCCAGCTGAATTATCGAGACACAGAATTTCAAGCAGGGTTGAAGGGAATGCGCGCTGCAGCTGAGCGTGGTATGGGGGTTGTTGTAATGGAGCCCTTGCGCGGTGGCTTGCTGGCAGATCCTCCTGAGCGTGTGAAGGAGGTTTTTGATGCGAGTGGCATTGATCGCTCATATGCTGAGTGGGGATTTGACTATTTGTGGAATATGCCTGAGGTGTCGTTAGTGCTCTCTGGCATGCGCTCGGTAGAGATGATTGACGAGAATTGTACCTATGCTGATCGCTCGCATATTGGGATGCTGACACCTTATGAGGATGAGGTTATTGCCAAGGCACAGATGGCGCTTGCAAGCTACAATACAGTGCCTTGTACGGGGTGCAACTATTGTGTTGAGTATTGCCCGAATAAAATTGTTATTCCCTATAACTTCACCGCCCTTAACCTGAAAGAAATTGAGGGTATGGAGGCTGCGAAAAATTTCTATCAGAATGAGATCTCTGGCTATGGGCGCGACGCGTCGTATTGTGATGCGTGTGGAACATGTGAGGAGCACTGCCCTCAACATATCCGTATTTCAGAAATCATGCCCTCGATCGACGTTGAGTTAGGAGCGTAGCGATTGTCGTTTGAAGCAACGGCCTCTGATGTTCCTGAGGCTCTTAGGGATTTTTTTGAGCAGTATCCGCGGGTTGCGCTTGCGTACTCGGGTGGAGTTGATTCAGCGTATTTACTCGCTTGTGCTATAGCATGCGGCGTTGAAATATATCCATATCGGGTGGCGTCGGTGTTTCAGTATCCTTTTGAGGCGGATGATGCGGATCTTGTGTCCATGCAACTCGATGTGCCTTATACAACGCTTAATATTGATGTTTTAGCTGATGAGAATATTGCCAGGAATCCATGGAATCGTTGCTATTATTGCAAAAAACGTATCTTTTCGACCATTCTTGATCAGGCGCGTACTGAGCAGGGAATAGAAGTTTTGGTCGATGGGACTAACGCAAGTGACAATCCTGACAATCGCCCTGGTTTTAAGGCACTTGCGGAGTTGGGTGTCCTATCGCCTTTACGGTTAGCCGGATTGACCAAAGAAGATATACGAAAACATTCAGCGCTGATGGGGCTTATTACGGCAGATAAACCGAGCGTTTCTTGCCGTGCGACCGTCGTGCCGACTGATACACCGCTTACGCAAGCAGCACTTGAAGTAATAGAGCACAATGATTGGAAAAATAATGGATGTTCGTAAGGTGTTGGCGCAGGTACAAGAAGGCTCGCTCACTGTCGACGATGCCCTTTTAGAACTCAAACAAAAACCTTTTGAGGATTTGGGGTTCGCTAAAGTTGATTTACATCGGCAGATACGACAAGGTGCAGCTGAGGTAATCTATGGCGCGGGTAAAACCGCCGAACAGATTCTAGCAATTGCTACAACGCTGCGTGATGCTCATCAAGGCTGCATTTTAATTACTCGTCTTGATGAGGATAAGGCGCAAGAGATTGCCAAGCAGTTGCCCTTTACCTATCATGCAGAAGCGCACATTGGACTTGTTGGTGATATGCCTGCCCCTGATGGCAATGGTACGATTGTGGTGGCGTGTGCAGGTACTTCAGACTTGCCCGTAGCAGAAGAAGCAGCGCTTACCGCTGAAGCACTTGGTAATAACGTAGTGCGTCTTTATGATGTGGGTGTTGCGGGATTGCATCGTTTGATGGTTCATGCCGATGAGATTATGCAAGCGCATGTGGTGATTGCGGTTGCGGGCATGGAAGGGGCTCTGGCCTCTGTTATTGGAGGGCTTACGTCAGCTCCGGTGATTGCTGTGCCAACATCTGTCGGATATGGAGCATCATTCCATGGGTTGGCTGCCTTGCTTGCTATGCTTAATTCGTGCGCGTCAGGCACCTCCGTTGTCAATATTGATAACGGGTTTGGAGCAGGGTTTCAGGCGCATCAAATTAATCATCTAGCCGGACGAAGTGCATGACAGTTTGTATTTTTATCTACAAAGGAGTTTGTAATGATTGTTCTTGATCTTTCCAAGTCTGCTACACGCACTACTATTCTGGAACAGATTGAAGCACACTGCGATGATTTGCAGAAAAAGTTTGTTGTTGAAGTAATGGATAATGCCATTATTCCTGATAAACACCACCATGATCTTGCAGAAATTATGCAAACAATTGATGCCCTTACCTGTAATCCTGAGATTAAGCGATCGCTTGCAGGAGTTTATACTATTTTGGCAACAGCAGAAGCAGCAGCGCATCATACCACTGTTGATCAAGCTCATTTTCATGAAGTTGGACAAGCTGCTGGTATTCAGAACGCCCTTAAAATTTGTACCACTTTTTTTGCTTTGGGCTCTACGGCGGCATCTGATGGATTGGTTCATGCAACACCCGTGCAGACGGGTTCGGGTACGGTTATGTGTGCTCATGGTGAGATGAGTATTCCTACTCCTGCGACAGCGCATATCTTAGAGGCGTATGCAATTCCTGTTCAGGAAACTACGTTACCAGGGGAACTTTGTACGCCAACAAGCGCAGCCATCTTGGCTCAGTTTGTTGCTGCTTTTGACGCATAAGGTGTGGAGTAAAAAGGCGCGAGGATATACGCATCATGCAGGATCGTATTCTTAATAGGTATCAACCACTCTATGAAGCAGGTTCAGGCGGCTTTGCTTCTGTCGTGGTTGCCTACGACACGACTATCCGCCGCGAAGTTGCCATCAAATGTATTCCGCTTGATGAGGCTCAGACGCAGGTAGTATCTGCAAAGGGGCAAGATCCGTCTCTTCTCGAGACCGCGCAATTTAGGCATGTTTTAGATAATCAAGGTGGACCGAGCTCGTTTCCGGCTGATTTTGTTTCTCCTTTTAAGGAGAAGCGCACGGGCACACGTGTGCTTGATCCAAATTTGAGCGTGTCTCTTATGGATAAGGTCTATGAACATGAGACGCTTGCTACGCCTGGTCTTGAAGAAGCGCGTACGGCTGCTCAGCTAAACGATGCCTCCATCGTTCAAATTTATGATTTTGAAATTCAAGACAGTATGGCGTACCTCATTATGGAATACGTTGAGGGT
>PPYF01267847.1_pt1 | contig 20226 bp, 18 predicted proteins | sample 1559871 | NCBI WGS metagenome assembly PPYF01 (sample SAMN08240021, study PRJNA423297) | Human gut metagenome, whole genome shotgun sequencing project. | reverse complement strand
GTACGCATGCGACACCTCCGTGCCTCCTGCATACCCTGTTTTCCTTCCCTTGGAAATAACGAGTCCTGACCCTAGATATCGTTCATGAAAAAATGGCTGACGTTCAATTCCAACGCGCTGTGGTAGCGGAAAAACTTTCTCGGTACGGTCTGCTCTTCCCGCGCCAGAGCGTTTTTCCAAAACAACGGGCGCAATGCTGTCCCCGTACTTCCATCCGCAGCCCTGACGATCTCGTCGATTTCCCACCCAAAACGGTTTCGCCGGTTTCCGTAGGCATCCCTCCGGATCAACGCTCCCGCCGCATCCATACGGAACGCATCAGCATCCAGTTCTTCTACGGGCGTCCCCAGTTCCCACACTTCGTTTATCTGCCGCTCCGTCCATTCTCGTCTATCCATGATGGTACTCCCGTGCGTGTTTCAACATGATCCGTATCGGATATGACGTGTTACGAATCAAAAATATGTATACGCACCTGTTCGCTTTATTGCATAGAAAAATGCGTTTTCCTCTCTGAACCCACTTTGTCCGCCAGCGGCACAAAATCTTGCGTCGCGTTTCAGCATTTTCTCAAAGAAGATGCGTTGCGCCGCTGCAAAAAATCTTCCGCCGGGACTTGCGGAAAACATACCTGCCCGTCTTCACGGAATATATCGTTCAGTCCTTCTTTCTTTTCCCGATGATAGCAAAAGTTCATATGGTCAGACAATAAAAACGAACGCCGTGCCCCTCCATGCCGGCGTTTTTTTGCGAACAACAATAACTCCATATTGCATATAGAATATTTTATAGAATCTATGTTCTATTTAATGTTTTGACAAGCCGATAACCTTGTTTAATATAGGCACTTCCTGTCATTCTCTTTATTGAACCCATAAAACCTTTTTCTAGTGGCCGTTGTTCGTTTTTTTGAACCAGCACAATCCACCTGTAACACAAATGCAACGAGGACGGTCATGCAACACTCGACCGATGAGTTATTCACGATCTTTTTTTCGACTGTCTTTGAATCCTCCACCATTTCGAGTTTCGCTCAGAAGATAGCCTCTTTTTTTAAGAGGTATATGCCCGTATCCACTTTATATTTCTGTTTTTACGATAAAAACAAGCTGTTCAAGATAGCCGAGTACATCAACCACACCGGTATCGTCTTCCCCGATCAGCTGACCATTCCGGAGGACACCCTCAAGCGGCTTCACCGCGAAGAACATTTCTTCAGCGGGGCGCTCTACGCCATAAAGAATTTTACAGGCGAAGAAAACTGCGTATTCGCTGAATACCGGAACAGCATATTCAAAAATGTGGAGTCGTCCGGTATCTATATTCCCATCAAACACCATGTGGCTGAAGACATTTATATCTATTTGGCCATCGTCGGTATCGGAAAGAACAGATATACACAGGAGCATATCGACATCTGCACGTTCATGCAGCCGATGATCATCGATACCTTCAACAGCATCCTGCTGTACAACGACACCGTGGCGCTGAAGAACATCTTCAATACGGAAAAGGAATCCGCAACGCCCAAGGGACTCAAGGGGCTCAAGGAAAAGTTCGGCTCCGCGCAGCCTGACGCCCCGTTCCCCACGCTCGACTACGTCATCATCACCCACATCAAGGACGCGATCACACGGTCCAACGGGAAAATCGCGGGACCGAACGGCGCCGCCAGCCTGCTGGGGCTGAACACAAGCACGTTGTGGTCCAAAATCCGCAAATACGACATCGATCCGAAGGCGATTACCAGCTAGGCATGCCCGCTACGACGAAAAAGCCAATCCGGGCGGGTTGGCTTTTTCATTTCAAAAGGTCATGCGCCCTGCTTGCAGACGTCGATCCACATGCCGCCGGTAGCGCGCTCCAGATCGGCCAGGGACAGGCATACCGCATTGTTCGGGGCGCCCGCCGCGGGGTATACGGGATCGAAGGCCCGGAGGCTGACGTCGAGGAACACGCGGACGCCCTCGTTCAAGGCGAAGGGGCAAACGCCGCCGATGGGGTGCCCGATGAGCGTTTCCACTTCCTCGCCCTGAGGGAACCGGGCCTTTTCCCGGAACTGATCCTTGAACTTCCGGTTGTCGATCCGCGCCGTACCCATGACCACGATGACGATGGGACCCTCGGCCGTCTTGAACGAAAGCGTCTTGGCGATGCGTCCGGGTTCGCACCCCGCCGCCGCGGCGGCCAGTTCCACCGTCGCGCTGGAGGTGGGGAACTCACGGTAACCGTCCAGAAGCCCAAACGCTTCAAGCTGTTTCTTCACTTCTTCAATGCGCATCTTCACTATCCTTAACGAGCGGCTGAAAAGACGCGGCCCGAAGGGACCGCTCCCGACACCATAGCCGCCCGGAAGCCGGACGGCAAGGCGGGGCCTCGACCTCGGGGCGTAACTCTGACATACTTCCGGCGTTCCGTTCCCTCAGACGCTCCGCACCGCGAGACCATCATGCGCATTTTCGTTTTTCTCGGGACCATCCTCGTCATCTTTATCCTGTTCACGGGGCACGTCCTGCTGGTCACCAAGGACGCGCCGGACGACAGCTACCTCCCTTCGCTGGAGTCGTCCATCAGCATGCTGTCCCCCATGACCGCCATGCCGCAGCTGTTCACGCCCAAGGAACAGACGTGGATCGACGAGCACCCGGTCATCACCGTGAGCATGACCCCGGCCTTCGTACCTTCGTCCGACCCCAAGCAGATCAACGCCTATTCCGGGATCAGCCTCGACTATTTGCGTCTTCTTTCCCGCATCATCGGCGTACAGTTCCGCATTGAGCCGCAATCCAACTGGACCACGGCGCTGGAAGACGCCAAGCAGTGGCGGACGGACCTGTTCGCGATGGTGGAGCCGACGCTCGCCACCGACGCCAACCTGCTCCTCACCAAGCCGCACATCCTGCTCCCCGGCGTCATCGTCGTTCACGAAAAAACGCTGCACGCCGCCAGCCTGAAAGAGCTTTCCGGCAAGCACGTTTCCGTCGTCTACCGGCATTTCTGGCACAACTATCTGGAAAGCCGCTACCCGGACATCATTCTGGACCCCGTCAGCAATCCGTTGCAGGGGCTGTTCCGGGTCATGTCCGGCCATTCCGACGCGCTGGTGGACTACAAGGCCAGCGTCCTGCCCAAATTGCAGGACAACGCGCATCTGCGGCTGCACGCCACCTCGACCATCCCTTCCCAGAGCGGGCTGTCCATCGGCGTGCGCTCGGACTGGCCCGAACTGCACAGCATCCTCGCCAAGGCCCTGAACCAGATACAGCCTCCGGAGCGGGAACTCATCAACAACCGCTGGCTCGAACGCCAGCCGTCGCTGCACCTGCCGCCCCGGACGTTCTGGACGAGCCTGCTCGGCATCGAAATCGTCCTTTCCGTGCTGCTGCTGATCATTTTCTGGAACGTCCAACTGCGCCGCAAGGTCGAGGAGCGCACCGCCCGCCTCGCCACCGAACTGGAAAAAAGCGCCAAGGCCGAAGACCTCCAGCGCCTGAACACCGAGCTTCAGCAGGCCATGAAGGCCGCCGACGCCGCCACCGAGGCGAAAAGCCGCTTCCTCGCCAACATCAGCCACGAAATCCGCACGCCGCTGCACGGGATCATCTCCTTTACCGAACTCGCCTACCTGAAAAACAATCCCCTGCCGCGCAACCACCAGCGGACCATCCTCGATCTCTCCTATGCCCTGCTCGACATCGTCAACGATACGCTGGACTTCTCCAAAATCGAAGCGGGCGAGATGGACATGGACACCGCGCCGTTCATGCTCGACGAAGTGTTGCTGCGCGTCTGCGACATGACCATGCGCGGCAGCATGGCCCGCGAACTGGAATGTCTGATCGACATCGATCCTTCCACGCCCATCGCCCTCCTCGGCGACGCCGGACGGCTCCAGCAAATCCTGACCAACCTCATGGGCAACGCCGTGAAGTTCACGCCCCCCGGCGGGCGGGTCCACCTGCAAGTCCGCCGGGGCGGCAACCTGCACCTCTCGGAAAACCAGAACAAGGCGCAGTTCCTGTTTTTCGTGCACGACACCGGCGTGGGCATCGCGCCGGATCAGCTTCCGCAACTGTTCCAGCCCTTCAAGCAGGCGGACTCCTCCCTGACCCGGCGGCACGGCGGCACGGGCCTCGGCCTGAGCATCGCCCGGTACATGGTCGAAAACATGGGCGGCGAAATCTGGGTCGAGTCGGAAGTGGGGCAAGGCAGCACCTTCGCCTTCTCGATCCGTCTGGCCTTGCAGGAACAGGTGGAGGTGCTCGGAGGGACCACGTTCATGGGCTTGCAGGCCATCGTGATCAGCTCCTCGGAAACCGGGGTCAGGATCATGCGCCGCACGCTGGAGGCGCTCGGCATCCAGTGCCAGAGCCACATCGCCAGCAAGGTCGGCCCGCTTTCCGTGCTCGCCTCGCTGGGACGGGAGCCTCTCAAGCCCGATTTGATCATCATCGACCGTCTGCTCGGTGAAGGAGACTGCCCTCCCGCCCTCCGGCTGGCGAACGAACTCCAGCTGCGCTGCGCCGCGCCCGTCCCGCTGATGCTCGTGGGCGGCCCCCGCGAGGGGCTCGCCCTGTCCGAGCTCAAGGACAAGCCCTATCCCGTGGAGGTCATCCCCGCGATCACCGTGCGCTGCGTCCGCTCCACCCTCCGCAAGCTGCTCGACCGGACGCAGGCAGGAAGCCTTCCCCGCCCCGGCCAGTCGCCGGTGACCCCGGACCTGTCCTCCGTGCGCCTCCTCGTCGCCGAAGACAACCCGGTCAATCAGGAAATCATGACCGTCCTGCTCGAAGAAACCCATGCACAGGTCAAAATGGCCAACAACGGCATCGAAGCCCTCAAGCTGCTGGAACGCGAAACCTTCGACCTTATGTTTCTCGATATCCAGATGCCGGGCATGGACGGGTACGAAACCATCAAAATCATACGGGAGCGGGGATACGTCCTCCCCGTGGTCGCCCTCACGGCGCACGCCATGCAGGCCGACAAGCAGCGGTGTCTGGACGCCGGGATGGACGCCTACCTCTCCAAGCCGTTCAAGCAGGCCCTGCTGTTCGACACCATCCACAACCTGCTTCCCGAGCGTTACCGGATATCCGAGACGCAACCGGAAACCGGCGAACAGCCGCCCGCCTCGGAATCGTGGGCGTTCCTGCCCTCCTGCTTCTCGCTGGAAACCGTGCTCCAGACCGGGCTTTCCCCCAGACAGTACCCGGCCATCCTGCAAAGTTTCGCCCGGAACCACGCACAGGACGGCGCGCTGTTCCGCCACTCCATCCGCACCAGCGACTGGGAATCCCTGCGGGATCGGGCGCACGCCCTCAAGGGCGCCTCGGCCAACCTCGGCGCGCTGATCCTGCGCGACGCCGCCCGGACGCTGGAACTGGAAGCGCAGGCGCAACTGGACAAGGGCTATCCCGGCAGGGCCCCTTCGTTTCAGGGCAGACCGCTTTCGGCCCTGCTGCCCGAACTGGAGGAGGCCCTCGGCAACGTTCTTGAGGCGGCGGCGAAACTCTGCCCCATTTCCGACGCGGAACAGCCTTCGGGCCCCTCGGCGACGGCCTCCAAACCCACGCTCGACGTCGCCAAGCTCAACGCTTATTATAATGATCTGGTCGGGGCGCTCCAGCAGGCCGCGCCGGGGCGCATCCGCATCGCGCTCTCCAGCCTCCTCGTGATTTGCAATGCGGACGAATATCCCTTACTCCACACCCTGAAAATGCATGTGGACAATTATGACTATGAGGCGGCCCTGACCGTTCTGGAAAAGATCAGGCCGTCCTTGCTCAAGAGCAGCGTTTCAAGTACGGAGCCTTCCGATGCAGTCCAATAAACCCGTCGTTCTGGTCGTGGATGACGATCCCGTCAATCTGGACATTTTGGTCCAGACCCTCGAACAGGACTATTTCCTCATCATCGCCAAAAACGGCAAACGCGCGCTGGAACTGGCCCGGAGCCACCAGCCCGATCTGATTCTGCTGGACATCCTCATGCCCGAAATGGACGGGTTCGAGGTCTGCCGCTGCCTTAAGGAGGACCCCGCAACCGAGCCCATCCCGGTCATCTTTCTGTCCGTCATGGAAGCGCCGGGCCAGAAGCATCACGGTTTCGAGGTCGGCGGCGTCGATTACGTGACCAAACCGTTCCACGCCGACGAGGTGCTGGCCCGCGTACGCACGCACGTCACCATCAAGCGGCTCCGGGAGAAGCTGGAAAGCCACAACATGCTCATCGGCATGGAGCTGCACGAAAAGAGCCGCCAGCTCGAAACCCTGATGAACAACCTTCCCGGTCTCGCCTATCAGGGCGAACACACGCCGGATCGGAAAGTCCGCTTCGTCAGTCAGGGCGTCGCCCGCCTCACCGGGTATACGCCGGAGGATTTCACCGGGCCGGACGGTATGGGCCTGCTCTCCCTCGTCCATGCGGACGACCGGGAACACGTCTCCGCGACGCTGGAAACGGCGCTCGGCAACAAGGAGCCGTTCGAGCTGACCTACCGCATCGTCACCTCGTGGGGCGAGGAAAAATGGGTCTGGGAACAGGGCGCGGGCGTCTACGCCACCGGCCCGGAGGGTCCGCTCCTCGTCGAGGGCTTCATCAACGACGTCACGGAGAAACAGAAGCAGGACAACACCATCCGGCAGGAGAACGAGGAACTGCGCAACCGCCTCAAGGCCCGCTGTTCCGGGGACATCGTGGGCAGCTCGCCGCAGATCACCGCCGTCTTCGACCTCATCGCCCGTGCGGCCGCCGTGGACGACAACGTGGTCGTCTACGGCGAATCCGGGACCGGCAAGGAGCTGGTGGCGCGGGCCATCCACGACGGGAGCGCCCGCTATCAGCGCCCCTTCGTGGCGGTCAACTGCGGGGCCATCCCCGAAAGCCTCTTCGAAAGCGAACTGTTCGGCTACAAGAAAGGCGCGTTCACCGGGGCCACGGCGGACAAGAAGGGCTACCTCGATCAGGCCGACGGCGGAACGCTGTTCCTCGACGAGCTGGGCGAAATAAGCCTGATGGGGCAGGTCAAGCTGCTCCGCGCCATCGAGCACGGCGGCTTCACTCCCGTGGGCGGCTCACAGATACACCGGCCCAACGTGCGCATCATCGCCGCGACCAACCGGAATCTCCTTGAACGGGTCAACGAAGGGGCCATGCGCCGCGATTTTTACTACCGCATCCACGTCATCCCGATCCACCTGCCGCCCCTGAGGGAACGCAAGTCGGACATTCCCCTGCTGGTGGAACATTTTCTGAAAGCCTATCCGAGCAACAAACGCTTCGAATACATGGACAGCGAAATGCTGCACGCGTTCATGCTCTACGACTGGCCCGGCAACGTCCGCGAACTGCAAAACGTCCTCTACCAGTACCTCAGCCTCGGCACGGCGCATCTGGGCGACACCGTCATCGGGGAAAACCCCGGACAGACGGCCTCAGCCTCGGACGCGCCGGAGGAGGCGCTCTCACTGACCGAAGCGCTCTCGCGTTTCGAAAAGGCGTATCTGCTGAACGCCTTGAAAAAGAACAACTGGAAGCGCGGCCCCACGGCTGAAAGCCTCGGTGTGGACAGACGCACGCTGTTCCGGAAAATGAAGGATTTCAATCTGGAAAAGGAATAGGCGCGTCCCGTGCCTTTCCGCGTCCCCGTCGGCGCCTCCCCTGTGGAGGCGCTTTTTTTCGGCCCAACGCGTCTCGAAAAAATGTCGCACATCTGTCCCATTTTTTCCGGGCCCGCTCCGCTCTCTGTCCCGATGACCGCCGTCTCCCTCGTGCCGTTTATCCCAAGAAACGATGGATTATACGCGCTTTTTTTCTCAAGCAGTGTTTCAACGAACCGTCTTCGGTCTCTTTACGGTTTTAATATATTGAAATTATACATATTATTTTTTGGGCCGTTTTTGTCCCAAAAAAATACCCCTTCCTTTCCGTTTTGGGACATTTTGATCCTATTTTTCCTCGCCTCACGGGCAAACGCTGTCGGAGCAACCTTTTCTCATCTTTTTTTCTTTCTTTTTCCGAGGCGTCTATCTGACTCTAACACATGATTTTTCCCTTTATTCACAAGCGCGTTCATGGCCTTTTCTGGCCTGACCGCCGCCGGTTTCGTCCCTTTTGGTATTCTCCTTGCTACAAGGGAAAGCAGATTGGAGCTGAAAGCACAAACTGTGAGGGAGCGATCCCTTACTCCACCGTGCCGCCTCCCCACAGGGTTCGGAGGCATCGCTTCAGCCAATGTATGGACTGGCGTACGAGGTCCATGAATTGGCAAAAGCGCGTTCCTCCCCAGGAGACGACACAAGCGTGTTCGCCCTGAAAAAACGACAAAGGAGCCACCAGTGCCCACCACACAGGAATCACGCATCAAGATTCAGGTGAATAACCTCACAAAACGGTTTGGCGACCTGACCGTCCTTGACGGGATCAACTTCAACATCAAGGAAGGCGAGCTGCTCGCCATCGTCGGCCCCACGGGCTGCGGCAAAACCACCTTCCTGAACTGCCTGTCCAAGCTGATGCCCGCCTCCGAAGGCGAAATCCTCATCGACGGCGAAGAAGCGAATCCCAAGAAGCACAACATTTCCTATGTGTTTCAGGAACCCACCTGTCTCCCTTGGCGCACCGTCCGCGAAAACGTGGCCTACGGTATGGAAGTCAAGGGCGTCGGCAAGCAGGAACGTGAGGAACGCGCCACCCAAATCATGGACCTCGTCGGCCTGTCCTCCTGCGCCGACCTGTATCCGAACCAGGTTTCGGCCAGCATGATGCAGCGTATCGCCGTATCCCGCGCGTTCGCCGTGAATCCCGACCTGCTGCTGATGGACGAACCGTACGGACAGCTCGACGTCAAACTGCGTTTCTACCTTGAGGACGAGCTGGTCAACATCTGGAGAAAGCTCAACAGTACCGTTCTGTTCGTGACGCACAACATCGAAGAGGCGGTTTACGTTGCCGAGCGTATTCTGGTGCTGACCAACAAGCCCACCAAGATCAAGGCGGAAATCCCGGTGGACCTCCCCCGCCCCCGCAACCTGATCGATCCCAAGTTCGTGGAACTCCGCAAGCAGGTTACCGAACTTATCCGCTGGTGGTAAACCCGGTTGGACGAGCTACCCCTCTCCAACGCAGCACAGACACGAGGATGTGACACATGGCCTACAAAGAAGTAACCGTCAAACAGCCATTACTCCTGACCATCCTTCCCTATTTGAGTATCATCGTCTTCTTTGCCTTCTGGGAAGGCGTGGTACGCTCGGGATTCATTCCAAACACGTTGCTGGCGTCTCCGTCGCAGGTGTTCACCGCCTTCATCGACAAACTCGGCAACCCCAACCCCGACGGCGCCATCATGGCGACGCACGCCTGGACCTCGATCCAGGAAGCCTTCATCGGCTACCTGCTGTCGCTCATCGTGGGCATCCCGCTGGGGCTGGCCATGGGCTGGTTCAACGTGGTTGAAGGGCTGTTCCGCCCCATTTTCGAACTGATTCGACCCATTCCCCCCATCGCCTGGATTCCGCTCACCGTTTTCTGGTTCGGCATCGGGCTGGCGGGCAAGGTGTTCATCATCTGGATTGCGGGTATCGTGCCGTGCGTCATCAACTCGTACGTCGGCGTCCGCATGACCAACCCGACCCTGATTCAGATGGCCCGCACCTACGGGGCCAACAACTGGCAAATTTTTACGCAGTTGTGCATCCCGTCGTCGCTGCCGATGGTTTTCGGCGCCCTCCAGCTGGCTCTGGCCTACTGCTGGACCAACCTCGTCGCCGCGGAACTGCTGGCCGCCGACTCCGGCCTCGGCTTCCTCATCACGATGGGCGGACGTCTCGGCCGCCCCGACATCATCGTCCTCGGCATGATTTGCGTGGGCCTGTCCGGTGCAGTCATCGGCTTCATCATTGACCAGGTTGAAAAGAAACTGCTGGCTGGCATCAGGAGGTAATCCGGCATGACAAGTTCCATCGCCAACGAAACCATTGATCGCTCCAAAAACCGCGAACCGTTCAGCTTCTATAAGTTCATCACGAACAAGTACTTCCTGAACGTGGTGTCCATCGTCCTCTTCCTCTCGCTGTGGGACTACGTGGCACGGGAAAAGATTTTCCGCGACTCCCTGGCCCGCCCGATGGAAGTGGTGGACCAGCTGTACCGCCTGACCTACATGAAGTTCGCCGGCACCAACCTGTTGGGCCACATCTGGGCCAGCACCCAGCGCGTGCTCATCGGCTTCATCAGCGCCAGCATCGTCGCCGTGCCCCTCGGCCTGTTCATGGCCCTGAACAAGTACGTCAACGCCATCGTGAAGCCGCTGTTCGACCTGTTCAAGCCCATGCCGCCCATCGCCTGGGTGTCCATCGCCATCCTGTGGTTCGGCATCGGCGAAATGTCCAAGGTGTTCATCATCATCATCGGTACCTTCGTTCCCTGTTTGCTGAACGCGTACAACGGCGTGCGCCTTGTTGACCCGGACCTCTACGACGTTATCCGCGTCCTCGGCGGCAACCGCCGGGATGAAATCTTCCACGTGTGCTTCCCCGCGTCGTTCCCCGCCGTGTTCGCCGGGCTCCAGATTTCGCTCAGCTCCGCTTGGACCTGCGTGCTGGCGGCGGAACTCATGAACTCCCGCGACGGTATGGGCTTCCTCATCAAGCGCGGCATGGACACGCACCAGCCGACCCTCGTGCTCGGCGGCATGGTCCTCATCGCAGCGGCGGCGTACGGCACTTCCCTTCTGGTTACGCTCCTCGAAGGCAAGCTCTGCCCCTGGAAGCGCACCATTGAAAACCTCTAAGCACACGGCTTGAGAAAGGAAAGCATATGACTACTTGCGACTGCGAACCGAAACTCAAACTCCGCTGTGAGAACGTCAGCAAGACCTTCATTCAGAAGGGCAATCAGGAAGTGCCGGTTATCCGCGACGTCACCCTCGACGTGTACGAAAACGAGTTTCTGGTCATCCTCGGCCCCGGCCAGTGCGGCAAGTCCACGCTGCTGAAGATTTTCGCCGGCCTCGAAACGCCCGACACCGGGTTCGTCACCCTCGACGGGCAGCCCATCACGGGCCCCGGACCGGACCGCGGCATCGTCTTTCAGGGCTACATGCTCTTTGCATGGAAGAACGTCCGTGATAATGTGGAGCTGGGCCTCAAGCTCCGCAACATTCCGGCCAACGAACGGCACGAAATCGCGCAGCACTACATCGACATGGTGGGCCTGACCGGCTTTGAAAAGCACTACCCCCACCAGTTGTCGGGCGGCATGAAGCAGCGCGTGGGCATCGCCCGCGCCTACGCGAACTCCCCGAACATCATGCTTCTGGACGAACCCTTCGGTCAGCTGGACGCCCAGACCCGCATGTTCATGCAGAAGGAAACCGCGCGCATCTGGGAACAGGAAAAGCGTACCGTCATCTTCGTCACCAACAACATCGACGAAGCCCTGTTCCTCGGCGACCGCATCGTCCTGATGGAAGGCAAGCTCCCCGGGACCATCAAGACCGAATACGTCATCGATCTTCCCCGTCCCCGCGAGCACACCAGCATGGAACTGTTGAAGCTCCGTTCCATCATCACCGACAACACGGCTCTGGTACTGTAATATGGAAACGACCACCGTCAGCCTGATTCTCGGATGCCTGTGCGCGGGGCTGATCTGGTGGCTGGTGCAGGGTCTTGTCCGCCGCTGGACGGCGGACAGGGCCCCGCAGGAAGAAGCGCATACGGAACGTGACGAGGCGCCTTGGGAACGGACCGGCATCGTGTACAGAAAGCTCCTGTACCTCCGAATCGCCAGCATCGCCCTGTGCGCCCTTGCCGTGGCGGCCCTGTTCTTCCGAATGGGTACGTTCCTCGCACTGGCCTTGGCGGGAGCCGGCTGCTGTCTGCAGTTCTGCGCCTACCACATCCGCACTCAGCATGTGCAGGCCGTCCAAAAGGCCGCGCTGCTCGAAAAGGCATCCTCGGAAACGTCTCACCGCTGAGCGGTTCCGCTTGCATACGGTCATGGCGCATGCCTCGCGCATGCAATGTGATACAGGGTAGAGGGATTTTCCTCAGGACAATTTCAACTTGGAGGAACAGGTATGCGTTTCAAGAAACTCATCAGTGCTTTTCTCGCTGCCGCTTTCTGCGTTTCGCTGACCGGTATGGCTTTTGCCGAAAAACTCACGAAGGTTCCCACCGCGTGGATGGACGAACATGAAACCTTCCTGATCTGGTACGCGAAAGAAAAGGGCTGGGACAAGCAGGCTGGACTTGACATCGACATCCAGTACTTCGGCTCCGGCATGGACATCCTGAACGCCCTTCCGTCCGGTTCCTGGGTTTTCGCCGGCATGGGCGCTGTTCCGGCCATGATGGGTAACCTCCGTTACGGCACCTCCGTCATCGCCATCGGCAATGACGAATCCATGACCAACTCCGTGCTGGTCCGCGGCGACAGCCCGATCGCCAAGGTGAAGGGCTTCAACAAGGACTTCCCCGAAGTGCTCGGCAGCCCCGACACCGTGAAGGGCAAGACCTTCCTGACCACCACCGTGTCCTCCGCCCACTACGCCCTGAGCTCCTGGCTCAAGGTTCTGGGCCTGACCGACAAGGACATCACCATCAAGAACATGGACCAGGCTCAGGCTCTGGCCGCGTTTGACAACGGCATCGGCGACGGCGTGGCCCTGTGGGCTCCCCACATGTACGCCGGTCAGGAAAAGGGCTGGAAGATCGCCGGCGACCTCAACCTGTGCAAGGTCGGTAACCCGATCGTTCTGATCGCCGATACCAAGTACGCCGACAAGAACCCCGAAGTCACCGCGAAATTCCTGAGCATCTACCTGCGCGCCGTGAACATGCTCCAGAAGGAACCCCTGGAATCCCTGGTTGACGAATACCAGCGCTTCTTCCTGGAATGGGCCGGCAAGAACTACTCCAAGGAACTCTCTCTGACCGACCTCAAGACGCACCCCGTGTACAACCTGGAACAGCAGCTTGCTCTGTTTGACGCCTCCAAGGGCGCCAGCACCGCTCAGAAGTGGCAGGGCGACATCGCGAAGTTCTTCGCCGGCGTGGGCAGCATCAACAAGGAGGAACTGAAGAAGGTCGAAAGCGGCTCCTACGCTACCGACAAGTTCCTGAAGATGGTCAAGACCCCCATCCCCAGCTACAAGTAAGTCACACATGTCTGTAGCATAATGTTGCGGGGTAGAAGGACTCTCCAGAGCTTTCTACCCCGCTTCTGCACCAAGTCTTCCCTCTCCCCTCAACTTCCACAGGAGATGTGTACATGAACGTCAAAAAGTGGCTTCGCGGTCTTTGCGCTGCGGTCCTCTGCGTCGCCTATGCGGCGGGAGCCGCCGGTGCCGCCGATCTGCAAAAAATCCCCACCGCCTGGATGGGCGCGCAGGAGACCTTCCCCATTTGGTACGCCAAGCAGAAAGGCTGGGACAAGGAAGTCGGTCTTGATGTCGAGCTGCTCTATTTCAACTCCGGCATGGATGCGCTCAACACCCTCCCGGCCAAGACCTGGGTCTTCGGCGGCATGGGCGCCATCCCGGCCATGATCGGCGCGCTGCGCTACGACACCTACGTCATCGCCAACTGCAACGACGAGGCGATGGTCAACGCCGTCATGGTCCGCGGCGACAGCCCGATCATGAATACCAAGGGCTTCAACAAGAGCTACCCCAACGTGTACGGCTCCCCCGAGTCCGTGAAGGGCAAAACCGTCCTGTGCACCACGGTCTCCTCGGCCCACTTCGCGCTCAGCTCCTGGCTTAAGACCCTCGGCCTGACCGACAAGGACGTGGTGATCAAGAACATGGATCAGGCCTCCGCCCTCGCCGCGTTCGAATACGGCATCGGCGACATCGTGACCCTGTGGGCTCCGCTGAGCTACGTGGGCGAAAGCCGCGGCTGGAAGGTCGCCAGCACGCCGCACGACTGCTATCAGGGCCTGCCCATCGTGATCGTGGCCGACCGCGACTTCGCCGACAAGAACCCCGAAGCCACCGCGAAGTTCCTGAGCATCTACATGCGCGCCATTGAGATGATGAAGAGCGAACCGATGGACAAGCTGCTTCCCGAATACCTGCGCTTCTACGTGGATTGGGCCGGTACCGACTACAGCAAGGACCTTGCTGAAATGGACCTCAAGACTCATCCCGTGTTCAATCTGGAAGAACAGCTCCAGATGTTCGACGCTTCCGAAGGTCCCAGCCAGGCTCAGAACTGGCAGGGCGAACTCGCCCAGTTCTTCGCCGCCATCGGCAGAATCTCGCAGGACGACCTGAAGAAGATCGAAAGCAGCGCCTACGTCACCGACAAGTTCCTCAAGCTCATCAAGACGCCCCTGCCTTCCTACAAGTAACAGGCCGCGCGTTCTCTGCGACAAAGAGGACTGACGCGGGAACCTGCGTTCCCATACCGGCAGACGGTATGCAGTCCGACCTCACTGTGGGAAGGTGTGCCCCGGCACACCTTCCCAAAAAAACCATCCGCAACGTATGGAGGAGAACGTTCCTGTCTCTCCTCTATACCAGCAACTCCCCGCTTGGCACGGCAGCACCTGCCGGACCCGATGCGAGGAGTTGTTTTTTGACAGGACGTTTCCTTCCGATGCCGTAGCATGCCTTCCAAACGCCACGCGGCCTCCGGAAACCTCTGCCTTCAACCTCCGAATGCGGCACGCGGGTATTGACGCGCTGCCATCCTTTTCTGGGTTGTCACTGGACGCACGCGGGAACGGCTCCACACTGGCCGAAGCCGCACGGCAGGAGTTACGGGCCGGAGCTGGTGCGGAAAGTCATGATCTCGGAAGCGTGGTACAGAACGACCATGCCCAAACTCAAGGCCGCCATTGAAGACAAGACGCTGGCCCTGCCGGAAGACGCCAATATCCTTTCGGACTTCCGCTTGCTCCGCGTCGTGCGCGGTGTGGCTCGTGTGCCGGACTCCCGCACTACGGACAGCACCGGAAACCGGCATGGCGACAGCGCGGTGGCCGCCGCCATGCTCAGTGATGCGCGGGAAGAGTTGGGAAGCGTGGAACCGTGGGAATATGAAGGGGTAGGAATGCAGAGTGAAGTTGACTTTAAGGGGTGGTAATATCAATTAATTTTAAAAATACTACCTTATCCCGCCACATTTGACAAAAGATATCTCTGAATAAATATTTTACTATTGATATTTATTCTGGAGTCATTAAAAACGGTGATTTTAAATTTTTTTTAATATCATTTTCAGCATCATAAATTTTTTTTAATTATACTTCTCTTACCCCATTTAGGTATGTCACTCTTAATGGTATGGACTTTAATTTTATATACATATGCAAAACATAAAAAATATTTTTATGTTTACATTCTATCTCATTAAAAACTTGTTTGATATTTTCGAAATTATACCCCATAGTTTGATCTTCAATAGCTGAAAATATTGCTCTCATTATATTTAAAATATCTGTAAAACGCCAACTTTTAATAACATGATCGCTTGAAAATTCTTTAGATATGCATGCTAACTTGTCACACAATACTTTATACGGATTGTATTCAAAATTATATATCTCCTTTTTAAGGCGATCAACTGTTGTTTTAAATAGTTTACGTGCTTCTTTTATCTTTATATGGTTGTTTTTAATGGAAGTGCTTTTTATTATTGCGTTGAGTTTATTTAATTTTGTGAGTGAATCATAAAAATAACATTTAAAATTATCACAAAATATTATTTCATCTGTTGATATTATTTTACTATAATATTCATCAATGATGTTATATCTTTTGTCTAGACGTGGCCTCCAATACCAACACGTAAATATTATTCGTTTTTTCTATAGACAGCGCATACTCTTTTTCAGAAAAAAACAAAAGCATTGCAATTATTATTGCAAAATATATCTTTTTCAAAAAAACATTATTAAATGTATTAAATATCCATAGCAAATATGTCCTATGTTCTATATAAAATTGTTCACGAGCAACAATTGTTGTTAAAAAATCTGGGGATAGCTGTATCTCAAAGGCTATATTTTTACCATAGTATATAGCTTGAACATCAGGTCTAAATTTTCTTACATTTTGTGCTAATTTTAAAACGCTATTTTTGTATATGCTGGAGCAATTTTCATTGTTTAATATTAAATTATATAATATATTACATAGATTTTTATGTGCTTCTGATTCTATAACTCCATCGTATATCATAGTTCTAATCTGTTTCTTGCTAAAACTTTCATATCCTTTATGAATTGGACAAAATTTTGATTCTTTTGTATTTCGATGATAAAAATGTATACGTACATTTTCCCCGCCACCACGTAAACTTACAGCTCCTCAGCATAATGCGCATACAAAATATTTATTATTATTTTGAAAACTGTATTCTTTTTCATATCTGTTATTAAATATTTTTTGTTCAGATTTTATATTGAGATAGTATTCTTTTAGATAATCATCTCCATCAAAAACTTCACTTGTTTTATTGTTTCGTACTTCTCTAACAATGCCACCTTTTTTTAAACGAGAAGCATCTCTACTCCAACGCTATAATTAAAAGGATTTCCTCCGCACTCAACGCGCCCTTTCCAGGCAAAGCCTCCCCTTTTTCGTCATAATAACGAGAAACGGGAGGCTTTTTTGTATGGCAAACGGACTCTCCTTACCAGACGGAACCTTTCAGCCGTTCCGGGCCGAAGACATGAGTACACAGCTGGCGACGCGCCAGAACGTCGGGATCACGTTGGGCGATCTGGGCGGCTGGCTCGATGTGTTGTCCGAAGTCACCAAACCCGCCGAACGCAAAACCGAGCGCGTCTCCCGCCACGTCTGCGAAACGGTCGCCAGCACGAGCATGGATTCCGGGATGTCCAGTGCAATGGCGCTGGACTCGGAAGCCACCCCCTACACCCAGACAAACGTGCCTTCCGAAGTCATGCACAGACGATCAAGTCGCGGCAATGCCTGTTGGTAGGTCACGATGACCTGCGATTCCGGTACGGCCCCGCGCACGGTAAAGCCGTCCGCATCGAGGTCAACTGGCGTAACAGCCGTGATGCAATCGTACACGACAACGTAGGTGCTGCCGGGACTTGGCTCTGCCCCGGACGGCGACCAGTCCACCGTGTCCCCGACTCGGCGGTAATCCGTGGACACCGTGTAGGTGGTGTCACCCTGCGTCACTGAAACGATGTTGACCACGGAGGTATCCGGCAGCGCGTCAGCGGCCCCGATGTACGCTCCATGCACGATGTTCGCCGTCTTACGGACGGTGATCCGCAGAGACTGCACGGCATGACTCGGCGGGTGCGCCACGCTGATGCGCTGATTGCCCGTGCTGTCGGCAAGATAGACTTCGGTGTCCAGCATCCGCAGGTCGGGCACGGCGGCATACGTCAGCCGTCGCGAGGTGGCGATGTCGATACCGTAGCTATTGACCCGCGCCCGGCCCTCGCTCACCGTGTAGACCTGCAGGCCGCCCACATCGGCGGCCTGCCGGACGGTCAGTCCGGAAACGATATACGTTCCACCTGCGGTGCTGTCGCGGTCATATGTTGCGAGGCTCTGCGTGAACGCATCCAACGACGGCGGGGCCTCTTTCGGGCGCAGAATGCGTCATCCACGATGTACACCGGATAAAACTCTCCGGTGCCGCCGTCCGCATCGTGCCCCCACGAGGCCGTCACCTGCAAGCGCCACGCACCGGGTTCGCCCTCACCGCGCGATCCGATGGCGGGGTTGTACAACGTGGCGTCATCCAGCTCGGAAATCACCTTTTCCGCCAGCCGGACGCCGATGACCACCGTGCCCTCGGTGCCCACCAAGAACGTCGCCGCCGGCACATCCCGAACCAGCCCGGCAATGTACACCAGTCCAGCCTGTGCCTTGACTTCGCCGGTCGCGCTGTCCACGACAAGCTGGGCATCCCGGATGACATCCCCGTCCTTGAACAGGGCGTCGGCAACCCGGCGCAGACGGTGCAGGGACGCCGACTGCTGTTCGTTCAGCTCCGCCCCTTGAAGGACGTAGCCGTCACGGTACAAAATCTGCTGATAATGCTTGTTCGTATCGAAATGATTGTAATAGTCTTTCGGCATGGTAGCCATTTCGTTCTCCTTTCAGGCTAGATGGGCAGGACAAATTCCACGGTCTGACGAACGGAAGGACTGCGGTTGATGGCTGGCGTGATGATCTGCGCCGCCAGCAGCAGACCGGGACTTTTGAGATCGGCAGGAACAAAATAGCGTTGCCCTTCGGGAAGCCCCGCGACGAACTCGGTATCCATAAACAGCCACATCTCGCGGATGACTGCGTTGGAGGCTTCGCTGTAATTGTAGGCCGTGCGGACGTACAGATACGGCGTAGGGCCGTCGGTCACGAGCCGGTACCGGGCTTCCTGCACCGCCCCCTCTGCGCCTACGGACACGGGAATCACGATGTCTCCGGGCTCGTCCGGGGTGACAAAGCCAATGCTGGTGGGCGTGCGCCGCCCGACTTCCGCGACCAGCTTGGTTGCCGAAACCAGCGAAGGCAGAGTAGCGCCCTCGGCGTCCCACGCGGCGCTGCCGATGCCCCACGCCAGATGCAGAGGACGGGAAAAAATGGCCAGTGTGATCGCCGCGCGTCCGGTTTGAGTCAATGTTGCAGGTGCCATGACAGCTCCTTTTATTGGATAGAGAGTTAAGGTGAGGTATGCCAGTTCCGATTGGCGGCCCATGTGCCGAGCCAAAGCGGAGCCTGATACGAGATGATGGATGCGACAGGGTCAGACGGCTCAGGCAGTTTGAGAATAAGGAGTAGAGCCGATCCGGGGCGACGGATGGTTGACGGATGCTTGACTGTCAACGGCTTGTGGGGATTTGGTGGCTCGGAAACACGAGAAAGAAAGGTTTGAGAATGGAGGCCCTGTTTCGGGGCTTTTTGTCACACAGTTTGAGAACGGCGAAACGCCCCCTCTGTGTAATATTCACACAAAAGAGGGGGCGTTTTTTTATTTATTCGGGGATGCCGTGCTGCATAATATCACTGGGCGGGATGCGTCTCCGCTCGTCAAAGAGGGAAGCCTGCTCTTTGTGCTGGCGCTCCCTGAGCGTTGCGTTTTCTTCACGCAACAGCCCGTTTTCCTTCAAGAGCTTTCGGTTTTCTTCTGCCAGCTCGTCGCGCTGGCCTTCCACCTTCTCCAGTTTGGCTTCCAGCTTTTCACAGCGGGCACATGGCGTTGTGCTAGCTGTTTTGCTTGGTTGCGTCTGTTCTGGCTGTGGCGTGCGTATAGCCTGTTCTTCGCCGAGACGCATAGGTCCACGACCCAAAAAAATCCAATCTAAAGAAACACCAAAAGTTTTAGCTACTTCAACTCCCCATAAGGGGGGAATTTTCCCTTTTTTCTTCGCATTATAGATGGATTGTCCTGATATGCCTAGAAATGCAGCAAGTCCAAGTTCGTTTTTGACTCCCGCCCCGGCAATCAGTCGTCCCAGTACGCTTTCATCGGTTGCATCTTTCATGGGTGTAACCTGCAACCAAACATGCAATCAGTATAAACGCACAATACACTGATTTTGTTTGGCAATATTTTTACGCCAAAAAAAACAAACCTGAAAACCAAATATTAGATTGACCCAACACACTAAAAGTGTGCAAATCAGATTTGCGGGCAGTTTAAAGCTCTGACAAGTCGACTCTACCTGCCCCGCGTAGTGAAATCAACGTCCGCCCGTGAGGGATTTTGGACAAACTGGCGAGGGGCCTCATGCCGCAATTGAGTCTTTTTGACTGTGATTAACCTGAACAAAGGGGTTGTTCGAGGCTTACTTGAGGTTTTTGGGTGGGGCCTACCCGCTAGGGGTGTGAGACAGCTATCACGGGAGCATCCGGGGCGCAACCTTGGACACCTATAATGGACTGTTTGAAAATTGATGAAGGTATGGCGATTTATCAGGGAGAAGCTCTTTCTATACTTCGGCGGTTGCCGATGGACAGCGTGGATGCGGTCATTACGGACCCGCCGTATTCCACAGGAGGCATGACGCTTGCCAGCAGACAGGCGGACCCCGCCAGTAAATACCAAAGCAGCGGCACAAAAAAGACATACCCGCCCATGTTGGGGGATACACGGGACCACTTGGGCGACAATGTGGCTTTCAGAATGCTGGCGGGTAGCGAGGGACGGTGCGCCCTTGCTGGTTTTTACAGACTGGCGGCAATTACCTACAAGACGGACGCCATACAAGCGGCGGGGT
>PPYF01621327.1_pt1 | contig 20232 bp, 10 predicted proteins | sample 1559871 | NCBI WGS metagenome assembly PPYF01 (sample SAMN08240021, study PRJNA423297) | Human gut metagenome, whole genome shotgun sequencing project. | reverse complement strand
ACAATCTGGTTTTCGGGGTCCTGCTGCACAAAGCCGATTCCGGCGCTCTGCTCCCTCTGATCCAGTTCTTCCAAAGGGCACCCCTCGAAACGGATGCTTCCCAGCCTTCGGCCGTGGGGCGCCAGCACCGTCTTGAGCTGTCGCAGAAGCGTGGACTTGCCACACCCCGACGGGCCGCACAGCACCAGGAATTCCCCCTGCTCCACGGTCAGTGTTAAATCGTCCAGCGTCTTCTCCGCCTGCTCCGGGTAATAGAAGGAAAAGTGTTCAATTTCAATACTTGGCTTCTTCTGCTCAGACACGCATCCGCCCTCCCTGCCGTAATAGTCTTGTCTGTATGCTCACGGCCTCCGCCCGGGCCATGCGCCCGCGAGAGGACAGCTCGTGGGTCAGGTAACGCGGTTCAATCTGCTCCAGAACTGGCAGGATGGCGGGGTCTGTCCAGGGGCGATGCTGATCAATCTGGAGGATGTGCTGATAGCTCACTCCAAACCGCTCCATATAGTCCTCCGGCAGCCCCGCCGGCAGTGAACCGGTGTGGGCCTTCACATAGGCCCCGCTCAGGGACTGGTGCAGATGAACGCCCCGCACCCACTTTGCCAGACTGCCATGCCGGTTCAGCATACTCCGGATGTAGTCTGCTCCCTCTGCCTCAGTTTTCAACTCAGTACAAGCATTCATCAGATGTCCGGTGTCCAGCAGAATCCCTTTCCCCGCAAAGCGGATTCCCTCCAGCAGCCGGGCCGTCTCCTCCGGTTCCGTAAAGGTAAAGCCTGGCCACCACTGATTTTCCACCAGGAATTCAAACGGCCATCTCTCCTCGCCAAGAATGAGGTTCACCACCTCTACCGCCGCGTCAATGACCTCCTGGTTGGTGGGCAGCCAGCGGTAGGTATATCCCTCCTCCAGCGATACGTCCGACACATGGAAGACCACATAACGGGCGCCCAGGTTCACCGCCCGCCGTAAATCCGCGCGGTATTGCTCCAGCAGCGTATCCGGCCCCAGACCGCCATAGAAGCTGGCCACGGCCTCCAGTGAGCCGAATTTTTGTTTCAGTGCCGCCCGGTCATCCCGATAGAAGTCCAGCCAGTCCGGGTAAAAAATCAGGTGGTACCCAAGAATAAGCTCGGCAGGCAAATCCTTTGGCAGATCCTCTCCGCCCCAGACGCCTTCGATGCCGTCGCAGCCCAGCCGTTCCAGTTCCTGGCCTAAATCACGCCAGCTGTCGTACTCCTGAAAAGTCCCGGAGTACAGAGGCAGGCTCATCATTTGGTACATGGCTTCACCTCATTTTGGGCATCCAGTCTGCTCCAGGTACGGTCCGCGTGGATATTCAGGAACACCGGCGTCAGGCATAATGCCAAATAGACCGCCTGTAGGCAGGCTGTCAGCGGCGCCGCAGGCGCTCCCTTGGCCGTCGGGTAGTATCTCCAGGCAAAGCCGCCCAGCGCCGCTCCGCAGCAAAGGAAGAACCCGCAATAGAGCAGCCATCCCAGCGCCATCTTGTCCCGGTCATCAAAGCGGTAAATGGAGAAGGCCGTCCGCCCAGGAAGCCCATACCCCCGGCTCTTCATGCTGTCAGCTGTCTCAATTGCATTTTCCAGGCTCCAGGTAAGCATGATGGAGAAAATCGTGACAGCGTTTCGAATCCGCCGGATAACCCCACCATCGGAGACATCCCGTCCGATGCATCGCTGCGCCTCCGACACAGCGTGGAACTGGGCCTGGAACTTTGGGACAAACCGCAGTGCCATGCTCAGCACCAGCGAGAGGGCCGGTATGAGCCTTCCAAACAGGTAGACAAATTTGTCCGAGGTCATTACCGCTGTGTAACAGGAAAACCATGTCACCACTGCGGCCAGCATGGCTGCCGCCGCTAATCCATACAGGATACTCTCCAATGTGAGCGGATTTCCCGATGGCAGGTATGTAAGCAGGGTCGCCCCCTCATGGTTGAAGGCCGGGTTGATCAGGGCGGCCATCACCATCATGGGGAGCATAAAGACAAGCGAGAAGCGTATCGCCTTCCGCCCTCTCAGATAGACCGCATAGGCCAGCGCCGACCCAAGGGAAATGCCGAGGCTGACCGGGTGCATGAAAAACATTGTAAAGGCTATCACCATTCCAAAATACAGAAAATTTATTATTGGGTGATAGCTGGAAAAGGTATCTCTATTTCGGATAAGGCATCCCCTCTAAACACCGGGTACGGCAGTCAGCCGTACCCGGTGTGCATTTCTGTTGCGAGGCATTCCCGGTATGCACGCTACTCGGCCTACTCTGCCCGCGGCTCCTGTTCATGCCTCGCTATCTCGCCGGCAATCTCTTGAAAGCGGCCAGCAAGATAGCCATAGTTGTCCCTTTGGTGCGGTATCAGGCATTTGCTGCAATCCTTAACGCCGTTCTCCAAATGGTGAAGCATCTCCGCACGTTCTGCCCAGCATATACATCGGACGATAGCGGAACAGGCGGCTGAGTTCCATCCCTTCCGCATGGAGCGGCAGGGATAGCGTTCCCACGCCTTATTGGAGGAGAAAGAAAACGTCCTGCCTTCCCGGTATTGCAGTTGCCACACTCCCTGCAGTAGTGCAGGAATCGTCCCGCAACCACGCACTCGTTCAGATAGGTTCTTACAGGAACGGCAACTGCATTTGCCTCTACCGTATACGGCATGAGCATTATCCCTCTGAAAGAATTTCAGATCACTCTCCAGTCGAATAAAAACCGCCCACATCCACACCCAGGTCGCAGGTGTAGACCCACTCTATTACATCCCCCTCTTTGAGCTGATAGCGTGAGCAGCCATAATTGGGGAACCACCCGTTCACTTTATACATCCAGCCGGACAGCTCGCCGCAGTCAAACTCATAGAGGTTGTTAATCCCCTCAATATAAGCGGAGTTATACATGGGGGTGTCCTCGAACTCCATGTGGATGCCAGCCTTCCGCATTTCCTTCCGGCACTGGATCCGTAAGATACTTGTCCTTTCCAGTCTCCGGATTGATCTCCATGCCGTTGGCCTCTGAGTACGCCTTGTCGCCCTTTTCCACACCGGCGGAGGAGCCGCCCGCCAGCTCGGCCGCGGCCTCCACCTTCTCCCGGGCAGTCATGCCGCCCTCCGCACCGCCCGGGCGGGCATCCAGCCCACCGGGTGTTGGGGATGGCGCAAGGGCATCAGTCTCCTGGGGGGTCTCGGACGGCACCGGACTACCGCTCACCGTCGGCGGGGGGCTTTCCGCCTCCCCGCCAGGTGTCACGATAGGCGCTATGGATTCCTCCGGACCGGAGGCGGGCGGCGCGGCCTCCAGCACTGCGCTGCTCTCCTGCTCCTGCACCGTCCAGCCCTGAAGACCTGGCGCGTTGCCGCCATACCAGAACGCCCCTGCCAGGACCGCGATCACGGCCACAGCGGCAATGATTTTCCCTTTTGTCAGCTTCATTCGGCCGCCTCACTGTCTTCCCACGGCGTGTACAGGCAGTAGGCCGGGCACAGGTCGCCCATATAGATCCACACGTTCTCTCCCATGTCGACGGGCTCGGAGAATGTCAGATTGGGGATCATCAGCTTGAGAGTGGTGCGCTTACGGCCCTTGATATTTTCCCCTTCAGGTGAGGGCTCCTTCCGGAACGCCTCCACCCGCTGGGCCAGGTCGTTGATGCCCAGCTCCCGGGAGAGCTTTGGAAGTATCTCCTCCTCCTTAAAGTAAGCCACATGATCCGGATTCTTGAACCAAGCTACGTTCATCATACTGTTTCGTCCCCTTTCTGTAATCGTCAGAGCAGCTCAGCGCTACTCAGAAGGTTGAAAAGCATCTGAGCAACCTCTGCTCGGGTCACAGCGTCCTGGGGCCGGACGTTCAACTCCGTTTGGCTCAGGATCCCCTCCTGGTAGCAGAAGGCCAGCTGGGCCCTGGCCCACTCCGCGGAGCTCATATAGTCCGGGAACTGCGCCAGCATATTCCGCACAGCTGCGGTATCCATCTCCGTCTCGAGTCCGCACAGCTCCGCCGCGCGGGACACCATGACGGCCGCCTCCTGCCGGGTGATAGTCCCGTCCGGGCTGAACCGGCCCTCGCCCACGCCGTTGATAAGGCCGTATGTGCTGGCCGCGCCCACATAGGGGGAATACCAGGCAGTGGAGGCCACGTCCACGAAGGCGCCGGTGTCCGCTGGTGTCAGCCCCAGGGCCCGTACCACGATGGTTGCAAACTCTGCCCGGGTCATGCTTCCATCCGGGTCAAAATTTCCGTCGGACTTGCCGTCAATGATGCCTCGGGCGGCCAAGGCCTCGATGGCGGTGATCTGGTCACTGAAGGCGATGTCCGGGAAGGTCTTGCCCGGTGACGTGATAGGCTGGGCGGTCACGGCGGGATCCTTGCCCTCCAAGCCCTGTCCCTGCCCGCTCATCTCTGTCTCCACGGCGTCGGGGATGGAGAGGGCGTCGGACATGCGGTAGAGGCTGCTGCGCCCCTCCGCCGCCCGCTGGGCGGCCACCAGGCCGTAGAAGCCCTGCTCCGTCGCCATCTGGTTGGACCCGGAGCCGGACTGGGTGTGCAGGAAGCCCTCCCCCTGCCGGTAGAAGGTCATCAAATTGTCCAGCATGGTGTTTCCGTTCTTTACAAACCGAGGATCATCCAGTTCGATGCCCAGCTCACACAGAGCCACGATCATCTGCACACAACTCTCGGAGTTAGCCGTCCCCCAGGACGCAAAACCGCCATCGTCGCTCTGCTGTTCCGACATGCACGTCAGTGCTTCCTTAGTAGCCCGCGCTACCTCCGGCTGATCTTGATACTTGGCCAGTGCCTGCAGAGCCATACCGGTGATGTCTGGATCGGATATTCCATCGCCAGAACTGGCTGCCTCTGTTCCTCCGAACAGGCTCCACCCTCCATCGGGCAGCTGGCACTCCAAAATGCGGTCGATATACATTTGACGGGTCGCCTGTACATTTGCCTCCGGGTTCTCCGGCATGGGATAGCCTGCGCTATCCAGTGCAATCAACGCCCAAATTGGGCCGTTAAGCCCCTGCCAAATCGTTTTTTCGTAGTCGCCCAGCGGTTTGGTCAGGTCATATCCAGCCACATTTCTGGCATCTTTCCCGATTGAGCTGAGAGCAACTATCACACGGGAATACTCCGTATATTTCTTATCGTGCAGCTTGCCGTCGCAGGCCGTTACATAGGCCTCCACAGTGGCATAGTAGTCCTGATAATAGCTGTCCGGTACATCGTACCCACTTCGGGCCAGCCCCAGCACAGCCCATTCACCGCCGATAGACCCTACCTGCGGGTTCTGTACGGTGCGGTACATATATTCTGCGGTATCCTGCACCGCCTCGTTCAAGGTCTCTTTGGATACGGCCGCCTGCGCTCCCGTCAACATACCCGTGGTCAGGGACAGGGCAAGCACAAATGCGAATCCACGCTGTTTCCATTTCTTCATATGACCGCGTCTCCTCCTGTTTTTCTTTCGGAAGGCCCTGCAGGTTCCCTCCAGGCACTGAGCCAATAGCTCCACAAATGCTTCATGGCCAGCTTGCTAAGGACAGGTATGCCCATCAGCTCCATGGCCCTTTTATTGGTACATCGCTTTTTTTGAAACAGCTTCTTAAGCTCTGGTGTGATTTCTTCTTCTCCCGGCGGCCGCCAGCTTTCTTTGACAGACTTGCACATGCGTTCTACCAGTTCTGACTCCCGCTCCGTCAAGGGAGAACCAATCCGTTCGCAATACGCCCTGAATCTGTCTGCGGACACCCGCTCCGGCCAGTCTGGCGGCCACCGCTTTTGCTCTTCCAGCCTTTTTCGAAATCCTTTGGCTGCCCAGCACGCTTTATTGGTACTTCCAAAGCGCCGTTTCAAATAAACCTGACGTATTAGGCTGAGCTGATACAGCCGTGGCTTATGGCCTGGATGATCCATTGTCCCAACCACGGCCTCCAAAAGCGCCTCATCCGTATAGCTCTCATAAATCTGCCGGCCGATATTCCCTTCGGGATTAAATACCCGCCAGATGTCCGGATCCACCGTTTGTCTTGAACTTTCTTGTTCTTCCCGGCTTTCCACGTCCAGTTCTGAGAGCCACTGGCGGTATCCCCGCAGCTCTTTTTCCGTCAGCTTTTGCTCTTTGAGCATGATACCGCTCACCTCAACAAGTAAAAGGCACGCCCTCCCCTTGGGTGAGCGTGCCTTACATTTGTATATCCCACCCATTTCTTCACAATCAGGTCTTGCCGACTAGACGGCGGGGGCAGGCCCGTACCGGTTTTCCGGAGTTTCACCTGACTGCATCTCTGTTTAATTGTGGGCTGGGCCGCCCGGCAGACCAAATTCGGTCTGCCGGGCTCCTGCTCAAGTAAGAAGGTGCTCCCTCCATCCTTACTGGGTGGATAGGGGGAGCACCCATGCGGCTCGGCCTGGGTTTACAGACCGGAGCCGAACGGGGGTTTCATAGTTTCTTCCGGCATCTCAGGCGTTCTTTGCCTTACTCTCCAGAAGGCGCATCAAAATGGTGGCAACCTCAGCGCGGCTGGCCTGGCCCTGCGGGTCTAAACACTTTCCATCCTTTCCGGTAATCAGCTTCTCCGCATAGGCCCACTCCATAGCCCGGGTTGCCCAAGCGGAGGTATCCGTACCGTCGGCAAAATCCTGCAGATTGGCCGTTTTGCTTACATCCCAGCCCTTGAGCTTCGCATAGCGATACAGGATGGAGGCAATCTGCTCACGGGTCACGCTGCCCTCCGGGTCAAAGCCCGCACCTGTGCCGCTGACGATATCAGTCTGGCTGGCCCAATCCACAGCCTCGGTGTACCACGCATCCGGCTTCACATCCGGGAAACCGGATGTGCCAGCCGCCGCAGGCTCGCCCTCCAGACGCCACAGCGCCGTAACCAGCATGGCGCGGGTCATGGTGCCGTTGGGAGAGAAGGTGGTGGCGCTGGTGCCGTTAAAGAGCTCGTTGGTATAGGCATAGGCCACTGCGTCGTAGAACCAGTCTCCCTCACGCACGTCTGTGAAGGGGAGCTGCACCGGCTGTTCCGGCGGTACTGCAACAAAGGTGCCCAATTGGGTCGTGCTGACCTTTACCCAAAGCCCGCCGTTCCGGCTCAGGCAGACGCCAGCCAACTTCTCTACCGCGCCGCCTCCGCTGATCTGGTATACGGTGCAGGCCTGGCCCGCCTGGAATGCACCGGCATTCACGGGCAGAAGCAGGGTAATGGACCGGCCGCCAAAGCTGGTGATGGACTTGTTGCCGGAGGTAAGGGACACCTCCACCACAGAGGCACCGCTCATCTGCTCTTCCGTAACGTCCGCCCTGCCGTTCAGCAGAGCCTCTGCCTGGGAGATGGTGCGCCGTGCCATATTGACGGTCAGATCCTGCCCGCCTGCCCCACTCAGGATTCTGGCAAGGGTGAGATTTGGCATGGACAGCTCGCCCAGCGGCGTCCGTACAGCCAGATCCGCGTTCGTCTCGTCAAGGGCGTTGTCCAGGGTGCATCGGGGCAATTCCACAGAGATAGCGGACGCCTGTTCCGCCCCCGTCGGGACGATGACCAGCACGCTGGCCTCGGCCTCGAGAGCCTCGTCCAGGAGCTTGTTGAGATCCGCCGCAGTCACTGCCGCAGAAGCGTTTCCGCTATTATCCACAGACGCTTTGGGCTCCAGGACAACTTCAACGCCGTCCTGCTCTGGCAGTGTCAGGCTACCGTCAATGACAGGCAGCTCATTCTGCCCGACCGCACCGGACTCTATCAGCCACAGCCGCAGGGCCTCATACCGCCCTGCGTCCTCTGCTGTAATGTACTCCCGCTGCTTGCTGTTCAGCTTCTCATATGCGTCTGCGGCTTTCCGCACCTGACGGATCAGGCTACTGGTCGGGACTTTGTTCTTGTTAACCGCCGGCAGCTCCTTTAGGAGCTTTTTGGCTGCGTCGATCTTCTCATAGAACTCGATTTTCTCCTCGGCGGCCTCCAGCTTATTCAAGAGGGTCTGGCTGATCTCAGCCTTCGCCTTTTGGGTCAGCGCGTCATAGGCCGCCCGCGCCGCCGACACCTTAGATGCCTGGGTCTTGTAGTTGGCATAGGTAATCTCCGGCACTGCCTTGATCATCCCAATGACCGCTTCCGCGCTGTTGCCGTTCACCACGGTAATGGTATACTTGGTACCCTCGTAGTCAATGGCCTCCGTGCTCTGGTTGTTCATAGAAGGCCACGATGGGTCGCCTACGCCGATGTAAAGGATGTCGCCGGGCTTGACTGTGATGCTCTCCGTGCGCTTGTAGAAGGCAGAGTCGCGGTTGTAGCGGTTCAGGAAGGTCTTAACCATGTAGTTCTTGTTGACCGCGGTGGGCGTCACGGTGACCCGCGCACTGTTCCCGGTAATGCTCAGGGTATACTCCAAGGTATCGCCGTCAAAACGGGGGGCGAGGGTCCCGCCGCTAATGTGCAGGTCCTCCAGACTAGTGTCCGAATTGCCCCAGAGACTCCCCACATCTTCGCCCAGGTTCTGGGTGAAAACGATGTTCAGGTAGTCGCCGTCTGCCAGCTCGTAGGTGCCGCGGCCTCCGACCCGGAAGGACTGGAAACCTTCGTTGACAAACCAGTCGTTGAGGGTGCCCATCCAGCCGGCACCCCGGGAACCGTCGAACTCGGCCAAGCTGGGCTCGCTGTTGTCCCGCCGGCCATTTCCATTTTTATCCATATAGATGCCGGACAGGTAGGTGATATCATAGCCTCCGGTATCGCTGGCCCCGGTACCCCACCAGGAGTAGCCGTCCAGGGCCAGGGCCTTGAGTACGATGGTCATCATGGTGTCCTCGGCGCACAAGTCATACCAGCCAGACGCCAGGGTGCCGGTGAAGTCTCCGCCCCAGTAGGTGTTATTCTCAATGCTGATATACACCTCGCCTACCACGGGGCCAAAGTCCGGGATCTCCGTGCCACGCTGGAAGGTGGCGCGGATGCTGTGGCTCGCATCCACATCGTAGAAGGTATAGGAAGCGCTGCCGTCCGAACGGATGTACAGCTCGTCCAGATCGACCGTCTTTCCGTCTACGCGCAGAGTGGCGATCTCGTAACCGTTGTCCGGCGTGATGTGGAAGATCTGATCTTCGCCGGCATCCACTTCGACAGAGCCAAACGGATCAATATCTCCATTGCCGCCAGCCGTCGCCGTGATGGTAAAGGTCTGCGCTGTGGTCTCTGCCAGGACGATGAAGGTGCTCAGGTGGTTCACGCTGATGCTGACCACCCGGCCACTGTCAGAAACGCGGCATGTGCCGGTAAGAATCTCATGGCTACCGTTATCGCTGATAACCAGCACTTTGTACTCTCTACTCAGGGTAAAGCTGTTGTCCACGGGGATGGTGAGGGTAAGGTCGTGACCACCGAAAGAGGTAAGTTCTGTGCTGCCCACCCTGACCGACACTTCCACCGCCACGCTACCGGCGAGGTTCGTCCCATCGGGAACTATGTCCTCCATTGCGCTGTGACTCTTCTCCTCCACATGGATGGACAGCTTCTCCCCGTCAGTCTCTTTTTGGGCAATGGAGCCCAGGACATTTGCGGGGAGGGTGACGGTTCCCCTGGACGTCTGGATCTCCACACCGGCATTGGCCTCCGAGATGGTCTGGGCCGCGCCCGCGGGCAGTTCCACGCTGACCGAGGAAATGCTGCTGCTGTCCGCCGTGGGAATGATGGTGATGGTATCCGCCGCTGATGCAGTCACCGCTTCTACCGCTTTCTGCACCGCCGCTTCGTCGATGACCGCGGTCTGAGTATTGCCATTTATTGTCACCTCCTGCACGATCACAGGGGAGGGCTTCTCAAAGGTGACGGATATGGCGTGGTCCTCGGTGACGTTCTCAAAGGTGTAGGTGTAGGATTTGCTGTCCGCGCTGGTGACCAGGGCGTTGGCGGCTGTGGTCGGGGCGGCAGATTCCGCCTCCGTCCGCTCCGCGCCGCAGTCCGGGCACACATAGACGGAAATTGTCTCCGTGGAGGCCGCCGCGTCCAGCTCCCAGCTGTGGGGGGCCAGAGAGGACAGCTCCTCCAGGCCGCAGGCGGCGCATACGTTCCAGTGCACCCCGCTGCTGTGGGCTGTCTCTGTGAAGGCGTGCTGTGCGTAATCGCCATAGGACTGGCCGCAGAGGTCGCAGCTCGCCAGGGCCGTGCAGGTGGCTGTGCCGCCGCTGTGGCTGCACGCCGCCGTGCCGCCCGTCTCCGGGCTGTAGCCGCACACCTGGCAGGCGCTCCCCTCTGCATGGGGCTCCGCTGTCCCGTCCGTCTGGGGCAGACCGGCGCCCACGCTCATCAGGAGCATCGGGTGGATTCCCACAACACTGACCAGTTCCCCGCCCGTGCTGCCGGGGTTTATATCCGGCTGGCTCTCATCGCTGGCCGGGGCTTCGGCGGATTCCGGAATTTTGGTCTGCTCCTCTGCCGGGGGCTCGTTTTCGTTGGCAGAGTCTTCTCCGGTTTCCTCTCCGGGGGCAGGTACTTCAGGATCGGATTCTCCTTCTGGAGGAATTGTGTCGGGATCTTGCCCCTCGGTCTCCTCCGGCTGTTGTCCGTCGGCATCGGGCATCTCCGGTTCGGCCCCGGGCGCTTCGGTTTCCTCGCCGGTAGTGGGTTTCTGAGTGGCGCCTCCCTGCTCCGGGAACTCCAGCTCCGGTGGAGCGGGCTCCTCCGTCTGCTCGAACACATGGGGTTCTGCGCTACTTTTGGCGCCGCAGATCTGGCACACCTGCCAATGGCTCGTCTCGTCCATCTGCCACGCGCCGCCGTACTGATGCGGAACCGTTCTGGTTTCCGCGCCCTGCTCCAGCACTTCGCCGCAGGCACCGCAGATCGTATCTCCAGTGTATCCAGGCTCTGTGCAGGTGGCCGCTCGCTGGCCGATGACGACGTTCTCACCCACATGGATGCCGTCGGCGCAGGCCTCCGGCTCCACGTCCTCAACGGGAACTGTGGGTAGCTGGTATTCGGGCGGTTCTAGTTTCTGCGCCACGGTTGCACCGCCGGCCCAGACGGATTTCCCGTCCACGAGGATGTCCTCAATCTGGTAGCCCTCGTTTGGCGTGACGGTAAAGGACTGCTTCGCCCCATCCGGCACCGTGACATCACCGACGGGAGAGATGGTGCCACCGGCATCTGCCGAGGCGTGGATGGTGTGGTCGGTATCAGTACCGTCCGTCGGACCGTCAAACACGTCGCTCATGTCATAGAGGGGTTTCTTGTTGTTCTTGTAGCGGTCGTAAGCCACCAGGGCATAGGATGCCTGCTCGGTGGACATTTGGTCGATGGGACCATCAGAGGTGTGGCTGAATCCGCCATCCGTCTTCCGGTAGCCCAGCAGGTCCGCCAGAACGCTGATGCTGCCCTTGGCAAAGCTCCCCGCATCCTTCTTGAGCGCAGCTAGGGCCACAATGACCTGCGCGCTGGACTCCGAACTGCCGTATCCGCCGGTGCTGTTCTGCGAGGTGGACAGGAAATCCAAAGCTTTTTTTACAGCGCTCTGCAGATCTTCATGGCTGTGCGCTGTGCCCAGACGGTTGAACTCACCTGCGTCGAGATAGTAGGGTGCCAGCGCCTGGAGTGCCATGGCGCAGACGTCCACGCCGCCCAGTTGGCTTCCGGAGCCGTCATTCTCCTGGTCCGGGTTATAGATGGGCCAGTTGCCGTTGGACTGCTGCTTGTCAATCAGCAGGTCAATCCATGCGGCCCGGGCCGTGTTGCCCGCTTCATCCCGGTAATAATCGCCGGAATTCAAGGCAATGAGAGCCCAGATGGTGCCGTTGTTGCCCTGCTCAGAGACCTGATAGGTGTAGCTGCTGCCTTCGGCGGCCTCGTCCAGCAACGGCTTCACCAGATTGTAGGTTTTACCGTCACTGACCTGGAACTGTGTGGCGTCCATGCCCAAAGCGGTTAGGGTTACTACGACACGGGCGTACTCTGTGTGCATGGTTCCATTCTTGGAGGTGTCCAGTATGCCGTCATGGGTCTCCACATAATCCGCCAGGTTGGCCAGATATGCCGCCCGGACGTCTTCGGACAGGGTGCCGGCCCGGGCCTGGGCCAGGACGGCCCACTCGCCTTTTGTGGAGCCGACAATCGGATTTTTGACGTTCTGCTCCAAATATTCCAGAACGCCGTTCATGACCTCCCGGTAGCCGGAGGTGCCCTGTCCGCCGCCCTGGAGGATCTCCAGCGCGGCCTCGGCAGCCTCCAACACGTTCAGGTTGGACACCATGTCCTTGCCGCTGAACTTGCCGGCATAGTCCGTGTACGCCTGCCGGGCAGCGGTGATGGCCGCCTCGCTCTCCAGCGTAACCGTGCCGATTCCGGCGATCCGTTCTACCACAGGCAGGGCGGCCTCCGCATTGAGGAGGGTGTTGTAGGAATCCGGCGCGGTTGCAACCAGGGCTTTTTGCGCATCCGTCAGGTTCTCATATGCCGTCCTGGCGGCTACAATGGCATCCTTGCTCCCGGCGCTGACTTTTTCCCCAATCGCTTCCACCAGATCGTTAAACGCCTGTACTGCGGCCACGTCGTCCGGCGATATGCTCCCGCCCAGGGCCTCCACCGCCTCGTTGAGACGGGCGACCTCCGCTGCCTTCAGATAAAGTTGGCCGCTGATACCCAATGCCTCGTAAGCCGTTTTTGCAGCTTCAACTTTTGAACGGTGCGCCTCAGGATTCTCCGTAATTTCTACGGCAGTGGGAAGGTCGGCGATCTGAGTTTTTACGCTGTCAATAGCCGCAAAGAACTGGATCTGCTCCGCCGCTGCTGTCAGTTTAGCAGCAGAAACCTGTGATTTGTCCGGCAGTGCATTATAATCCGCTTGTAGCGCACTGACCGTCTGTTGGAAGCTTTTATAGTTGCTATATGTGATTTCTGACTTATCCGGCAGGTCGTCGATCCTGGCCTGGATTCCCTTCGCTCCGCTCTCGCAGACCTGGATGGTGTACCAGGTGCCGGTATAGCGGAGCGTGTTGCCGGACTGGTTGTTCATGGACGGCCACTTGTATTCGCCCACACCGATGTAAATGGTGTCTCCTGGCTGGACCGGTAGATTTTCACCACGGCGATAGTACTCCACATTGTTGGCCGTGGTTTTGTTATTGATAAATGTCTTGACCAGGAAATTTTTGTTTGCCGCTGTAGGTGTGACCGACACATCTCCGCCGTCCAGGGTCAGGGCATAACTGGTGGTCTCCCCGTCGAAGGATGGCGACAGCGTACCGCCGGTGACCTCTAGTTCCTTGAGGCTGGTGTCTCCGTTGCCCCAGGTTCCGCCCAGATCGTCTCCGTACCCGTCCATCGTGAACATCACGCGGATCTCGTCTCCGTCAACCAGGCGGTAATCGCGATCCGTATTTGAAACAGCATAGGAAGAAAATCCGTAGTTGGTGAACCAATCGTTGAGCACGCCCATCCAGCCGGAACTCACACTGCCGTCAAATGCCGCAAGTTTGGCTTCGCCATTGTCCCACTGCCCATTCTGATTTACATCTTTATAGATGTTTTCGATGTAAGTGACGCTCGTGTCATTCCCGTTGTTCCAACCATAACCGTTCTCGGACAGGGCTTCCAACACAGCAGTCATCATAGTGGTATCACTGTAAAGCTCGACCTCCGCCTCTACAAAGGCGCCGCCATTTTGATAGAAAGAGCCGTCCGCGTAAGTGGTGTTCTCAACGGTCACATGCACACTGCCGAACTCTCCGCTGGAAACGCGCGTCTCAACGGCTTTCATCGCATTGAGGGCATCGCTCAAGGCTGTTTCTATTGCTTCGGCGTTCTCCGCCGCATTGATCTTGGACACGCCCTCGTCATACGCAGATGTCAGTGTCTTCCAGTTTGTATCGCTGTAATCAGACCGCTTATAGCCATTGAACGCCTCTGACAGTTGATCCAGCGCACTGCTGCGCAGACTTTCCACCGATGTTTTGCCTCGGATATAAAATGTGATCGTCACATCGTTCCTCGGCATGAACGCTGATGTGGAGTCAGCGAAGTAGAAAGGGGCAACCCCTTCCCAACCCTTGTTGTATCCGCCTTTCGGATCGGTTGGGGGCCTATCCAGCCTCAATTCGCTCAGTGTCGCCCCCGTGGACTCCACACGATAGATCTCATAGTCCAGTTCATTCAATGCAGTGCCGGTTTCCGTACGGATATATACCCACCACTCATCATTGGGCGAGAGTTCAATGACGTTCGCATATCGAAAGCCTTTGTTTTTAAGGGCCAAAAAGCTCTTGAATGGGTCACTGGATCCCTCCTGCCCAATGAACTCAAAGGTCAGCGTAAAGGTCTTTTCCGGCAGGTTGCTTCCGTCCTCACCATAGGCTTCTACCAGAGCCTCCCACTGTGCCTGTTCCTGGCCGGTGAGCTGTGATTTCTGGTAGCCGGTCATTCCGGCATAGTGGGAACTCGCCTCCTGCATGGTGGAGATGTCGCTCTGCAGGAAGAGTCCCTCCCCGATCTGTGCCACTGTTGGGAGCTTCGCCAGGTATTTCCGCATGGCAGAGACAGATTCCTCATTGGATTTCTCCGCGTTCTCCACCAGGCTCTCGATTTGGGTCAGCGCATTTGAGAGCGCGTCTTCGGCCGCTTTAAGGCTTGTCGCGTCCTCGATGGCCTGCACTCCCGCATCATGGGCCGCCTGGACCTGGGCGTAGACGGCTTCTCCCAACTCAGTGGCGTTGCATCCGGCCAGCACCGCAGCCAGAAGGCTCTTGCGCGCTTCCTTCGCCGCCGCAAGTTCTTCCTCATTCAGAGGGGTGACCGTCACTGTGGTCCGGGCGGGCGCGTTCAGCGATGCGTACTGGTGCTGGGCGCCGCTGGCCGTCTGGTCAAATATCACGGATTCCGGATTCGCCGCAACCAGCACATATTGGCCCGCCTCATTGAGATGCGTGGTCACCGTCCCGCTTGCGTCGGTGATCCCCTCCAGAAGCTGGTACTCCCCGGACGGCGCTCCTCTCTCATCCAGCTTCACTGCCAGCAGGCGGGCGCCGTTGAACGGCGCAGAGCGGCCGTCGTAGCTTCCCACCCAGCCTCCAGTTCGGGTCACCTTCAGCGTAAGCGCCTCGCCCTCTGCCACGGTCTCCGCATGGTCTTCAAACGACAGCAGGCCCCAGAAGTCTGTCGTGTTGACATACGCCGTTACGCCCATGGCGCTGTATTCCCTGTCCATGGGAGCGGGGGCGAACAGGATCACAACTTCATCGCCGTCCCGGAGCTTTATGTCGCCCCACTTCGCTCGATTTACGGCCACTCCGTCGAGCTGTGTCGGATTTAATCCGGCATCCCGGAGCTGAATGCCGTTGACGAAGACCGCGACCGTGGTTTGGCGGTTTGACGTGAGCGAGGAATTGCCTTTCACCTGCAGCTGGAGCCCGGCTGACGCGACCAGTCCGGCAACGGTGCGGCCCGCACCGCTCAGGGAGACGTCAGGGTTCTCATAGATGCCTTCCGAGGGCGGGAGTCCCAGCTCCGCTCCGTCTGGGCTGGCGAGGTCGTAGGCAACCTGGCTGTCGGCCACGCGGAGGGAGACAGAAATTGTTTCCTTCGCGCTCTCCAGCCCCTCGTAGTAGGCCGACCACAGCGCCGCCGCATGTCTCTGATATCCATTCAGGACAGAAGCGGACACCGACGTCCCTACCAGACCGTGCTGCTGATAGTAGGATTGGGCTTCCTGGTAGGCCGTCTGGAACGCGGTAAAGCTCTCCTCTGTATAGCCGCTCTCATGTTCCAAAGCGCCCGCGAACTGAGCGAGCATACCGGCAAGCGACCGCTGATAGATCGACGCGCTGGTCACCTCATCGCCGCCGTTGTAAACAGCGTCCAGATCGCCGGCGGCAGCCAGCAACTCCTCCGCGTACTGCTCCACAGTGTCCTGATGCTCAGCCTTGTTCTCCGTTGTGGGGTTCCCATCCTGGTCATAGAGGGAAGCGAGGTAAGCTTTGCCCTTCTCATAGACTGTCTTATACGCAGTCCAGGTCTCCGGCGTATAGTCCTCCTGCCGGTACCCTCGGCTTTCCACCTCCTGGATGGCTTCATACAGGACAGTGGCGTTGACCTGGTTAGCAGGGATCAGGTTGGCGATGGCCGCATTCAATGAAGCTGTGGCACCATTCACATCCTCCTGTGTTGCAGTTATATTATCTAAAATCTCCTTTGCTGTTTTTAGTGCCGTCTGAAAGTCCTGCCAAAAGCCGTCACTGCTCGTTGTCTTCCCGTTGTAATAATCCTCAGCCTGATAGTAATCACTACTACTTATTAAGCCAGCCCTAGCAATGACACGTTGAAGCTCATCTTTATTTGCTCCTTCGACTTCTTGCGATGCCTCTGGCCATTCCAAAATAAGGACACCAATTATGGTATTAATTTTACCCCGTTTAACAGTATATAGGTAGTATCCAAGCTTGTCTGTGTCTGTTCTTAGTCCATCTAAAATTTCTTCAGACAGATTGGATGAAATACTGCTTTGATAAAGGGCCTCACCTTTCGAGTAATTTTCCGAATCAGGTGCCACGTTAATCAAGTTTGTCGCACCTATAGCTGCTGGTTTCTTACCCATAACTGGCACGACAGTCGTAATTGCGCAGCTTGACGCATCCGAAAACTCAATCGCATTATATTGCACAGTATCTACTACAAGGCGGTATAAATTATAATCATTTCCTTCAATTGTTATAGTTCCAATTTGCTCCAAAGCATCTGGGTCCGATACGGTCATGGTCTCGGCGGCAAAAGCAGTTGTCGGTAAAAACCCAAGCAGGATTGTCAAAATCAAAATAAATGAGATGAGCGAGCGTCCAAAAGGACGCTCGCTCACTTTTCCTATTTTATCCATATCCATTTTTTATTGGCAAATCAGCACAGTAATATACGGGGCCTCTTCTCCGGTCTGCGTGATGATCTGTAACATGTCTCCGGCTGCCATTGTAAACACATGCCCATCCGCAGCATCGCTAATCGTCTCGCCATTGAGCAACACACGCTCCATATCGGAGTACAGACGGTACTTGCCAGCGGCCACTACCTGGCTCCCCCCGTTGCTCGTATTCACCTCGTTCTCTCCTGTCGCTGCATCGGCAATAAACAGATCCTCCGTGATGCTGGCAGAGCCGCTCCCTGTCACCGCGTAGATGCCGCAAACCTCAGCGGAGGTCTCACCGAAGATACCGGGTGTGGGGATGGTGGTGTTATCCGTGCTGCTCATCAGTGCGGATGTATATACCCGGATATAACCGATCCTTATAAGCCCCGCAGGTGTGCCGTCCGGCTTTACCGCCCACGCAATGTCGAAGCCATCCCCACCCTGCGTGGTGGCCGCGGCGGTGTAGGGATTGATCGCCGTACCATAATTGCCGCCATTCACATGGATATCCGCATAGCCAAACTGATAGTCCGCGGTGGTATCCGTGTCCTTTACCAGTGTAACGCCGGTATAAGTCACGCTGGCGCCGTTAAAGGCGGAAGCGCCGACGGTCTGATCGCTGGAGACGGCGGACGTCTTCCACACGCCGCCGTAGTTCGCCGTGGTGGGGAACCACGCAGCGGCGCCAGCCTTGAACGTCCCGGTGAGTGGGAAGGAAACGCCGGGATTGCGCCCGTTCGGATCCGTGATGCTGTACTGAATATCGCTCCCGCTCAGGGTATAGGTGATGTTCACATCGCGAAGCGTATTGGGGTCATAGTACAAACTTCCGGCCAGCTCATACCAGGTCTTTCCATCTTCGGAGACCTGGACAGAGGCCGCCTCAGGGTTGCCGTTGAAGGCGTTGCCGTAGACGATAAAGTCCACGCCATAGGGATTGCTCGCGTCATCTTCAATATAGGCCTGGTTCCCTTCGCTGTCCCGCAGGGCATACTGGACGTAGCCGCCGCCGGCACCCAAGGAGACGCCGGTAGAAGAGAACCCGCCTAGAACCTTGGGGGTGCTGCCGGCCGTCGTGCTGCCGTCGGTATAAGGGCTGCCCCACATCGTGCCCCGGGCATACTGGCCCAGCGGCAGATACCCCTGCAAGACTCCGGTGATGGCGCCGCCGGCCATCTGTCCCTCCGGCGCAGCAAAGGTCAGCGTGTAGACGTTGTTGCTCTGGGCCGCATTCGCCAGCCTAATCACAATGCTGCCCCCGCTGTTGTTGGTCACCAAATACTTGGTGCCGCCCTCCGTTTCCTCCACAGGCGCAGACAGGGTGCCGCCAGTAACGGTGATTCCGTTCTCCTCGGCGCTGTCTACATAGAGGTAGAAGCTGGAGGGATAGTAGCCGTCTTCACTCGACACGATATCTCCTGTGTGATAAGCTTCGGAATCTACGGTTTCACTATCCCATACCACCGACAAAGGGCCTGCAGTATCAACGCTGATGCGGTCATGGTCATTGTCCATTACCGCTCCCGCACTGACCGTCAGCAAGCTGAATGCCATAGCCAGGGTCAGCAGCATCGCTGTAAATTTTCTGGTTTTCATACGTAAACCTCCTTCAAGTCTCTCCGTTGGATCGTTTCCCTTGTACTCCTGTTTACAACTCTTTTTGACTCTCACCGCCTCCTTCCGCTGAGAAGTCGCATTTTAATCAACCGTCAATGCGGCCGCCGCCGCGCTCCCGGAAAAAGCGCAGGGGCCGCCGCACCGATTGTCCCGTTCCCGCTGATCCTCTCCGCCCAAACACCAATACTGTTCCTGTGCAGTTGCCGCCCCGCATTGCTCCACGTCTCTCCGCTGTTGGTGGCTCGGCCGGCCTTGCCGGCGTCCTGGCCTACTCCGCTCACGGAATATCGCTTTTGGTACTGGGTTATTCAATTGTCAGCCGCGTACCGGCCATATGCGACGGGCGATAGCCCGCTGAATGCTCAAAGAGAGATCGTCATAGGGGTTTCCCTATGACGGAAGAAGGGGATCCCCTTCTTCCTCCGGATTGCTCGCTGCTGTTCTGTTGCTCTGTGCACTCCCGCTCTCCGCCTGGCAACGGAACTCCTCCTTGAAAATCTGCCGCTTGGAGGTGGGCTTCTGCTTCTTCGGCGAGGGCAGTCCTGCTGACGTGATCACATTCTGCCAGCCGCCAAAGCGCGCCGCCTCGCTCCGGACATAATCCAGCAGCGCTTCGTCGCTGGCGTCACCATGCGCCTGGGCAAACTGGACGTTTCGCTGACGAAGCGCCTCCTTGGTCCGCCCAATGAGCTTTCTGCTGAGCTGCTGGTTGCCGATGAAATGCTTACCGTTCACAAAACAGCCTCCTGACTTGTGGCACAATCCGGCTACCCCGCAAACCTCTTGGGGCAATCGAAACAAAAAGACGGACGCATACCGATACGTCCGTCTTTCTCCCGAGCTTGCGAATAAAAAACGGACGCAAAATATGCGTCCGCTTCTGCTCCCATTTCGGGTAGAAGGGGCCACTTATTCAGTGCCCTCCTCACATTTGGCATTTATCTCAGAGCAACCCCAATGAATTGGGGGTAAGCTCCTAGTAGGTCTTCTGACTAATGTGTCCCGACGGGCTTAAAGCCCGCCTGCGCATATCCGCCGCCTTCCCAGCTAAGCCATTACGACCGCCAGTGACCTGCTTTCGCAGAAAACAGATATACTCCACAATCACAGCTATTGAATTGCACGTCCCCGTAGCTTTCGCCACGGCTCCTGCTGCAAAACATGTCCAGGAATTTCACCTGATTCCCTTGTTCAGAAACAAGGATGCGTGTCCGCTCCCTGACGGGAGTCGGGTCGCGCATTTGCCACAAAAGCCGGATTCATATTAAATTTTACAGGAAGGTGCATGCCACTCTGCCCATGCAGAACTCAGAAGCCATCCCCTTCAAAGAACTATCTTTTGTTAAACTTGCACTTTACAAATGGCTTTCTTTTGAGTTCATTATACAACTTTCCGCTTAAAATGCAAGGGGTAAACAGGAAAATTTTCCAAACACTATTTCGCGATCCTGATAATCGCCTTTTCGCCGAGCGCTGCGGTATAATAAAAAGCACATGGCCCACCCCTGCGCCGGGTTCAGGCCATGTGCTTCTCTTGTTCCGGCTGGAAGAACACATAATATTACCCACGATATTATGCGCCCTTTTCTTCCAGCCGATTGCTCCAAAATGACGCGAGACCTGCAGAAGAGTCCCGTGTCCCGTGTGGAGCAGCACGAAATAGGAGGGACAAGTGAATTCGGCAACAAAAAAACTGTATCCTGAAGGATACAGCAACAAATTCCA
>PPYF01208760.1_pt1 | contig 20235 bp, 20 predicted proteins | sample 1559871 | NCBI WGS metagenome assembly PPYF01 (sample SAMN08240021, study PRJNA423297) | Human gut metagenome, whole genome shotgun sequencing project. | reverse complement strand
AATGATGACAATTAACGCATTGGCATGTGCAGATTCTGTACTGATACCGGTGCAGGCAGCATATCTTCCGGTCAAAGGCCTACAGCAGCTGATCAAGACAATAGGAAGAGTAAAGAAGCAGCTGAATCCAAAGCTCAAGATTGAAGGAATTCTTCTAACTATGGTTGATAACAGAACTAATTATGCCAGGGATATTTCACTGATGGTATATGATACTTATTCGGCATCAATCAAGGTATTTGGAACAGAGATACCGATGTCAGTCAGGGTATCAGAGGTAAGTGTGGAGGGTGGAAGCACTTCCGGGAAGTATGGCAATGGTACTGGAAAATCTACATTTGTTAATTTGCTGATATTAATATTTTTGGTAGTCACATTGAATGATGTTGGGTGCAAAAGGTCTTTTGCCCCCAACTGATGCCCACGAATTGCTTCGCAGCAAGCTGCTCTCGCAATTCTGCAAACATTCGGAATCCGTTGATTTGCTGCGCAAATCACTCCTTATGGGGCGCACCCATTAGCGGAAACTCCTTCTTTTGAGTATATGAAACAATGAAAATTACTGCTTATCTGCAATGCCGAATGACTGCTGACGGATATATGGTACTGCAATCAGTGCCGGATAAAGCACTGCGGAGATGATCAGTCCGCCGACACCCTGAATGATATTGGCAGGAATGCTTTCGAAAGCTCCGGCTCCATATATGAAGAATTCGCATAGGAAGTAGCCGCCTGCAACAAAAACGATATCGATCACATCGCCGAGAAGGACACCGGCGTAACGCATTTTGTTGGATTTACCGATTGCACGGTAAACAAGTCCGGTTGCCAGTGCGATCAGTCCTTTGATAACGAAAGTGATCGTAACATAAATAAAATATCCGCCGATCAGGTATGCCATACAGGAGCCAAGACCAGCTGCTGCAAATCCGTACCATGGAATTAAGACTACTCCGGAAAGGATGACAATGGCATCTCCGACATGGATGTATCCGCCTGTGCCGGGGGTTGGAATTTTCATGATCATTGTGGTAATACATGCCAAAGCCGCAAATAAAGCGGTTAAAATCAATTTTTTTAAGTTTTCGTTTGTCATAACAAATCCTCTTTTCTGTTTTTTATCAATATAGAGCATGCTTGGACTTTAGAAAAGAACCAAAATTGATAAAAATTACAAGACCAGACTTTAGAGTGGAGAGGCAGGAAAATAAGTGGTACAATAAAAAAGCAGCGTTGAATGAGACATAAAGTATGCACAATGTCAGCCATGAAATCCAGTGTGCAGAGTAAGAAAGAAAATGGGATAATTAGGTGGGTATATGAAAGTGTATTTTATCAGATTGATTTTGCGAAGCTCCGTTTGAAAATGATGGAATATGAAAAAGAAAAAGTTTATTTCTTAATCTATACTGTTTGTATATCGGCTAATTATGAAATTGATATGTGGATATTATGAGAAGTTTGTAAATAAAATATGAGCATAAAATGAATCCTAAATAGATTATTTAAGAGACTGTTAAGTAAAAATAGTTCGACTCCATGGACAAAAAGGTGTATAATAAAATAAAACTTCAGTATATTAAGGAAAAAGATATTATAATCTTCCAGCAACTCCGCAATGGCATTATGGGACAGACCATGAATCTTCCGGGTAAGGGAGGCCGCAAGATTTCGGTTGCGGCTTATCGATTGTCGCAGAAGGTTGTCGGATTTAATTAAGAGGATAAAGGGGAATATAAGGGCAATTCGTTTGCAATTACACAAGTGAGGAGAAGAGATTATGGCAAGCATTCGAGAAGTTGCAAAGCTGGCACATGTAGCACCCAGCACGGTATCCAGAGCGTTAAATGGTAGCGGATATGTATCAGAGAAAAGCAAAAACAAAATTAAGAAGGCGGTAGAGGAGCTAGATTATATTCCTAATCAGTGGATCAGAAATCTGTATAAGAAAAGAACGGGTATTATCGGTGTTATGACACCGGATATTATCCATCCGTATTTCTCAACTCTTTGGAATTATCTTGAGGCAGAATTAGATCAATACGGATATAATGTGGTTATTTGTAATACCAGAGGAAATCAGGACAAGGAAAGAGAATATCTTGATACATTGGAACGTAATCTGTTCGATGGACTGATTGTAGGATCTGCGTTTCTTTCTGATGAATATTATATGAATATTGAGAAACCAATTATCTCACTGGATCGGATTATACCGGGAATCCCGCTGGTGACATCGGATCATCATCAGGGAGGAATTTTAGCGGGCGAATTGTTTTTGGAAAAAGGCTGTAAAAAAGTGATGTGCTTTAGTGATCCGACCAGGATGGAACTTGCCTCTGCCGATAGCGCGAGAGCCCTTATCGATGTTATGGAGAAGCATAATAGGGAGGTTATCATTGAATCTTTTCAATGGGAGGAAGTTGTAAACTATCAATTGTGTATGAAACGTACCAGAACATTATTGGATCAATATCCGGACGTTGATGGAATTATGGCTTTGGACTTGTGTGCAGCCGCCTTCCTCAAGACAGAAAAAAACAAAAAAATATTGGCTTATGATGGAACTTATGCCACGGACTTCAATTACCATTCGATTGATTCAATTGTACAGGATGCGAAGAAGGTTGCAAAGGAAAGTGTGAATATGCTTATTAAACTGATCAATGATCAACCGCTTAAGAAAAGGGAAGTATTGGTTCCTGTAAAATATAAAAAGGGCGATACTTTGTAGAATGGAGAGCATTGGCACAAAGGAGTGTGTGAAACTTTTTCTGTAAATAGCTAATAACAGCAAGGTCTTCTATGGTAAAATATAAATCATAGGAGGCCTTTTATTATGGCAAGAAGAGAAAAGAAACCTGTACACAAAGTAGTAATGACAGAAGGAAAGCGAAACATCATTCAGCAACTTCTTCAGGAGTATGATATTGAAATCGCTGAAGATATCCAGGATGCGCTTAAGGATCTGCTTGACGGCACCATCAAAGAGATGATGGAAGCAGAAATGGATGATCATCTTGGTTACCAAAAATCTGAACGATCTGATAGCGATGATTACCGCAATGGATATAAATCAAAGCGTGTAAACAGCAGCTATGGCAGCATGGATATCGATGTTCCGCAGGATCGTAAATCAACATTTGAGCCACAGATTGTAAAGAAACGTCAGAAGGATATTTCTGATATCGATCAGAAGATTATTTCCATGTATGCAAAAGGAATGACAACTCGGCAAATATCCGAAACCATCGAAGATATCTACGGTTTTGAGACATCAGAAGGCTTTATTTCAGACGTTACAGATAAAATTCTGCCTCAGATCGAAGACTGGCAAAATCGACCGCTGGATGAGGTATATCCGATCCTCTATATAGATGCCATCCATTATTCCGTACGCGATAATGGAGTGATCAGAAAGCTGGCTGCCTACGTCATTCTTGGCATCAACACAGAAGGAAAAAAAGAGGTTCTTTCAATCACTGTCGGTGATAATGAAAGTTCAAAGTACTGGCTGTCTGTTCTGAATGAGCTGAAGAATCGTGGTGCAAAGGATATCCTGATTATCTGCGCTGACGGTCTTAGTGGCATTAAAGAGGCAATTGCCGCTGCATTTCCAAAAACAGAGTATCAGAGATGTATTGTACATCAGGTAAGAAACACGTTAAAATATGTTCCGGATAAGGACAGAAAAGCGTTCGCTTCTGATCTAAAAATGATTTACCATGCTTCCGATGAAGAGAAGGCTAGACTGGCTCTGGATCGAGTTACTGAAAAATGGACTATGAGCATTCGGAACTGGGGACAGGTCTACGGCGAACTCAGCATTATGTATGAGGGACGACTCCAAGAATAACAGAATCTGTATGCATGATGAGAAGGACGTTTTTGACGTCTGTTCTTGACATGCCCGAAATCATGTCGTATATATAAAACAAGAGCTGGAAGCTTCAATTTAGTGCTTCCAGCTCAATCATTATCATAGAAGATTATTATTTACAGACTTTTCTTCATAGTCTCCTTTTTCTAGTGATTTTTAATAAAAAATCAAGATGATTTTTGGATATAGTAACGAATCTGTGAATAAACTGCATTTTTATGTTGCAATATAGTTACGCATAGTGTATATTACAGATATGGAACAGTTCCACAAATGATGTGGACAGTTCCGTGGCACAAAACGAGGCATCCATAGATGAAAAATTTTTTTTGATCAGATATGGAACAGTTTCACAAAAGGGAGGAATATATATGAAAGCAAAGAAGTTAGTAGCAGTTGGAATGACAGTGCTAATGCTTGGGGGATTATTTGTGGGATGCGGAAATTCTGCAGATACCTCGACAGGAGCAAACAGTGGAAAAAATGTAAAGATTACAATTTTCCAGAGTAAGATTGAGGCAAATGAAGGATACAAGAAATTAATTGCAGCATATGAAAAGGATCATCCAAATGTAGAAATTAATCTTGAAGCTGTCACAGGAAATGATTTTGGCGCATCAATGAAAGCAAAGATGCAGTCGGATCCACCAACAATCTTTTCTGTAGGTGGTTTTTCGGACATGAAAGATTACGGAGATGTTATTGAAGATGTTTCTGATCTGGATATTATGCAGCACGCATTAGAAGGAACAACGGATACTTTTACAAAAGACGGAAAAGTATATGCCATTCCGTTATACATGGAAGGTTATGGATTCGTTATTAATAAGCAGATGTTTGAGGATGCTGGAGTTTCTGTAGATTCTATGATGAATTTCGAAGGCATGAAGGCCGGTTTTGATACTTTGAAAGAGAAAATCGATAATGGTGAGATGAAGGATAAATATCCGAATCTGGAAGCTGTTATGGAATACCCGACAAAGGAGTTATGGATTGCAGGAGACCATGACGCTAATGTTGCTTTAACACATGACTTTAAGACTCCGAATGAAGCATATGCGGCAGATTCGCTTCCGGGAACCGGCTTTGAAGACTATAAGAAAATGGTTGATTTTCAGGCCAGTTATACAACCAATGCCAACAATACGGCAAATCTTAATTCTGTAGACTACACAACATCATTAGAGGGTGGACTTGCCATTGAACGTGTTGCATGTATCAAGCAGGGAAACTGGGTAGCTCCAGCAGTAGAGACAACGGATCCGGAAGTCCTTCAAAAATTGGATATGTTACCATATTCTGTTCCGGGATATTCAGATGGCAAGTATTTTGTAGGTGTATCAGGATATTGGGCAATTCATAGCAAGGCAACCGATGCGCAGAAAGCTGCTGCAAAAGACTTCATCAATTGGATGTTCACCGATCAGGAAGCACAGAAAATTGTTGTGAATGATTGTAAGTTTATTCCTCCATATGATAATTTTGATGGAATAAAAGCATCCGATCCACTTTCACAGAGAATTATGGATGCAAATAATTCCGGAAATACCATGAACGGATGGGTATACAGTGGAGCTCCAAATACATGGGGTCAGCAGGTGGCTGGTGTAGAAGTACAGAAATATCTTGCCGGAGAAGCTGATTGGGATGAGGTTACAAAGACCTGTATCGAGCAGTGGAGTAAGTTAAGAAAACAACAGAACAACTAGTAAGAGTTAAAGAGGGTTCCGGGATAGAGCTTCTATCCCGGAAATTCAAATAAGGGTAAAATCCTTTGTTTGGAAAGGACGGATAGAAGAAGTATGAGAAAAAGTAAATTACGGTTTTGGGGCTTTTTGGCACCGTCATTAATTGCATTTTGTATTGTTGTAATCATACCTACATGTATTGGATTTTTCTATTCCCTTACAAACTGGAATGGAATTGTAGGCTCGGACGTTAAGTTTGTAGGTTTTCAAAATTTTATTGACATTTTTACGAGAGATGACTCATTTGTACATGCTTTTTTATTTACTGCGCTTTTTTCGGTGTGCGCAGTTGTATTGGTAAACCTTGTTGGCTTTGGTCTGGCGTTGTTAGTGACACAGAAATTTAGAGGCGCAACGCTGTTACGTGGAATTTTCTTTATGCCAAATATGATAGGCGGATTATTGCTTGGATTTACTTGGCAGTTTATTTTTATATCGATTTTTGAAGCTTTTTCAAAAAAGACGGGAATTGCAGCCTTTAGCGGATGGCTGTCGAATCCGGAAACCGGATTTATAGGATTGTTGATTTTGACTGTGTGGCAGATGTCGGGATATATGATGATCGTATATATTGCGCAGATTCAGCAGATACCGGAATCGGTTAAGGAGGCAGCAAGAATTGATGGAGCAAATTCATGGCAGCTCATGAGATATATCATCCTTCCGTTGATGATGCCTGCGTTTACAATCGGATTATTCTTATCTATTTCGAGTTCATTTAAAATGTTTGATCAAAATTTAGCTTTGACACAAGGTGGACCATACAAATCAACAGAAATGATTGCGTTAAACATTTACAATTCTGCCTTTGGAGCAAATGAATTTGGTTTTGCGCAGGCAAAGGCAATCGTTTTTCTGATTATTGTGGCAGGAATTGGAATTACGCAGTTGGTTATAACAAAGCGCAAGGAGGTTGAAATGTAATGAAGAAAAAAATCGCTTATGGAGTAACAGGACTTATTCTTGGATGCATTTTTTTGTTTCCGATTTATATTTTGATTATGAATTCGTTTAAGACGACCAAGGGGATTTTTACAGATGTGTTGGGATTTCCGGCGAAAGAAACATTTACACTTGAAAACTATAAGAATGCGTTTCAAGAACTGGATTACATAAGATCTTTTATGAATTCGCTGCTTATCACGGTAGTGACAGCGGTTCTGGTGCTGTTGATATCGGCTATGGCGGCCTGGGTACTTGTACGTTATAAAACCAAAGCAAGTAAGATTATTTTTTTGATATTTGCCGGTTCTATGTTGATTCCATTTCAGTGTGTCATGCTTCCATTGGTTGGATTTGCAAGCAAAATCGGTTTGCTGTCTCGTGGTGGCTTGATCTTTATGTATATGGGCTTTCAAACAAGTATGGCAATCATAATGTTTCATGGGTTCATAAAAAATATTCCGGAGGAATTGGAGGAAGCCGCTACAATTGACGGGTGTGGTTCAATACGTCTGTTTATTTCGATCGTGCTTCCTTTGATGAGAACGATTATAATCACGGTTGCAGTTATTAATGTTATGGGAACATGGAATGACTTCTTATTACCATCGCTGATTATTAATAAACAGGGCTTACAGACGTTGCCTTTAAAAACATATCTGTTCTTTGGACAATTTGCAAAACGTTGGGATTTGGCTTCTGCCGGATTGGTTATGTGCATGGCTCCTATTATTATCTTTTATTTGTTTAGTCAAAAATACATTGTAAAAGGTATTACAGAAGGGGCAATAAAGTAAGGTGAGGAATTTGTGAATGAAAAACAATTGGTGGAAAGAGTCCGTAGTGTATCAGATTTATCCGCAAAGTTTTATGGATAGCAACGGAGATGGAATCGGAGATTTTAACGGAATTATCCGGAAACTTGATTATCTCCAAAATCTAGGCGTAGATGTATTATGGATATGCCCGATGTACGCTTCTCCACTTGTGGATAATGGATATGATATATCGGATTATTACAAGGTAAATCCAATCTTTGGAACAAACGAGGATATGGAGCATTTAATAGAGGAGGCTCAAAAAAGAAAGATTAAAATAATATTGGATCTGGTGGTCAATCATTGCTCGGATCAGCATGAATGGTTCCAGAAGGCAATGAAGGATCCTAATTGTGAGGAAGCGTCTTATTTTTACTTCCGAACAACGGAGAATGATAAAGAACCGAATAACTGGCGATCCAATTTTGGCGGATCCGTATGGTCGAGATTACCGGATGACAGATGGTATTATCATACGTTTGCGAAGGAACAGCCGGATCTGAACTGGGAATGCAAAGAGCTGCGTCAAAAAATTTATGAGATGATAAATTGGTGGTTGGAAAAAGGAATCGCCGGTTTTCGTATCGATGCAATTACCTTTATCAAAAAAGACTTAAGTTTTGCCAGTCGTCCTACGAATGATGGGGAACGATATCCGGTTGAAAAACTTACGGATTATAAGGGAATCGGAACATTCCTTGATGAGATGAAAGAGCAGTGCTTTGATAAATATAACTGCATGACAGTTGCCGAAGCACCGGGGGTAGACGATGCTGCTTTTGAACGGTATGCCGGAAAGAATGGTTACTTTTCCATGATTTTCGATTTTGGATGGGAAAATATGGAAGGGGAAAATGATAAATCAAGCATTCATGCGGTAGAACGGTGGAAGAAAAAAATGTTTACACATGTAGCGCATAATAGCGGAATCGGTTGGAGTGCTATCTTTTTAGAAAATCATGATCAGTCCAGATGCCTGAACAAATTTCTGGAAAGAGAAAATATTAGTTTCTATAGCGCATCGGCACTGGCGAGTATCTATTTCTTTTTATATGGAACGCCTTTTATATATCAGGGACAGGAAATTGGTATGACCAATGTTAAGTGGAAGAATATTAATGATATGGATGATATAAGGGCGAAAAGAACCTATGAGGAAGCGGTCGGACAGGGCAAGGATCCGGATGAAGTACTTGCATACTTTTCAGAGTTAGGAAGAGATAATGCAAGAACGCCGATGCAGTGGGATGACTCGGAAAATGGAGGATTTACGTGTGGAAAGCCATGGATTAAATGCAATGATAATTATAGAACAATCAATGCACAGAGTGAGGTGAATGATCCGGATTCATTGTACAATTATTATAAGCGTTTGATTCAGTGTTACCATGACCATGCAGATATTGTGAGACAGGCGGAGTTTCGCCCGATGTACGAAGAATATCCGGGATTATTTGCATATGAAAGAGAAGTAAACGGCAAAGGTTTATTGGTGATCGTGAATTTTACAAATGAAAAGCTGATGTTTCAAAAAATTGATCAAAAATGCGTATTGTGCAATTATCATGAAACGGAGTCCGAATGGTTGCAACCATATGAGGCGAGAATATACAGCAAATAAAAAAATTCTATGTGTAAAAGAAAACATTTTGGCGTTAAATGAAATTGGACTGTCAGTCGATTAAACTTTTTATAAATACAGACCTCTCAGATACTGAAAAGTGTAATGGGAGGTCTTGTTTTTATTGTTTAAAATTCATTTTAGGTAGCCATACAGCAACGTAAGAAAAGTGAATAGAAATCTTCAGGGCAGGGTCAGATTCACTACCGGTGGTATAGCCCACGAGCCGTTAGGCATGATTCTGTGAGATTCCGAAGCCGACAGTATAGTCTGGATGAAAGAAGATGAATATAGACTGCGTATATTGGATGACGTGTAGATTTTCGTTGCTCTGGATTGTTTGATACATTCCGGGAGTTTTTTTGTGCCAATATTGTAGTCTGTATAAGTGATTATATGAATATGCCCTGAACCGGTCCGGTTTGGGGCTTTTTATATAAAAAGGTAACTATTCAGAACCCCTTGAAATAAGAAAAATTGATACGTCATGCTTGCATGTAAGGGGCAATTTTTTTTATTTTAAGGGAACTCGAATAGAGTTACCACCCAACATATGAGCAAAATTAGCTGCGTAGCAGCGAGAAAGCACGAGTATTGTGCGGTTTTGCGAATTTGTGTGGTGGGGGTTCTGAACCAATGTCACTTAGTTAAGCTTATCACGAATAGTAAAAATTGTACCTATATTTAAGAACAAGGATGTGATAATCAAAGGAAAACAAAAATATACCATGCTCAAAAAATTTATATTAACTGTCAGGCACAACTTTAAGACACTTGAGTTTCCGCAGAATGTAATTCTAAAATGAACACAGCTTCCCAAAGCACCAATCTGCCGACTTTTTGAAGCGTTGAGAATAGCAGTTTTAAGAATAGAGGTACTTTAATAAACCCCACCGGAGCCGGGCTTTGGGAGAAATATACTTTTATCTATCTAAGCAGTCAGCTTAAGGCAGAGTTGACGGTATGCTGGACGTTTTGTCCGAAACCATAGCCTGATGCCTTCTTTTGCATACGAGAGTATGCCTGAGATACCTTTAGCCAACCGGTAATAGCTGAACTGGATTTTTTATTTTATGGGATCTGCTTTCTGTATGATTGCAACCTTCAGGGCATGCGTTTCTGGTTTCATGGACATATGTGCCAGAAATGCAATGCACAGGGTAATATAAAAATTCAGGGCATTGATTGTAGCGAGCTTCCTCACGCGGAAGTTTTCAAACTGAAACATCTGCTTCTTACAGCGGAAATATTCCTTAATGCGCCATCTGGAAAAGTAATTCAGGGCGATATTTACCACGTCTTCTTTGGATTTGATTTTCTTATTGGTTGCAAGCATCATGGGATGTTCCGTAATGCCGTAAACCAGTACGAGATAAATATCTTTCTTTGAAGCGGTAATCTGCACTTTCACATGGGAAAGATAGGCATCGTGCTTTTTGCCATTGTATGTCAGGACAGTTTTGATCTTATCTTTTCTCTGATTGCGAAGCTGTGTGGCAGGAACCCATTTTCCATGGAAGAAGAGTTTCCTTTTGGCAGTAAGACGGATGACATAGTCCTGTTCCAATTCATCAAGTTTCATAAACATCTTGTTGTCATCGTAGCATCTGTCCATGGCAAGGATTAGGTGTATGCTAAAAATTAGATTGAGAAAGGACATGCAGACATTATGAAAACACAAGGCTGGTATAAAGTAATTAAAGATGAAGAGTATTTCAAGGAATTCTTAGGTATATTCTCAGAATTTCATGATTATAGAATTACTCATATAGAATACGATTTTGAAAAGAATCATTTGATGCTCTATCTTCGATATGATACGGATGAAGAAGGGGCGGTCCTGAAATTTGTCAATGTGAAGGATATGCATATTTGTCCTTGTGATGACTATGAAGTTTCCTGGCTATTTGGATCGGGGTTAAAAATGTCACCATCGTATTCACTCTTTTGGTATAACGTTGATGATGAGGAAAATATTGATGAGATAAAGAAAGATAAAAACTTAACCTGGATAGAATCAGAACAGATAATTTTTGCATGGCTGGATAAAGACAATCAAGTTGATCCGTTAACGGATGAGCAATTAAATCCGGTATGGAGAATACTAAATTACGAAACAGGGAAATATGAATCTGATCAGAAACACTTCCGAGTATTTGAAGTGTAGAAGTTTTGTGATACAAAGTGTAAACGTAAGAAAAAATAATATATTTGCGGTCAATTTGTTATCGACAGTTGACTGCAAGCACGGTATAATAGACATAGATCTAATAAGAAAACCAAATAATCATTACTGTAAAATGTCAGGTAATGGTAGTCATCATTTATAATTGGAAGGAACAGGTTGGCTTTACCCTAATGGTGGAAAATCCACCATTTTTCCACCAAAACTGTAATTCCTCAGATGAAAACAGGTTTTCTTATCTTTTCTAAAATTGACAGAAAAAGCAGTAAAATCAAGGCTTTGAATGACTTTGATTGACATAGGATATAAGTAGTTTTCTGTATCAGGACGAGCTCCTAAGCACTAGATGTGGGTTCGATTCCCGCACGGGACGTTGCGGAATGATTAGCAGAAATCGCGAAATCATTCCGTTTTTTATTGGAAACGCATGAAAAACGCTTCCTTTTTCAGCGGAATTGCAAACGAATGGGCGAAATAGGCAAAGCTGATTTTCCAACAAAAACGGGCCCATTTCTAAAATAAAAAAATAATTTTTTCTAAGAGATTATGGCGACGACATTGTTTTCGCCGATACGGTTAGCGTTAAGTAGAGTAAATTACAGTCAAAACCGGCATTTTCTTAGCAAAAATCATTGCTTTTGTAACTCTATATAAATTTTTGAATGAAAATACTCATTCACAGATCTGTTTATGGTCTTGTGGATGAGTTATTTTTATGTAATAGAAAATTACTTCGTAATGTTCCTATTACATAAAAAACGCTCCGCGAGGATGCGACCAGATGCATGAGGAATATGTCTGCTAAAGCAGACTGCATCTGGCGCGCAAAGCGAAACAAGTCCTTCAAAGATTGATGGATTCAGGGGATTTGAAGTGGACTTGTCCGCTTTGGTTTGCAAATGAATAGCTGAAAAAGGAGGGATTTCTAATGAATTGCAAAAAGAATGCGAAAAGCAGATCAGACGATGAACACCGACTATTCGATTCTGCTGTTGAGAAGGTTGTAGAGATCGGTCTGGAGCGTCTGAGGCCATTCGAGAATCATCCGTTCAAGGTAAAAGAGGATGAAGCAATGGCACGGCTCATGGAAAGCATTGAGAGATACGGAATTATGAATCCGCTGATCGTAATGCCGACAACGGAAGGATTTTATCGGATCATCTCCGGGCATCGCAGAAAATACTGTGCAGAAAAACTTGGATATACACAGGTGCCGGTGATTATCCGGTACATGAAAGAGGACGATTCGATCATATCCATGGTGGATTCGAACCTTCACAGGGAAAAGATTCTGTTCAGTGAGAAAGCATTTGCTTATTACATGAAGAATGAAGCTATGAAGCGAAAAACCGGGAAGAGACGAAAAACACAGGAAGGTCTGTTGGAGGCGCTGAAAGGAACCAAGACCATAGATATGATTGGTCAGGAAACAGGTGAAAGTCCAAGGCAGGTGCTCCGTTACATTCGGTTAACGTCCCTGATTCCGGAATTACTGGATATGCTGGATGAAGGAAAAATCTCATTTAATCCTGCAGTGGAACTTTCCTTTTTGTCAATTATAGAACAGGGATGGGTGGCAGATGGTATTGAATATACGCTGTCGGTGCCCTCCGTATCACAGGCAAAACGCATGAAAGCACTGAGTCAGGAAAAGCAGCTGAGTCCGCAGAAGATCAACGAAATTTTAAACGAGATCAAGAAGACGGATATGAGCAGAGTGATTTTTAAAAATTCTCAGATGTATAAATACTTTCCAAAGTATTACAGCACAGAGCAGATGAAAGAAGAAATCATAGAACTTTTGGAAAAAGAAAGAAAACGCAAAGAAAGACAGAGAAAACGGGAGGAAAAAAAGAATGGGTAAAGTTATTTGTATCGCAAACCAAAAAGGCGGAACAGCTTATGAAAAGTAAGTTATTATGCAAAGTGGAGCCCACACTTTGTTGATTATATAAAGTGTACGGGCTCTTTAAACTTTGCATAATTCGGAAGAACTCCTTACAGCGATTTCAACCAATCAAGAAGGTCGTTGTCCTTTTTCCATGTCGGTAATTCATCAGATGCTGGGCTGTTGTAAGCCTCCATCAAAGCTTTCCGTTTCATCTTTTCATCTGCCCGTGCGTAGATTTCAGTTGTTGAAAAGTGACAGCAGCACAGCATCTCTTTTTCCTTGGATTGTGGCCCTGTCAGGCTGTTCCAACAGCCCCTTAATACTATCCAGAGGAAGATACATGAGCGGAGGCTTGTCCGTTTTTTCATCGGGATAGCCAGGATTTTCTGACTTTGCTGCATATACTGTGGTTCTTCCACCATTAAAAAACTGAAAAATGAATGGATTGCGGCCAGACGCTGATTTCTTGTCGCTGCTTTGCAGTTGCGCTCATCTTCTAGCCATTGAAGGAAACGAAGTATTAATTCTCGATCTACTTTGGCAATCGTCAGCTTTTCAGGTGAAAGATTCTCCTGATCTCTACAGTATCTTAAAAATAAAGAGAATGAATCTCTGTATGCTAACTGAGTGTTTCGTTTACTCCCAACCTGCCCCGGAAGATATGTTGACAGGAACTGTGTCAGATATCGGGCAAAATCAGTTTCCTTCATAGCATACCTCCGGGATGACATATGCACAGGATTTTTCCACTCTTTTCATCAGATCAGGATAAACTTCGGCTGTCAGCCGCAGATACTGTGCGGTTGAGTGTACTGTTTTGTGTCCCATATATGTGGAGAGAATCGGGAGCATGGCAGTCAGATCTGCTTCTTCTTTAATCCACTTTTGCAAAACGTGAACTGCAAATGTGTGACGAATATCATGCAGGCGAGGTCCTTGCCCTTTTCCACCATGTGAAATACCTGCAACTTCCAGATATCTACGATATCTTTGATATACAGTCATGGGACTGATCATGGTCTTGTCTGGAGCAAGAAAGAAAAAGTCACTGTCTTTTTCCCACCAGATTTTATCTGCATAGGATATACAAGCTTCTTTCACGGAATCTGATAATGGGATATATCGGTCACGGTCAGTTTTGGCTTCACGGATTATAAGAATCCCATCTTCTAGATTTACATCCTTATAGCGAAGACCAACAACTTCAGATACACGAAGTCCACAGCCATAGAGAATACGAAATATCACAGGCAGCGCCAGATGCATGTTTCTTGCAACCTCCCGAGGTTCTGTTTCATCAGCTGCTTTTATCACAGATGCTATCTGCTCATGTGTAAATATATAGGGAACAAATGAATTATGATTCAAGCCTTTTACTTCTGGTACTATATAAGCATCATAGCCAAGATTATTCAGGTAGATAGCAAACTGTCTTATACAGGTAATACGGTGTGAACGGCTTTTTTCAGATTCACTTTCTCTTGATGCAATCCATTTTTCTGCAAGAGAACGGGATATTTCTATTTCTGTGATACCCAGTTCTTCACTGAAACGACAAAATCGTGATAAGCATTTCGGTTCATCTGCGTATTTAAAACCGGCACTTCTTTTGTATTGAATGAATTCCTGAGCGACCTCAGCAAATGGCCCTGTCATTGTTGGTGATTTTCTGATTCTTGTCATGTTAGATTGCCACCTCCAATGCACACTTTCTGAGTTCGGCGATATCAATACGAAGGTATGTCATCGTGGTTTCAGTAGTTGTATGTCCCAGGATTTCTGAAATGACCGGAAGAGGGATCTCATGCTCTAACAGACGACTTGCAAGGCTGTGACGAAGCGTATGGGAATCTTTCTTTTTCCCTTCAAGATGAATCCCTGATTTCTGGAGATGAACTCTTACAAGGCCACCGACTGCACCCGGATTAAAATTCGTATACGGTGGAACTTGCCTCACAAAAACATGATCTGAATCAGTTTTTGGCCTTGCGTTCTTCAGATAATTGATGATTGCTTCACCCACATCTTCAAGCAGAGGAAGTTCCAACGGATTTCCTGTTTTTACCTGAGTTAAACGGATAATCTCTTTTTCCCAATCGATATTGGAAAATCTGAGATTGGCCACATCACTGCTGCGCAGCCCGAGTCTTGCAATCAGAAGAATGATTGCATAATCACGGATTCCACAAGGGTTTCCAAGATCAATCGAATCAAGAAGTTTTTTTACTTCGTTTGCAGTATATGATGAAGGTAAACGGCTTTGCCTGTTGTAATGGGGATTGGGAAGCTTGGAGAACATCTCCGTATTCATAAAGCCATTCTCATAGCAGTATTTCAGATAATATCGAACTGCCCGCATTGTATGATTTACGGTTGGTTTTTCATAGCAGCTCAGTGATGCCATGAAATCCAAAACATCTTTAAGAGACAGTGTATCCAGAGAAGATATGTTTTCCTTTTTCAAAAATGCAAAAAATCTTTCCAGATATAAACTGAAAACCTTATTTGATTTTTTAATGATTCCTGTTTTCTCTCGATGGGAGAGGTAGGACTCAGCACTGTCTTTGAAACTGTCAGGAAAAGTGTATGCTCTTTTATCCATAACAAGATATAGAGTCACATTTCCTGAATGTTGGTATTCTGCTAAAGCATTAATACAACGGGAATAGGTTGCACACCATTTCTTCTGCTCGATTTTAGATGACATAGAATAATGGTCTTCTAAAAACTGCAATCCAAAATCCATACTGAAAGATTCCGTGTTATGTTCTTTTGCGTAGAGCAAAAGTTGCTTTGTAAGAGTTTTAAATACGTTTTGGTAATAGTTGGATGCACCAGCTTCAATGAGTGCCTCCTTGGTTTGGTTGATTAGTTGCTGCAAAGTTAAATTTTCCACCTTGTTTTCCTCCTTAAGTGCTTTGATAAAAATACACTTAAATCGTGATAGATTATGAAAAGTAAATCAACCAAAGAATCCTTTATTTATAAGGTTTTCTATCGCCTGCTTTGCATAATGTGTAGCTTTTCATAACCAACGTTATGCGAAGCTTCGCATAAAACAGCGAAGACCACAACAACCGTAAATTTAGGGATCGGTCTGGCAAAAGAAGGAAAAAAAGTGCTTCTGATCGATGCGGATCCGCAGGGAAGTTTGAGCGCCAGCCTTGGTATTGGAGAGCCGGATGCCCTCAAAGTCACATTATCTACGATTCTGATGAATGTAGTAAATGAAGAGAACATTGATCCGGAGGAAGGTATTTATCATCACGAAGAAGGTGTGGATCTGCTTCCTGGGAATATCGAATTATCCGTTATGGAACTGACACTGGCCAATGTGATCAGCCGGGAAATGATCCTACGGGAATATATCGAAGTGCAGAGAGAACGATACGATTATATTCTGATCGACTGCATGCCATCTCTTGGAACACTGACGATCAATGCGTTGGTAGCTGCAGATTCGGTGCTGCTCCCGGTTCAGGCTGCATATCTGCCAGTTAAAGGTATTCAGCAGCTGATTAAGACCATTTCTATGGTAAAGAGAAGACTGAACAGACGACTGATGATTGAAGGAATCCTTCTTACAATAGTGGATTTCAGAACCAATTATGCAAAGGATATTTCAAGTAAAGTCAGAGAAACATACGGAACCAGTATACCGATATTTGAGAGCGTGATTCCGGTATCTGTGAAGGCTGCGGAAGCCAGTGCAGAGGGAATCAGTATCTATGGTCACTGTATCAATTGCAAGGTATCAAATGCCTATAAAGAATTAACTCAGGAGGTATTAGGAAATGGCAGGTAAGGCAAGCAAGATGAATGAAAGACTGAATTTTAAGAGTGTGGAAGAACTTGTTAGGTGTTGTAAATGAAGAGTTCGTTATGGATATTGAGATCTGTAAGATATTAGACATTGGATAAGGGGGATGTGTTGTCATGAGAACTATAGGTAATATCCTTTGGTTTGGAACGGATTCGAGAAGCCTTTCCAGAGTATCGGTTTGTGCCACCGGTTGAGATAAAAGAAAGTATTTATCCGGAGCATATGACAGCAGATGAACTTGCGGGAGTATTGCTTGATTTGGCAAATGAATTCGATGCATATGATTTTATGGATCAGGTGGAAAGTCCGGAAACTGCATTGACTGAGATTAGATATAATCTTCTGACAGGACTTGGCATGCAGGAATATGCGTCTTTTCTGAAAGATGTAAAAGAAGAAAGCAAAGAACTGGCATCACGGGCAGAAGCTCTAAGGGATAGACTGCGAGAATACACACCTGAGCTTACAGACGAAATTCAACCAATGGTAAAAATTCGGTTCAGTCAGGATCCGAATATAAAAGAAGGCAGCATGTTTTCTCTGACAGAAGCGGATGAAGCATTCCGTGAATCAGATAAAAGCCAGGCAGCTTTCAATAGCGATCAACCAGGAGATACCAGAGTATGGATTGTGTCTTATGAAATCATTTATTTTGAAGCTGAAGAGATGAAGATGGTAGCCGGTACGGCATTTATCAGCGAAGGTCATGGAGGAATTCTTGAAAACCTGCAGAAGGAAGTGGAGGAACATCTGAACAGTCAGACCTGGCTTGATTATAAAAAGGCACAGGGAGCAGAGTCTTTTCAGAACTATGTAGCAGAGCTTCATGATACGCAGGGACATGTGCTGCCTTATCTGCAACAGTACCTTAGTCTGGAAGAAAGAGGTAGCATTGATATTTTGGAAGAAGGAACAAAAGAAGTTTCATCCGGAAAGGAAAGCAAAGTTGCCACACCGACAAAACCTGCAAAAGAAAAAACGATTGATGAGGTTTCAAAGAAATCCATCCATGCCAGGTTACAGGAAAAGAAAAATGAACTCGCAAAAAAGCCGGGAAAAGATAATCCACAGAGAGGAGTTGAATTAGCATGATACGACTTACAGAAGAACAGAAAATGATCCTGAATTGTTATGAAGGCGGAAAGACAAAAGTTATTCGCGAGATGCAAAGATCTATAGAAGAACTGAAAAGTACCGGTGAAGATCCAGAGATGTTAGAGCTTCTTACAGATCTTGCAGCTCAGCTTAAGGACTGCACCAACCGGGAATACTTTCAGGCTAAGAAAGAGGCTCTGATCGATCCGGTTGATGCAGAAGTGATGGCGCTTTCTCCGGAACCTTGATACCAGCTTCGCGGATCATAGCATCAAAATTATTTTCAATTATATGCAGGGTCTTCTGTTGCTTCTGGAGATCCTGCTTTTCTTTTTTTGCTGAGGCAAACTCTTCTTCCCGTTCCATCTGTTGGCGCTGCAGTTTTTCAGCTGAAGGCAGTTTGTGAATACCAAACTCTGCCAGTTCTTTTAAAGTAGTTTCATGCAGCTGATATTCTGCTCTGTGCTGTTTTCGATAGAGCAATCTATCCGGAGCATCTTTCTCAGCAAGAATGACATCACGACAGGCACGGTAGACTTCACAGTGTTTCTGAATTACTTTCTGATTTTGAATTGCCTGTTGCACTTGCTGAATGTTATTGTTGGCAGCATGAATAGAAGCTTCCAAATCAGAAATATGATTTTGGAATTCTTCGTAGTTTAAAAGATTGTGTTGCGAAAGGTAGTTGAAAGTTTTGGCAGCTTCCTTCAGATTATTTTTCTTTGCCCATTGATCAAAACCAGTTCGATTGCCGTCAGCCACATAGGAAGTCATCTGTACGAATGTCCTTACCTTGAAAGAAGCGTTCTGTGGAATGCGGGCCTTGTGGCGGTTCTTTTCCAAACGTCTTAAGATGCTGTCTTCGGCATAATAGGCCCCTAATGTTTTGACATTAGTAAAATGTTTTTGCTCTGGAGCACGAAAGGCCAGGTATTTTTCTTTTCTGATTTCATATCCGGACTCTGTCATTTTCATCAGAAACTCATCAAAAGATACGGAAGACCAGATAGCACGATCTACGTTATATTTTAGTTTAGCCTTCCAGCTGTTGCCCCGTTTATATTCCATGTTTTCTTTATAGGATTTTGCTTTCTGGCCGGTAGGCATAGATTCCTCCAGACCATATTCCCGGCAGATACGATTACTGATCTTGCAGATCTTATGATAATTACGTTTGTTTGAAACATATTTGTGGTAATCAACAAAATTCGTAGCATTAAAAATCAAATGGCAATGTACGTGATCTTTATCTACATGGGTAGAAAGAACATATTCATGCGTGCCTTTAAGTGTCGCATCCGCAATTTTAATTGCTACTTCATGAGCAATATGTGGATCCGTAATCTCACCTGGCTTAAAAGAAATAATCATATGCCAGGCCAGGTTATCACCCTTCTCCATCACATTATCCTTTCCAAGTTTTGCAGTCATAGCAAATTCCAGATCCGCAGTTTCTGGTGAACATCCATAAGAAGAAACCAGATTCTGTTCGTCGGTCTTATCTGGATTGGTGATATAATCTACAGCTTTCTTTACTGTAGATTTGATGCCGAAGATCTTAATATATGCCATATTTCTTTTATCATTCCCTTCAATTCTTTCATTTCTTCCGGTGTAACGGAACCGGTAGCATTGGCAAGCCTTGCCAGCTGGTTTACATTCACACCGATCTTATGCATTTCAAAAAACTGTTTCTCAAGGTACGTCGTATCAGTATTTACGATGATTCCGTCGATTGCCATCTTACGAAGATAGGCTCCCATGTTTGCGGTTCTTGATAAGATTATTTTCTTGCGAATCATCTTTTTCTCTTCAGAAGTTACAAAAAACTGGATAGGTATAGTTCTTGTTCTGTTAGCCATATAAGTCTCCTTTGCTGGTATTAAGGAATCGAGCGTAGCGAGAATTCAAGAGTGGGTAGGGTCCCAGTCTTGTGGCGAATGCCCGGAAGTGGAATGTCATGACACTTCCTGTTCTTGCTATTCTCTATCTCTCAGCTATTAAATACAAAAATGATCCGGGAAGTTTAGTTTCCTTTAATTAGCAGTTGGCAAAAAATAGCGTTTAAAATAACAATTAAAGGGTGTCTTTTTTTGTTGGTTGTCGGGATTTTTGTACAGTCATTTGCTATAAAATGATAACATCAAAAAAATCGGTAGTGTCAAATAATCTATGAAAAACAGAGCTAAAGAAAAAGACTCAAATGAACCTTGAAAATTGCAGATATTTATT
>PPYF01188302.1_pt1 | contig 20240 bp, 19 predicted proteins | sample 1559871 | NCBI WGS metagenome assembly PPYF01 (sample SAMN08240021, study PRJNA423297) | Human gut metagenome, whole genome shotgun sequencing project. | reverse complement strand
CGAGAATTATGAGGCGATGCTGCATTTTGCCTGTGGTGTCATTGTCTGGAACAAAACCCTATTGGGATAGGCTCTTAATCATTTAGGATACTTTTTAACCAATAGTGGCGCTTATTCTGGCGAAAACAAACTTTTATTGCAATAAAACAGCATGAATTATTCACCATTCAAATAATTAATCCATGCTTAAGTTGTAGCAATAAGCTGTCGCTTGTTTATTACGTGTGTTCTTTTTTGGATTATCACGTTATGAAGATAGACAGTAGTAATTACACGCTCTCGGTACTTTCTTCTTATTCTTCAACGGAAAACACCGAACGCAAGCCGCTTGGTATCCTGCGCCACAGCGGCCAGTACTCCCCACAAGCGGGCAACCGGAAGATTTCCGACCCCACGCTTTCCACCGTCGTCAGCCTACGTAGAGGCGATGTTATGCCCTATTACCAGGGTAAATCGGTAGCATGGGCATTAATTGAATATGATTTCACAGAACTGACGGAGAACTAATATTTAACTAACGTTTCACTTATTAAATATTTTAGATTTATTTCTGTAACCCGATGTTCTTTACGCGGTGAAAATAAGCAATTCACCGCGTCTCGATCGTATTAACTAATATCCGCAACCGAGGACCGCGCCACCAGACGCCCGGTGAATGCCCGCCCTTCTGGCACAAACAGGGAATGGCCGTCAATTAATGCGCGAATACGCTGCACGCAATGTTCGAGCAGTTGTTCAACGGGATAAGCAATGCAGGTCAGCGGCGGATAGACCAGCGATGCCAGCGGAGAGTCTTCCAGGCTAACCAGCGACACTTCCTGCGGGATCGCAATATTGAATTCACGCAGCAGGCGCATCGCCTCAGCGGCGTAACAATCACGTTTGGCGATGATCGCCGTGTATTTCGTGAAGCTGTTGATCAAGGTCAGCAGCGCCTGTTCAATATTGTTGTCGGCCATCACCAAAAGCTGACGATTAAACGGCAGAGAGTAGTTTTGCAGGACGCTGCGATAGCCATCAAGCATCTGCTTGCTGGCGACGTCGTGTTCGTTGTCCATCAGCAGCGCGATATTACGGTGGCCTTTGCCCAGCACGTAGCGACATGCGCTTTCGGTGGCAAAGGCGTAGTTATAGCCCTGGCTGGCGCTGCCTTTTGCGGAGAACTCATCGAATGCGATGACATTGCTAGCCACGTCACCGCTGTTACGGCCCAACGTTACCACGGCAACACACTGATGCTGCAGGCTTTCAACCGCAGCCTGCTGTTCGGCAGCGTCATTAACATACTGAATCATTAGCGATTTATTCAGCGATTTAATCGCCTGCGACAGCTGCGGCAATAGCGTCGCGCTAAACTCCGCTTCATGCGCGGGCAGCACCATACCAACGTAGCTGGAAGTGTTGCTCGCCAGATTCTGCGCCGCAAAACTTGGGCGGTAGTTTAGCTCTTCTACCGCGCGTAATACGGCCTCACGGCTCTCTTCACGAACGCCACGCGTCCCCGTCAACACGCGCGAAACGGTGGCACGGGAAACGTTGGCTAACTTTGAAACATCATCAATAGTAGGCATGGTGTCGTCTGTATTACGGTTTTCTCCCTATAGTAACATAAATACGTACAGGTATTCGCCAACTCCCCGCCGCCCAGGCACCGGGGAGTATGGGGTTTAGTGGCGAGTGCGATAAAGCTCAATCAACTCCCCCACCAGCTCTTTCGCAAGGATTGAGGTCATTAAATGATCCTGGGCGTGCACCATCACCAGCGTCATTTTGGTTTTCCCCTCGCCTTCATCGGCTTCAATCAGCTGAGTCTGCACCCGATGCGCTTCACGCGCATAATGCTGCGCCTGCTCCATCTTCTCATCGGCGTCGGCAAAATCGCCGGTTTTGGCGCTGTTCAACGCTTCATAGCACAGGCTACGTGACTGACCGGCGTTGATAATAATCCCCATGACTTGTTCTTCTAAATCCATAACATCCTCTCAATACAACACATTACGCGGTCTCAGATTGCCCAACGCGGCTTTCGGCCCCGGCGTCGCCGGTTTCCTGCGATAGCAATTGTTTCTCGTACGCCTTCAGGAACGGGTAGTACATGACGGCGGCAGTCACCATACAGATCAGGCACATAACGATCGGGCTGAATGACCAGTTTGCCGCCCACGATGCGCCGATAGGCGCTGGCGTGGTCCACGGCGTCATCGACACCACGCGGGAAACCAGGCCGAAGTCGAGGGCAAAGTAAGCCAGCGTGGCATTGACCATCGGTATCAGCACAAACGGAATAAAGAACAGCGGGTTCATAATGATTGGCGCACCGAACAGGATCGGTTCGTTGATATTAAACAGCCCCGGCACCACCCCCATACGACCAATCGTTCGCAGGTGTACCGCCTTGCTGCGCATCAGCAAAATCGCCAGCGGAAGCGTGGAACCTACCCCGCCAATCAACAAATAGTGGTCCCAGAATCCCTGAACGTAGATGTGGGGAATCGCAGTGCCGGCAGCCATCGCGGCCTGGTTAACCGACAGGTTTGCCATCCAGAACGGGTTCATAATGCCGGTCACAATCAGCGCGCCGTGAATCCCGGCAAACCACAAAATCTGGCACACCATGACTGACAGCAAAATAGCGGGCAGCGTGTCGGAGGCCGCCACCAGCGGTTTAACCAGCGACATGATCGCTTCCGGAATAATCATCCCCAGCTGCGCTTCAATAAACAGGTTCAGCGGATGCAGCGTCAGCGCTACCGCCAGAACGGGAATCAGGATCTCAAAAGAGCGCGCCACGCCGGTGGGTACTTCCGGTGGCAGACGAATGGTGATGTTGTGACGGCGCAGGAAGGCGTACAGCTCGGTGGTGTAAATCGCCACCAGCAGCGCGGTAAAAATACCCTGACCGGAGAAGTAAGCGACAGAAATCTGCCCATCCTTCAGCGGCGCGGCCACCAACAGAAAGCCCATCAGCGACAGCATGCCAGACGTTAGCGGGTCCAGTTCATGATGACGCGCCAGGCTTGCCGCCACCCCGACGGAGATAAACAACGTCATGATGCCCATGCTGAAATTAAACGGCAGCATCAGGCTCTCACGGTGATCCAGCGAAAATTGCAGCCAGGCGCGAGCAAAACCCCAACTGGTATCCGGCGAAAACGGCGGGAAGATAAACACCAGCATGAAGGAGCCGACGATCATAAATGGCAGCGCGAGAATAAAACCGTCGCGAATAGAAGTAACGTATTTTTGCTGGCCAATTGCTCCAGCCATTGGCGTGATTTTCTGTTCTATCACGCTGATTAATTTAGCGTACAGAGAGCTCATGCTTTATCCCTTAGTTATTGTTATCAATTAAGGACAGGGCAAAATCTAACACCGCGCCGCCTTTTTGCATGCCGTAATCCATCATATTGATCGGCTCCACCTTGATGCCGTAAGGGTTGGCTTTCTGCTGCAAATCTTTCTGCATGTATTTGACCTGCGGCCCCAACAGCACCACCTGATAGTGGCCCACCTGCTGTTCAAATTCGGCGACGCCAAACGCTTTGATATCGACCTCCAGGCCGCGTTTTTGCGCCTCTTCCACCATCTTTTTCACCAGCAGACTGGTGGACATCCCAGCGGAACAACAAAGCATAATTTTCTTCATGGAACACTCCTGACTGAGTAGTAACGATGAGCGGACTATAATCAGGAGGAAACAAAACGGAAAGCGCTTTCCGTATGTGAATCCGTTAAATGTGAGCACGATCACCGGTTGCAGGCTTTCACTTTGTTGGGATGTAGGCGATGATCCAGGCTCCTCCGTCCGATATAAGGTTCGCCATGAACATTCAGTTTATGAATGTTGCTGTGACGCTGATTGAGCAGCGCGTTACGCCTTTCGCTAATCTTCTGACCCGCAGCCAGCACATCACCGCCATGCGCGATAGTTTTGCGTTGGCCATGCCGTTCGTCATCGTTGGCAGCCTGATGGTGCCGTTCATTTTTCCGCCATTTACCATCAACGGCGCGTGGTATCAGGCAATTCGCCCTATGCTGCTACCGACCTTTGAGCTGACGATCGGCCTCATCGCACTGATCATCGCCTTCGGCGCCAGCGCCAGTTTAGGTAAGCAGTATCAGCTACCCGAACGTCTTTCCGGGCTGACGGGGTGCCTGGCCTTTCTGGTGTTCATTGGCTTCAAGGAAAACGGAGGAAGCAATCTTTTCCTTGGCGGAATGGGGATATTTAGTGCTTTGGTTTCAAGTTTTTATTCCGTTGAAATCATCCGAATTTTTTACCGAAAAGGCTGGTGCATTCGTCTACCCGACGAAGTACCGATCATGACCCGTAACGGCTTTCAGCTGCTGGCACCGCTGCTGGTGATTATGCTTTCGATTACGGTCGTCAATGCCGGATTGAAGCTACATACCGGGATGATCCTGCCGGAATTAATCAGCGAAGCGCTGCGGCCGCTTATCATTGCTTCCGATACGCTAACGGCCTTACTGATATCCCTGCTTATCTGCAATTTGCTTTGGTTTATTGGCATTCATGGCGCGCTGATTATTACCGGCATCATGAATCCATTCTGGATGACCTATCTCTTTGAAAACCAGCAGGCATTAGCAAACAGCATCACGCCGCTGCCCCATATTTACCTGCAAGGATTCTGGGATTTCTACCTGCTGATCGGAGGGATTGGTTCTACGCTCCCGTTGGTTTTTATGGCGCTGCGTAGCCGGTCCCGGCAGCTAAAAAGTGTGGGCAAAATTGGCCTGATCCCCTCACTCTTTAACATCAACGAACCGATACTTTTTGGTTTCCCAATTATACTTAACCCATTATTCTTAATACCTTTTATTGGCGTCCCCATGATTAACGCCTGCATTGCATGGTATCTCACACACCTCGGCGTGCTTGACCGCGCCGTGGCGATGCTCCCCTGGTCTATGCCTGCGCCACTGGGTGCTGCATGGACGGCAAACGGAAGCTGGAAAAACATGTTCATGTGCCTGTTCGCCTTCTTCAATGCCTGGATGATCTATCGCCCATTCTTCAAAGTCTACGAGCGGCAATTAGCGGAATCTGAAGCCCGCTAATCGATTCCCTTCACAGTTTTTTTCTTGCCAGCGCCATACCGGCGCTGGTTTTTTTATCTCCTTCGAATAAAAAGTCGATCTACATCACGCTTTCAAGTGAACAATCTCTGGATCTGTGATTTGATCCGGCAATTATGGAAAGCGCTTTCCGTTATGGATGTACATTTCCATTTTTGATCCGTAAATTTCCCATCGCATTAACAAAAGCGCTATTGCGTACAAAAAATAAAAGGGAAAAGTGAAAGATGAAACAACTTAACCGATTGATACCTCTGGCTATACTTATCAGCGCTGCCACAAGCGGCCTGGCCCACGCCGAAAAATATGACTTCCAGCTCCATGGCTACATGCGCTCAGGGATCCTGGCGAACTCGGACGGCAACCGCGTAGATTCCGTCGGGTTGATGCCAGACGGTAAATGGCGCCTGGGCAACGAAGAAGACACCAAAATCGAGCTTATTCCTACCGTCACACTGAAATCCGATTCCGGCGCCGTGGCGAAAGTTCAGGCCAACATCACCCACCAGAGCAAATGTACCTCGGACTGGAACTGTCAAGATGATGACGGGCACGACGTACAGTTCCGCGAGGCCTACGCCGAACTCACCAATCTCGACTTTGCCCCAGAGATGACCTTCTGGGGCGGTAAGCGTTACAGCAGTTCCAACACCTCCAGCCACCAGTTTGACTGGGAGTACATTCAGTACAACGGCACCGGCGGCGGCTTCGATAACATGGATCTGGGCTTCGCCCGCTTCGACGCCGGGGTTTACGCCTTCTCCCCCACAGATGAAACCAAAGCCTATCCGGTCGACAAAGGCGATCAGGGCTACCCGGATGACTACTCGCTTAACCTGTGGTTGAAAAAGATCGCCGGTACCGGGCTGGATCTGGAGCTGATCGGCCACCGCATGAATCGCAACGAAAACCACCCTACCTCCGCAGAGAAAGGCTACGGTGTGACCGGTGTATATAATTTTGACGGCTTTTGGGGCCTGACGGGCGGCTATTCCAAACTGGTCATGCAGTATGGGCGGGGCCTTGCGGCTGGCGATTCGCTGGGTAAAAACGGCTGGGGCTGGGCAAACCTTGAGGATACTCAGTCCTGGCGCATCGTTCTCGACAGCATGGCCTCAATGGGCGATATCGACATTTCCACCTTCGCCTACTTCCAGAAAGACAAAAACTACCGTTGGTGGAGCAGCGACGATAACGGCTGGGGCCGCACCAGCTGGGTCGCGGGTATCCGTCCTTATCACCAGATCACCAAAAACTTCGCCATGCAGTATGAGCTGGGCTACGAATACCTCGATGACGATAACTACAAAGGGGTTAACGGCAAAGGCAAAGGCGGGCTGACGAAAGTCACTATAGCGCCGACGCTGACCTTCGACTCTGGCTTCTGGAGCCGCCCGCAGCTGCGTTTCTTCGTGACTTACGCCAAATGGGATAAAGGCGTCTCTGATGCCCTCGACGGCAACTACAACTGGAGCACCAACACCATCGACGCCGGTGGCTACAGCCGCAGCGGCGACACCGATACGGTCAACTTTGGCGTACAGGCGGAAGTCTGGTTCTAAGGAGAGAAGCAATGAAACGAGTTGCAAAAAAATCCCTGTTCCTCGTCGTACTGGCAGCGCTGACCAGCGCTGGCGCGCTCGCGGCGGAACCGTCTCACTTCGATAACTTCATTACCCGCCAGGGCGCGCAGCTGATGGACGGTAACCAGGAATTTCGCTTCGCTGGGATCCACGCCCCTGAGCTGCATCGGATTGAAAACGATGCGCGCGGCATCTGTAAAGCCGACCCGCGCGGCTGGGGTCAATATTTCAAATGGCCCACCCCGGAAGAACAAGAAAACTGGATTAAAGCCATCGTGCAAACCGGAGCCAGGGCCCAGCGCGTCTACGTGCTTTCAGTGCAACAGGAGAACGACGAAGCCTGTGAACGAGAAACGCATATCCTGGCTCCCGCTACGCCAGGCGGCATGCCGCGCCTGAACGAAAAGGCGATGGTGGTTTACGACAACATGATTGCCGAGGCCGATAAACAGGGCCTGCGCCTGATTCTGCCGTTTATCGATCACTGGTGGTGGTGGGGTGGTCGCGAACAACTCGCGGCTTTTTACCATGAAAAACCTGAAGATTTTTACAACACGCGCAGTAAAACCTACCAGGCGTATCTCGATATCATTCGCCAGGTGATCACCCGCACGAATACGCTTACCGGACGTACCTACTCCGAGGAAAAAGCCATTATGGCCTGGGAGACCGGCAATGAACTGGAAGACACAAATGCGGAATTCCTGAAGCAGACGGCAGCGTGGATTAAGAAAATGGCTCCGCACCAACTGGTGGTTGACGGTACCTATAAAAAAATCAACGACTTCTCTGTGAACGATCCCAACGTGGATATCGTCAGCAACCATTACTACACCAACGCCGGAAACAATCACCCGGAACAGGTGAAAAAGGATCTGGAGGCCATCGGCGGTAAGAAAGTGTACCTGGTGGGTGAGTTCGGGTTGCTTGATAGCAACGCGTTGAACAACATCATGCAATCGATCGTTCATACCGACGTTAACGGCGCAAAAGCCGCAGGGGGGTTCATCTGGGGTTTTCGTGGACACCGTCACGACGGCGGTTTCTATTGGCATAAAGAGTACACCGGCCACTACAGCTACCATCTGCCGGGCTTCCCGGAAGGGGATGCCAATCAGGAAACGGAGATCGTCAACCTGGTGCGCAAAGCGGCCGCGCAGATCGCGGGGCAGGAAAAAATGGCCCCGCTCCCCGTACCGGATGCGCCGAAACTACGTGAAGCCACTTCGCCGTTCGCCATCAACTGGATGGGTGCCGCTGTTGGTCGCAGTTACGACGTTGAACGTGCGGAGTCGAAAGACGGCCCGTGGCAAGTCGTAGGACATAATATTTCCGACGGTGTTCAGGAATGGAATCCAGAAACGATGGATCTCTTCCGCGACGACTACACGTCGTTGACGTTGGGCAAAACTTACTTCTACCGCGTCATTGCTAAAAATGAAACCGGGCAATCGGCACCGTCTAACGTTATCAGCGTCACCCATACGCAGAAAAACAAGGCGCCGGTCATTACGCTTGAGGAAACTGCCACCGCCGCACAGCACAGCGGGCTTAGCCTCAATGCGCGCTGGCAGGACGACAATCTGCCGTCACGAAAAGTGAGCGAAAAGTGGACCAGCACGGGCAAAAAACAGGCGCATTTTTGCGATGCCAACAAGGCCTCCACCCGCGCCTGGTTCCCAACACCCGGTACCTACCAGCTGACCTTCACTGCCGACGATGGCCTACTGAAAAGCAGCAAAACGTTGACCGTCAACGTCACCGAAGCCACCGCGAAAGCACCTGCCGATTTCTGCCGCTTTGACAGTCAGTTGCTGGGTCTGGAGCAAAGCCAGAAAACGGTGATCAAGAGCGCGGACAATGAATTGGCAACCGGCGAAGATGGTTTCCTGGGACCGTTTGCCAATGATGGCGATAAAGCGAGCTGGAAGATTGCGGCACCGTGGGACGGCAACTACCTACTTCACCTCGATTTCAATGCTAAATGGGGTGGAAAGAAGAACTCGGTGCAGATTAACGGCGATAAACCTATCCAGATTGAATTTCCGCAAACTGACGAGCACGGCCAGCGGATGACGATTCCGGTCTATCTCAAGCAGGGTGAAAACACCATCAGCGTGGGGAAATACGCCGGTGACTGGGGCTATATCTTTATCAAGTCCATTCAGGTGAATGCAGAGTAGTGCTTTGCTGCGCCGCTAACGGCGCAGTTTTTTGTTTTTATTCAGGAGATTAAATGACCACGTACGCGTTTCCAAACCATTTCCTCTGGGGCGCCGCCGCCTCTGGCCCGCAAACCGAAGGCGCAGAGGGTAAACCTCACCGTTCCATCTGGGACAGCTGGCACGCCGCGCAGCCGGAGCGCTTTTACCGGGGAATCGGCCCTGAGACGGTCTGCAATACGCTGCACCGTTACAAAGAAGATGTCGCCCTGATGAAACACATCGGTTTCAACTCATTCCGCACCTCCATTCAGTGGTCGCGGCTGATTGACGATCTGGAAACCGGCGAGCCGAACGCCGAGGCCGTCCGCTTCTACAACGACTATTTCGACGAAATGATCGCTAACGGCATCGAACCGATGGTTAACCTCTACCATTTTGATATGCCGGAAGAGTTGCAAAACCGCTACGGCGGCTTCGAGTCAAAACACGTGACCGATCTGTTCGCCCGTTTTGCCGCCACGGCGTTTCGCCTGTTCGGCCATAAAATCAAATACTGGATAACCTTCAACGAGCCGATTGTGCCGGTGGAAGGCGGCTATCTGTATGACTTCCACTATCCGTGCAAAAAAGACGGCAAGCTGGCGGCGCAGGTGGCGTTTAACATTATGCTGGCGCACGCCAAAGCGGTGCAGTGCTATCGTGAGCAGGCGCTGACGGGCGAGATTGGCGTGGTGCTCAACCTGACGCCGTCCTATACCCGCAACGACTCGGCGGAAGATAAAAAAGCGGCGTGGTACGCCGACCTGCTGTTTAACCGCAGCTTCCTCGACCCGCTGGTGAAGCACCAGTTCCCGAAAGAGCTGTGCGAGCTGCTGGCGCTGCATCAGTGTCTGCCGGAGACCACCAAAGAAGAGGTCTCGTTGATTACCGGCTCGCATATAGACTTCCTCGGCGTGAACTACTACGTGCCGCGCCGCGTGCAGGCGCGCGAAACGCCGTACACCCTCGACTACTTCACACCGGAGTTCTACTTCGAAAACTACGTTGACCCGAACGGCCGCTTTAACCCGTATCGCGACAACAACGAAATTCATCCGCAGGCGATCTACGACATTGCCACCAATATTCGCGATAATTACGGCAATATTAAGTGGTATCTCGCCGAAATTGGCATCGCGATGGATCTGCAATCCGAAGGCCCGGTACAGGCGGATGGTGTGATTGACGATGGTTTCCGTATTGGTCTGATGGAAGAGCATTTGGTGCAGCTACACCGCGCCATCGCCGACGGGGCAAACTGTTTCGGCGTACATCAGTGGACGTTTATCGACAACTGGTCGTGGCTCAACTCGTTTAAACGCCGCTACGGGTTCTACCGCCTCGACCTTGAAACCGGCAAACGGCAGATTAAGCGCAACGGGCTGTGGTTTAAAGCGCTGGCGCAGAGTAATCAGTTTACCCTCGAATAACGCCGTTTTACCCGGTAGGCCGGATAAGGCGTTTACGCCGCCATCCGGCAATGTGCCGCATCGTGCCCGATGGCGCTACGCTTATCGGGCCTACGCTTATACCGGGCCAATCCCCTGCAACAGCACCGCCAGCGCGTTGCCGACGATCAGCTCCGGCGTCAGCATCGCCAGCCGCTCGTCTTTACGCATCCGGGAAAAGGGCACCAGCACCAGGCTTAACAGGGTGGTAAACAACAGCTCCGCCGAAAGATGCGGGTTGACCTTCCCTTCCTCCTGCCAGCGTTTCACCATCGCTAACGTCGCCTGATACTTCTCATCGCCAAAACGCGCGTGAAGATGCTGGCGCAATACCGGCATCTCGCCGATCACTTCCTGCATCCACAGCGGGGCGAACCACTCGTACTGCGCAGCAAGTGTCGCCAGTTTCTTGACCATTTCTGTCAGCGCTTGCACCGGTTCGTCAGGATAATCGCCAAACACACCGCCAATTTCGGCGCGCAGCGGTAAAAATCGCTCTTCGATCATCACATCCAGCAGTTGCTCTCGTGAATTAAAGTAGTAGTGCAGCATCGCTGGCGTGACCCCCGCTTCGCGGGCAATCGCATTCAGTGATGTGCGCGCAACGCCTTGCTGGGAAAACAGCTGCAAAGCAATATCTATCAGCTGTTCACGCTTGTCGGCATCGGGTTTGCTGCCGCGCGGACGACCCGGTCTACGCGGTTTAAGGTTATCTTTTTGTGCTGGCATAGAAACGGGATCCCTTGACCTCTTAACGATCTTCAATAAATATTAATTATGCATTTAATTAATTTCAAGTGAGGACATGATGGCGTCCGATATGACGACAAACGCGCAGCCGCAGCAGGCTGGCGTGACCTCAATTCGTCTGCTGTTCAGCGCGCTGCTGCTGGTGATGCTGCTCTCCGCACTCGACCAGACCATCGTCTCAACCGCGCTACCGACCATTGTCGGCGAGCTGGGCGGGCTCGACAAGCTCTCGTGGGTCGTGACGGCCTATATCCTCACCTCCACCATCGTGGTGCCGTTGTACGGCAAATTCGGCGATCTGTTTGGCCGCAAACGGGTACTGCAAATCTCGATTCTGCTGTTCCTCGCCGGCTCAGCGCTGTGCGGTCTGGCGCAGAATATGACCCAACTGGTGCTGATGCGGGCGCTGCAAGGGCTTGGCGGCGGCGGGCTGATGGTGATCAGCATGGCGGCGGTGGCCGATGTGATTCCTCCCGCCGAACGTGGCCGCTACCAGGGGTTATTCGGCGGCGTATTTGGTCTGGCGACGGTGATTGGCCCGTTGATTGGCGGCTTTATCGTCCAGCACGCTTCCTGGCGCTGGATTTTCTACATCAACCTGCCGTTGGGGCTCTTTGCGCTGTTTGTCATCGGCGCGGTATTCCACGCCAGCAACAAACGCAGCCAGCATCAGATTGACTGGCTGGGGGCGATTTACCTGACCCTGGCGCTGGTGTGTATTATTTTGTTCACCACCGAAGGCGGTACGGTGCGCGAGTGGAGCGACCCACAGCTGTGGTGCATTCTGGCCTTTGGCCTGGTGGGTATCGCCGGGTTCATCTATGAAGAGCGGCTGGCGTTTGAGCCGATTATTCCGCTTTCGTTGTTCCGCAACCGCAGCTTCCTGCTGTGCAGCCTGATCGGGTTTATCATCGGTATGTCGCTGTTCGGCTCAGTGACCTTTCTGCCTCTATATCTACAGGTGGTGAAAAACGCCACGCCGACGGAGGCCGGGCTACAGCTGATTCCCCTGATGGGCGGGCTGCTGCTGACTTCGATCATCAGCGGACGCGCCATTAGCCGCACCGGGAAATACCGCATCTACCCGATTGTCGGGACGCTGATGGGCTGCATCGGGATGGTGCTTTTGACGCGCATTACCATTACCTCGCCAACCTGGCAGCTGTATCTGTTTACCGGCGTGCTGGGGATGGCGTTGGGGCTGGTAATGCAGGTACTGGTGCTGGCGGTGCAGAACACCGTGGCGGCGAACCTTTATGGCGTGGCGACCTCCGGGGTGACGCTGTTCCGCTCCATTGGCGGCTCCATCGGCGTGGCGCTGTTTGGCGCGGTGTTTACCTCGGTGTTGCAATCACGGCTAACCAGCCTGTTACCGGAAGGGGCGACGATTCCGCAGGGGATGAACCCGGTGGCGATTCATAAGCTTCCCGAGGCCATTCGCAGCGATTATCTCACCGCCTTTGGCTCGGCAATTCACGCGGCGTTCATTATGGCGGCCTGCATTATGGTGGTGGCGTTTGTGCTGTCGTGGCTGCTGAAAGAAGCGCCGCTGAAAACGCGGCACGCGTAGAACAGTGCCGGATGGCGCTGCGCTTATCCGGCCTACAGATCGGAGTAGGCCGGATAAGGCGTAGCCGCCATCCGGCAGCCCTTACAGCGCCTTCGTCAGATAGTGACGCGCCATCCCCGCCAGCGGGAAATCCTCCAGCGTCTTCACCAGCTGGTAGCCCTGCTTCTGATAAAACGGCAGCGCCTGGAAGCTGATGGTGTCGACCAACGCATGCAAACAGCCTTTCTCCCGAGCAAGCGCCTCAGCACGTCTGATAAGCTCACTGCCCACCCCGTCACCGCGCGTCGTTTCACACACCCACAGATAGTCGATGCTGAGCCAATCGCCTTTGCGCTGGCCAATCAGACCGCCGCGCATCACATCCTGCTCGTCGCGCAGATAAACGCAAATATCGCCCCACCCAGAGGCATCAATAAACTGGCGGTTGTACGCCCGCAGCCCGGTGAGCAATTCCTCTTTGTCTTCCTGCGTAATAACTTCTTTAATAACAAATGGCATATTTATTCCTTATTTTTATTGGCCGACCTGATTAATTTCACAAAAAACGCTTTTTTTCTCCATTCTTTTTTGCACAACGTAAAAAAGAAAAAATCCGTATTAGAAAATGCTTTTCATCAGACGCTCACTACGTATAATGAGCGAAAAATGAGAACGATCATTCTCACTATAAATTCTTACGGAAACATGCATGACCAGCAAGCTGGAAGCCCGGCAAAAAGCCCGCCAGGACGAGATCATCGCCGCTGCCCGCCGCTGCTTTCGCAACAGCGGTTTTCACGCTGCCAGCATGTCGCAAATTGCCGCCGAAGCGAAGCTGAGCGTTGGCCAAATCTACCGTTATTTCAACAATAAAGACGCGATTATTGAAGAGATGATCCACCGGATTATCGACTATCGGATCGCCGAGATGGCGGGAAAAACCCAAACCCATCTGATGCCACACATGCTGGCGTGGCGTATGTCGTTAAACGAAGATGACGATGCGTTAATGCTGGAAATGGCCGCTGAAGCGACCCGTAATCCGCAGGTGGCCGCCTGGCTGAAAGAGGCCGATGCGCGCATGTTCAATACCGCCTGCGAGCACCTGCGTCATACCTACCCGCACCTCAGCGAAACCCGTATTCGCTGCTGCGTCGAGGTGATGGCGGTGATGGTGGAAGGGACGATTTACCGTCGACAAATTCCCCAGCAGGCCGCCGCAGAGGACATGGAAATAACGTACCAGAATATTATTAAGATGCTCGTCTCCGTTTAGCCATTCTCTTTCTAAACGTCAGGATCTTTATTTCATCGTCGCCGTAACCCGGCGGCGTAGGCTTTTTTAGCCACGATGACACTCTTATTTACCGAACGGGGTTAACGCTAACCCCTCCCGAATATCGCAAAAGGAGCTTTCATGCCGCGTGTTTCCCTGTCATGGGTCGTGGTGCTGGGCCTGCTTTCCGCCATTGGCCCACTCTGTACCGATTTTTATCTCCCGGCGCTGCCGGAAATCACCGAGCAACTCAGCGCGACCGGCACGCAAACCCAGCTATCTCTCACCGCTGCGCTGATCGGTCTTGGCCTCGGCCAGATGTTCTTCGGCCCGCTCAGCGACCGTATCGGTCGCCGCAAACCGCTGGCACTGTCGCTGCTGCTGTTTATCTTCTCTTCCGCGATGTGCGCCGTCACTCAGGATATTCACCTGTTGATCGGCTGGCGTTTCCTGCAGGGTTTCGCCGGGGCAGGCGGCTCGGTGCTGTCGCGCTCGATCGCCCGCGACCGTTATCAGGGAACCCTGCTCACCCAGTTTTTTGCCCTGCTGATGACCGTCAACGGCATCGCCCCGGTGCTCTCCCCGGTACTCGGCGGCTACATCATTACCGCCTTCGACTGGCGTATTCTGTTCTGGACGATGGCCGGAATTGGCGTCGTGCTGCTGGTGTTAAGCCTGACGGTGCTGCATGAAACGCTGCCGGCCCAAAGCGCCAGCACCGCGCAGCAGCCAAAGGGTACGCCGGTACTGAAGAACCGCCGCTTTATGCGTTACTGCCTGATTCAGGCCTTTATGATGGCCGGGCTGTTCTCCTACATCGGCTCCTCGTCGTTCGTCATTCAGAGCGAGTACGGCATGAGCGCCATGCAGTTCAGCCTGCTGTTTGGCCTGAACGGTATCGGGCTGATCATCGCCGCGCTCATTTCCTCGAAACTGGCACGCCGCGTGGCCGCTGAAACGCTACTCCGCCGCGGCCTGCTGCTGGCGGTGCTGTGCGCGGCGGTGACGCTGCTGTTGGCCTGGTCCCAGCAGCCGATTCTGGCGTTGGTCGGTCTGTTCTTTACGGTATCGTTTATGAGCGGGATCAGTACCGTTTCCGGCGCCGAAGCGATGAGCGCCGTCAGCAGCGCGCAGTCGGGCACCGCGTCGGCGTTAATGGGCACGCTAATGTTCGTCTGCGGCGGCATCGCCGCTCCGTTGTCCGGGTTAGGTGGCGAATCCATGCTGAAAATGAGCCTCGCGATGACCATTTCCTATGCTATTGCCCTGTTTTTCGGTCTGCTTAAGCCGCGCACCGTGCGCTAAAAACCCCTGCGGTAATAAAATATTCCATCTTCATTACCGCACTCCTCCGCGCCACAGCTATAAATACCGCATTACCTCACGCGTCTAATCGTGATAACCTTCACATGAATGGAATAATTAATTCCTTATACTGCTCGCCACTGTGAATGATGAGGTTTCCTATGAATATCGACCTGAGCAAATTGCTGACTGAACGGCGCAACGCGAACAGCGCCAACATTGACACCCTCTCCACCGAAGAGATGCTGACGGTCATTAACAATGAAGATCAGCAGGTTGCTCACGCCATCACGCCGTATATTCCGCAAATTGCACAGCTGGTTGACAGCGTCGCCAACGCGTTCCGTCACGGCGGCCGCCTGATTTACATCGGCGCGGGCACCTCCGGGCGCCTGGGGATTCTCGACGCCAGCGAATGCCCACCCACTTTCGGCACCCGCCCGGAACAAGTTGTCGGCCTGATCGCAGGCGGTCATACCGCCATTCTGAAGGCGGTTGAAAACGTCGAAGACAATGCCGCGCAGGGCGCAGAAGATTTACAGGCGCTGGGCTTTAACCAACATGACGTTCTGGTCGGCATTGCCGCCAGCGGCCGTACGCCTTACGTGCTGGGCGCAATGGCCTACGCCCACCAGCAAAACGCGCTGGTCGCGATCGTCAGCTGCAATCCGCACGGCGAAATGGCGCACCGCGCCGACATCGCCATTACACCGGTTGTCGGCCCGGAAGTGGTGACCGGCTCTACCCGCCTGAAGGCCGGAACCGCACAGAAGCTGGTGCTGAACATGATCACCACCGGGGCGATGATCCGCAGCGGCAAGGTCTACAGCAACCTGATGGTCGACGTTGAGGCCACCAACGCCAAGCTGATCGAACGCCAGATTTCCATCGTGATGGAAACCACCGAGTGCGATCGACCAACCGCGCAGGCGGCGCTGGATGCCTGTGGCCGCCACTGCAAAACCGCCATCGTGATGGTGCTGGCGAACCTGAGCGCAGAAGCAGCCAAACAGCTGCTGGCAGACAACGGCGGCTTTATCCGCAAGGCGCTGCAACACTAATCCATCACACTGGGGATTTCGTAGAATGGCAAAAATAAATAAAGAGATGATAGCCCGCATTCTTACCCTGGTTGGCGGAGCGCCAAACGTGGTGCAGGCGGGGAACTGTATGACTCGCCTGCGCTTAACGCTGCGCGATGAAGCGCGCGCCGACGTCGCCGCCATTCGCCAGGTGGAAGGCGTAATGGGCGTGGTGGTCAGCAACGAACAATTCCAGATTATCCTGGGGCCAGGCAAGGCGCAGACCGCTTCGGAGATCATGAACCTGCTGCTGGAAGAAGCGCCGCTGACGCAGGCAGATGAGGCTCAATCCAGCGCTTCGCTGGCCGATATCGCCAGCGCCAAAAAGCAGGAGCTAAAGGGGAAACAAACCAGTAGCGTGCAGAAATTCCTCGCGAAGTTCGCCACCATTTTTACGCCACTGATCCCCGGTTTTATCGCCGTTGGCCTGCTGCTGGGTTTCGCTACGCTCGCCGAACAGCTGTTCGTGCTGGAGAATGCCCATCCGAACGCCATGCTGGTTGATGTCATCAGCTACATGAAGGTGTTCAGTAAGGGCATGTTCACCTTCCTGAGTATTCTCATCGGCTATAACGCGCAGAAAGCGTTCGGCGGCTCCGGCGTTAACGGGGCGATTATCGCCGCGCTATTTATCCTCGGCTATGACCCGAAAGCGGCGGTCGGTTTCTATTCCGGCATCTCCGACTTCTTCGGCCACACCATTGACCCCCGTGGCAACATCATCGGCGTGCTGATTGCCTCAATCATCGGCGCGTGGGTGGAAAAACAGGTACGTCGCGTTATGCCGGCCAACCTCGACATGATCCTCACGTCAGCCGTCACGCTGCTGATTATGGGGGCGGTGACTTTCGTGGTGATTATGCCTATCGGCGGTTACCTGTTTACCGGCATGTCGTGGCTATTCCTGCACCTTAACGGTAACCCGTTTGGTTCGGCGGTACTGGCGGGGCTGTTCCTGCTGGCGGTGATGTTTGGTGTGCACCAGGGTTTTGTACCGGTGTACTTCGCGCTGATGGAAGCCCAGGGCTTCAACTCACTGTTCACCATTCTGGCCATGGCCGGCGCGGGTCAGGTCGGTGCAGCACTGGCGCTTTACTATCGCGCGAAGCAGGGCTCGCTGCTGCGCACGCAGATTAAAGGGGCCATCATCCCCGGCCTGCTCGGCGTCGGCGAACCGCTGATCTACGGCGTCACCCTGCCGCGCATGAAGCCGTTTGTCACCGCCTGTCTCGGCGGCGCCTGCGGCGGCTTCTTTATCGGTCTGGTGGCCTGGATGGGGCTACCGGTCGGTCTGAACACGGTCTTCGGCCCGTCTGGCCTGGTCGCGCTGCCGCTGATGACCTCGGGCAGCGGCATCTACGCGGGGATGGCGGTCTATGCGGCAGGGCTTGCCGTCGCCTACTTCGGCGGTTTCCTGTTAACCTGGTTTTTTGGCAGCAAAAACGTCGATCTCAGCTAACCCATTTGCCCCCGGCGCACCGCTGGGGGCACGCTTCCCGCCATGCTATGATGCCCGTCAGAACAAAATAATATGACAGGGTTGAGGAAAATGGGTGCCACCAGAAAAGGGATGCTTAACGTTTTAATTGCCGCAATATTGTGGGGAAGTTCCGGCGTTTGCGCGCAGTACATCATGGAACACAGTCAGATGGGCTCACCCTTTCTGACCATGATTCGCCTGCTTTCCGGCGGTTTTATTCTGCTGACGTTCTCTTTCCTGCACGGCGACGGCATCTTCCGTATCCTGAAAAACCGCAAAGACGCGATAAGTCTGCTGATTTTCTCGCTGGTCGGTGCGATGACCGTTCAGCTCACTTTCCTGATGGCGATTGAAAAATCCAACGCCGCCACCGCCACAGTTTTACAGTTCCTGTCACCCACGATTATCGTGGCGTGGTTTGCCATCATGCGTAAAGCGCGGCCAGGCCGCTTCGTCTTTGCCGCTATCGCCACCTCGCTTATTGGTACTTTCTTGCTGGTCACCCACGGCGACCCAACGTCGCTCTCGATCTCCGGCGCGGCGCTGTTCTGGGGGATCGCCTCGGCCTTCGCCGCCGCGTTCTACACCACCTGGCCATCAACGTTGATTGCCCGTTACGGCACGCTGCCGATCGTCGGCTGGAGCATGCTCCTTGGCGGCGCAATGCTGCTGCCGTTCTACGCCGGGCAGGGCACCCACATCGTGATTACCGGTAACCTACTGCTGGCCTTTTTCTATCTGGTGGTGATTGGCACCTCCCTGACTTTCAGCCTGTACCTGAAGGGCGCGCAGATGATTGGCGGGCCAAAAGCCAGCATCCTCAGCTGCGCCGAACCGCTGAGCAGCGCGTTTTTGTCACTGCTGCTGCTCGGGATCAGCTTCACCCTGCCGGACTGGTTAGGCACGCTACTGATTTTATCCTCGGTGATACTGATTTCGCTGGACTCACGCCGTCGGGTAAAAACGGTATAGCGGGATTCCAGCTATAGTTAATTCACCGTATGAACATAAGGATATCCGTCATGAAAAAGATCTGTCTCGCTGCCTGCCTGATGCTGCCAGCCATCGCGTTTTCCGCACCGCTCGAAGGTCTGAAGTTCGAACAGCAAAAACAGCAGGTGGTGAAAGACGTGAAGCAGAACTGCCCGGCAAACAGCGGGCTGAGCGATACCCAGTTTGCCAATCGCGTGCTGGAGTCGGCTGAGAATAAAACCGCGGTGCAGAGCGCCACGCGAGCGTTGGATAAGAACGATCGCGCGGCCTATGAGAAGGCGATAAAAACGATTCAGTGCCCCACCCAGAAATAGCAATACGCAATCGTAAGCCGGATAAGGCGGAGCAGCCATCCGGCAACGTGTGCACCATGCCTGATGGCTGCTACGCTTGTCAGGCCACCTCCCACAGCTCCCGTCTCTTGCACCACTTGTTCAATTGATGCTCATTTCATCCTCAAACGACAATTTTCTGTGACCCAGGACGAAATAATTAGTCTCATAAGCATAAGAAATTGATGGGTATCACACTTCTAGCTTTTATGAATAGAAACCGGTTTCAGTTTCATATCAAATCACAATCGCAATAACTTTTTACATTTCGAGGATAGGCATCAATGTACAAGATTATGCTCCGCCGCTGAATTCCACAGCGTGCGTAAAAGATTTTAAAATGAACTTTCGTTATCACTCTTGATTGAGCGATCAATTATTTTTGATGCTAAATCTGGTGGTCACGCATGTTATTTACATGTTGGTCGATGAGACCATACATTAACCTTTGCTGCACGTTTAAAAGACGCTCAACAATGAAATAAAAGAATAAAAAAAATACCATCGACTGCACCATAAGTCGGAACCATTAGTGAAGTCAGGCAAATTTAACATTAAGCATTGATATATTATTTCCGACCTCTTTTTATCATGACTTTAAATAGTTAGAGGATATTATTATGGTTAGGTTAGAGGACGCGGTAATGGAAATAATCATTAACGCGGGCCAGTCCAGATCGCTGTGCTTCGCAGCGCTGCACGCCGCGCGTCAGGGTGAAATGGAGGAAGCCAAAAATCTCCTGCGGGAAGCCGATGGCTATGCCCGCCAGGCGCACCATATGCAAACAAAGCTTATTGAGCAAGATGCAGGTGACGCGCGTCAGCCCATGACCTTAATTATGGTACACGCGCAGGATCATTTAATGAACTCCCTGCTGGCACGTGAACTATCGGAAGAGATAATTCATCTTTACCAACGTTAATATTTAGGCTTTCTGACTACGGAGATATTGATTACGCTAATTATTTAACTGTACCCCTACGATATTAAAAATAAAATCAGCTTGTTTTGGTGGCGTCTTTTATATTTACACCGAAACGGGATGGTTATTGTCTGAGAATATAATTAATTAATTTGAGATAACCATGAAAACTGTAAAAAAACTTCCTTTAGCTATGGCGGTTATTGCCGCACTTT
>PPYF01189042.1_pt1 | contig 20244 bp, 24 predicted proteins | sample 1559871 | NCBI WGS metagenome assembly PPYF01 (sample SAMN08240021, study PRJNA423297) | Human gut metagenome, whole genome shotgun sequencing project. | reverse complement strand
GGTGAAGAAGGTCGTGGTTTTGTCCGTCTCAATGCCGGCTGCCCACGTTCGAAACTGGAAAAAGGTGTGGCTGGATTAATTAACGCCATCCGCGCTGTTCGTTAACCCCAATTGCGCAACGTAAAAAATCGTTGCGCAATCGTGGATTTTTACCCTGCTTTGTTTTTATAATGGTGCGCACTTTTATATCCAGAAAAAGAGTGCGACCATGATTGATACCACCCTGCCATTAACTGATATCCATCGCCACCTTGATGGCAACATTCGTCCCCAGACCATTCTTGAACTTGGCCGCCAGTATAATATCTCGCTTCCTGCACAATCCCTGGAAACACTGATTCCCCACGTTCAGGTCATTGCCAACGAACCCGATCTGGTGAGCTTTCTGACCAAACTTGACTGGGGCGTTAAAGTTCTCGCCTCTCTTGATGCCTGTCGCCGCGTGGCATTTGAAAACATTGAAGATGCAGCCCGTCACGGCCTGCACTATGTCGAGCTGCGTTTTTCACCAGGCTACATGGCAATGGCACATCAGCTGCCTGTAGCGGGTGTTGTCGAAGCGGTGATCGATGGCGTACGTGAAGGTTGCCGCACCTTTGGTGTGCAGGCGAAGCTTATCGGCATTATGAGCCGGACCTTCGGCGAAGCCGCCTGTCAGCAAGAGCTGAAGGCCTTTTTAGCCCACCGTGACCAGATTACCGCACTTGATTTAGCCGGTGATGAACTTGGTTTCCCGGGAAGTCTGTTCCTTTCTCACTTCAACCGCGCGCGTGATGCGGGCTGGCATATTACCGTCCATGCAGGCGAAGCTGCCGGGCCGGAAAGCATCTGGCAGGCGATTCGTGAACTGGGTGCGGAGCGTATTGGACATGGCGTAAAAGCCATTGAAGATCGGGCGCTGATGGATTTTCTCGCCGAGCAACAAATTGGTATTGAATCCTGTCTGACCTCCAATATTCAGACCAGCACCGTAGCAGAGCTGGCTGCACATCCGCTGAAAACGTTCCTTGAGCATGGCATTCGTGCCAGCATTAACACTGACGATCCCGGCGTACAGGGAGTGGATATCATTCACGAATATACCGTTGCCGCGCCAGCTGCTGGGTTATCCCGCGAGCAAATCCGCCAGGCACAGATTAATGGTCTGGAAATGGCTTTCCTCAGCGCTGAGGAAAAACGCGCACTGCGAGAAAAAGTCGCCGCGAAGTAACAAAATGGATGGTGCAAATGCACCATCCATTTTTCATGCAAGGCACAAAGTCGCGCGATGTTTGGCGGATTCGATGCCCAGCTCAATCAACTCCATTACCTGGATTGCCTGGCTTGCCGGAACCGGATTTTCACCATCGCCATTTAACGCATCACGAATAGCCGCATAGTAAGCCGGATAATTCCCAGGCACCGTCAACAGCGTTTCTTCGACACGTTCCTCACCTTCCACGCGGGTAAGTACGCCATCACGCATATCGTAGCCCCAGTCTTCCTGCGGTAGACGCTCGCCATTTTTCAGACGTTCTTCCTGTGGATCGAGGCCATATTTCACATAACTGCCTCGGGATCCATGCACGATATACCGTGCTGACTCAGCGGCTGCCAGCATGGTACCGTGTAAAATGACTCGCCGCTGTGGATAGGACAAGATGGCGTGGAAATAATCGGTCGACTGCGCTCCGGGCCGTAACTGTGCCAAATCTACCGTCATGCTGACCGGTAAACCAAAAAGCGTAATGGCCTGATCAAGAAGATGTGGTGCTAAATCGTACCAGATACCGCTGCCTGGGCCGCCCTGTTCACGCCAACGATCGCGCACCTGCGGACGGAAGCGGTCAAAATGAGACTCAAAGTAAGCAACTTCACCCAGCACGCCTTCCGCGAGTAAACCTTTTAGCGTCAAGAAATCGCTATCCCAGCGACGGTTATGGAATACAGACAGCACACGCCCCAGGCTTTTTGCCAGCGCATCCAGCTCTCGCGCTTGTGACAGTGTCACGGTAAAGGGTTTATCAACGACCACATGTTTACCCGCCTCAAGCGCCGCTTTGGCTAACGGGAAATGGGTATCGTTGGGTGTAGGAATGACAATCAGGTCTATGTTGGGATCGTTAAACAGATGCTTCGGCTCAGAGACAACCGTAACCGTTGGCCAGTCGGCTTTTACTTTTGTTTCATCACTGCTGGAGATTACCGCCAGTTCCAGCCCGGGCGTGCCCGCAATCAGGGGCGCATGGAAGGTTTTGCTCGCATAACCATACCCAATCAACCCAACACGGATGTTGTCGCTCATGTCATTGCCTCTCATTGAAGTATGATGGCTATTTGACACTATCCTTTACCCACGCTCAACAGTTTAATAACCTGCCAGCAATAAGGGATGTTGTTTAACTTAAGTCAAAAAAATAGCGAATTTTCCAACGACAAAAGCTAAATATCGCAAAAACCTCAGTAAAAATCTTGCTGGAGCTATTATTGCTAAGTAACATTTACCCCCTGAAGTTAATGGATCAATCAAGAGAGATGTGGGCTGTAATGAATCGTCTTATTGAATTAACAGGTTGGATCGTTCTTGTCGTTTCAGTCATTCTTCTTGGCGTGGCGAGTCACATTGACAACTATCAGCCACCTGAACAGAGTGCTTCGGTACAACACAAGTAAGCTCTGCACTTGTGGAGCGACATGCTGCCCGTCCGGGTGCATGTTTTCACTTGTCGGATATTAAACCAGGAATTTATTATCTTGTTCGATGTTGTTGGTGATTGTCAGGGATAGTAAAGCGCGTTACTCTTTTCAGAGCAGTTTTTCATCCCTGAATATTTGCCATCAGCGCATTCTTATTATTGTAATAACACAAGCGTTCACTTTTGGTGAAATTTTATCATCACTAATAATACCTACCCCTTTGGTATTAATTATTTTATGGACCTTTTATGACTGTTCAGGACTACTTATTAAAATTTCGCAAAATCAGTTCACTCGAAAGTCTGGAAAAACTCTACGACCATCTTAATTACACCCTGACGGACGATCAGGAACTGATCAATATGTATCGTGCTGCCGATCACCGTCGCGCAGAGCTGGTTTCTGGCGGGCGTTTGTTTGACCTCGGCCAGGTACCGAAGTCCGTCTGGCACTATGTCCAATAAAGAAAGTAGCGATCGGTTATAAAAGCCTTATAATAACGCCCCTAAAATTAGATTTGCCTGTTTGCGTCGCTATTCTGGAGAACCTATGACCACCACAACGCCACAACGTATTGGAGGCTGGTTGCTTGGCCCGTTGGCCTGGCTTTTAGTCGCTCTGTTGAGTACGACGCTGGCGTTGTTGCTGTATACCGCTGCGTTATCTTCTCCGCAAACATTTCAAACGCTCGGCGGACAAGCACTGACGACACAAATCTTATGGGGCGTTTCTTTTATTACCGCTATCGCCATGTGGTATTACACACTGTGGTTGACCATCGCTTTCTTTAAACGTCGGCGTTGTGTTCCTAAACACTATATTATCTGGCTGCTTATTTCCGTATTGCTGGCAGTAAAAGCATTCGCTTTTTCACCCGTGGAAGATGGCATAGCCGTTCGCCAGTTGCTGTTTACTTTGTTGGCAACCGCATTGATCGTCCCCTATTTCAAACGCTCGTCGCGGGTAAAAGCGACGTTTGTGAATCCGTAATAACCTTACAGTTAACCTGTTGTCGCCTGCTCTGGATTAACGGATAATAGGCGGCTTTTTTATTTCAGGCCGAAAAATGACTGACTACCTGTTACTGTTTGTCGGAACTGTACTGGTCAATAACTTTGTACTGGTCAAGTTTCTCGGTCTCTGTCCGTTTATGGGGGTTTCCAAAAAACTGGAAACCGCGATGGGCATGGGGCTGGCAACAACGTTTGTGATGACGCTGGCGTCTATTTGCGCCTGGCTTATCGATACGTGGATTTTGATCCCACTTAATCTGATTTACCTGCGCACCCTGGCATTTATTCTGGTGATTGCTGTGGTCGTGCAGTTCACCGAGATGGTGGTGCGCAAAACCAGCCCGGTGCTTTACCGTCTGCTGGGGATTTTTTTGCCGCTTATCACCACCAACTGTGCAGTGCTCGGCGTGGCGTTGCTGAATATCAATCTCGGGCACAATTTCTTGCAGTCGGCGCTGTACGGTTTTTCCGCCGCTGTCGGTTTCTCGCTGGTGATGGTGCTCTTCGCCGCCATCCGCGAACGCCTTGCTGTGGCTGATGTCCCGGCACCTTTTCGCGGTAATGCCATTGCGTTAATTACCGCAGGTCTTATGTCTCTGGCCTTTATGGGCTTTAGTGGTTTGGTGAAGTTGTAATGAATGCTATCTGGATTGCCGTTGCCGCCGTGAGCCTGCTGGGCCTGGCGTTTGGCGCCATTCTGGGTTATGCCTCCCGCCGTTTTGCGGTGGAAGACGATCCGGTCGTTGAGAAAATTGACGAAATCTTACCGCAGAGCCAGTGTGGTCAGTGCGGTTATCCCGGCTGTCGCCCCTACGCGGAAGCCATCAGCTGTAACGGTGAAAAAATCAACCGTTGCGCCCCAGGTGGCGAAGCTGTGATGCTAAAAATTGCCGAGTTGCTTAATGTCGAGCCGCAGCCGCTGGATGGTGAAGCGCAAGAGATAACGCCTGCGCGGATGGTGGCGGTTATTGATGAAAATAACTGTATTGGCTGCACTAAATGTATTCAGGCGTGTCCGGTAGACGCCATCGTTGGCGCTACCCGTGCCATGCATACGGTAATGAGTGATCTCTGTACGGGCTGCAATTTATGTGTTGATCCGTGCCCGACGCACTGCATCTCGTTGCAACCGGTCGCAGAAACACCTGACTCCTGGAAATGGAATCTGAACACCATTCCCGTGCGTATCATTCCCGTGGAACACCATGCTTAAGTTATTCTCTGCATTCAGAAAAAATAAAATCTGGGATTTCAACGGCGGCATCCATCCACCGGAGATGAAAACCCAGTCCAACGGTACACCCCTGCGCCAGGTACCCCTGGCGCAGCGTTTTGTTATTCCACTGAAACAGCATATTGGCGCTGAAGGTGAGTTGTGCGTTAGCGTCGGCGATAAAGTATTGCGCGGCCAGCCGCTTACCCGTGGTCGCGGCAAAATGCTGCCTGTTCACGCGCCCACCTCGGGTACCGTTACGGCTATTGCGCCCCACTCTACGGCTCATCCTTCAGCTTTAGCTGAATTAAGCGTGATTATTGATGCCGATGGTGAAGACTGCTGGATCCCGCGCGACGGCTGGGCCGATTATCGCACTCGCAGTCGCGAAGAGTTAATCGAGCGCATACATCAGTTTGGTGTTGCCGGGCTGGGCGGTGCAGGATTCCCGACAGGCGTTAAATTGCAGGGTGGCGGAGATAAGATTGAAACGTTGATTATCAACGCGGCTGAGTGCGAGCCGTACATTACCGCCGATGACCGTTTGATGCAGGATTGCGCGGCTCAGGTCGTAGAGGGTATTCGCATTCTTGCGCATATTCTGCAGCCACGCGAAATTCTTATCGGCATTGAAGATAACAAACCGCAGGCGATTTCCATGCTGCGCGCGGTGCTGGCGGACTCTAACGATATTTCTCTGCGGGTGATTCCAACCAAATATCCTTCTGGCGGTGCTAAACAATTAACCTACATTCTGACCGGGAAGCAGGTTCCACATGGCGGGCGTTCATCCGATATCGGCGTATTAATGCAAAACGTCGGCACTGCTTATGCAGTGAAACGTGCCGTTATTGATGGCGAGCCGATTACCGAGCGTGTTGTAACCCTGACTGGCGAAGCAATCGCTCGCCCGGGCAACGTCTGGGCACGGCTGGGGACGCCAGTGCGTCATTTATTGAATGATGCCGGATTCTGCCCCTCTGCCGATCAAATGGTGATTATGGGTGGCCCGCTAATGGGCTTTACCTTGCCATGGCTGGATGTCCCGGTCGTAAAGATTACCAACTGTCTGTTGGCTCCCTCTGCCAATGAACTTGGCGAACCACAGGAAGAACAAAGCTGCATCCGGTGTAGCGCCTGTGCTGACGCCTGCCCTGCGGATCTTTTGCCGCAACAGTTGTACTGGTTCAGCAAAGGTCAGCAACACGATAAAGCTACCACGCATAACATTGCTGATTGCATTGAATGTGGGGCTTGCGCGTGGGTTTGCCCGAGCAATATTCCCCTGGTGCAATATTTCCGTCAGGAAAAAGCTGAAATTGCGGCTATTCGTCAGGAAGAAAAGCGCGCCGCAGAAGCCAAAGCGCGTTTCGAAGCGCGCCAGGCTCGTCTGGAGCGCGAAAAAGCGGCTCGCCTTGAACGACATAAGAGCGCAGCCGTTCAACCTGCAGCCAAAGATAAAGATGCGATTGCTGCCGCTCTGGCGCGGGTGAAAGAGAAACAGGCCCAGGCTACACAGCCTATTGTGATTAAAGCGGGCGAACGCCCGGATAACAGTGCAATTATTGCAGCACGGGAAGCCCGTAAAGCGCAAGCCAGAGCGAAACAGGCAGAACTGCAGCAAACTAACGACGCAGCAACCGTTGCTGATCCACGTAAAACTGCCGTTGAACCAGAAGAACAGGTTGATCCGCGCAAAGCGGCAGTTGCCGCGGCTATTGCCCGCGCTCAGGCCAAAAAAGCCGCCCAGCAGAAGGTTGTAAACGAGGACTAAATGGTATTCAGAATAGCTAGCTCCCCTTATACCCATAACCAGCGCCAGACATCGCGCATTATGCTGTTGGTGTTGCTCGCAGCCGTGCCAGGAATCGCAGCGCAACTGTGGTTTTTTGGTTGGGGTACTCTCGTTCAGATCCTGTTGGCATCGGTTAGTGCTCTGTTAGCCGAAGCTCTCGTACTCAAACTACGCAAGCAGTCGGTAGCCGCAACGTTGAAAGATAACTCAGCATTGCTGACAGGCTTATTGCTGGCGGTAAGTATTCCCCCCCTCGCGCCATGGTGGATGGTCGTGCTGGGTACGGTGTTTGCGGTGATCATCGCTAAACAGTTGTATGGCGGTCTGGGGCAAAACCCGTTTAATCCGGCAATGATTGGTTATGTGGTCTTACTGATCTCCTTCCCTGTGCAGATGACCAGCTGGTTACCGCCACATGAAATTGCGGTCAACATCCCTGGTTTTATCGACGCCATACAGGTTATTTTCAGCGGACATACCGCCAGTGGTGGTGATATGAACACACTACGCTTAGGTATTGATGGCATTAGTCAGGCGACACCGCTGGATACATTTAAAACCTCTGTCCGTGCCGGTCATTCGGTTGAACAGATTATGCAATATCCGATCTACAGCGGTATTCTGGCGGGCGCTGGTTGGCAATGGGTAAATCTCGCCTGGCTGGCTGGCGGCCTGTGGTTGCTATGGCAGAAAGCGATTCGCTGGCATATTCCCCTCAGCTTCTTAGTAACGCTGGCGTTATGCGCAACGTTGGGCTGGTTGTTCTCACCAGAAACACTGGCAGCACCGCAAATTCATCTGCTGTCTGGTGCGACCATGCTCGGCGCATTCTTTATTTTGACTGACCCGGTTACCGCTTCTACGACCAATCGTGGTCGTCTTATTTTCGGCGCGCTGGCGGGCTTATTAGTCTGGTTGATCCGCAGTTTCGGCGGCTATCCTGACGGCGTGGCTTTTGCCGTCCTGCTGGCGAACATCACGGTTCCTCTGATCGATTACTACACGCGTCCGCGCGTCTACGGCCATCGCAAAGGGTAAACCATGCTGAAAACTATCCGAAAACACGGCATTACGTTGGCGCTATTTGCAGCGGGTTCAACAGGGTTAACTGCGGCCATCAACCAGATGACCAAAACGACGATTGCTGAACAGGCCAGTCTGCAACAAAAGGCGTTATTTGATCAGGTGCTGCCAGCCGAACGCTATAACAATGCGCTGGCACAGAGTTGCTATCTGGTAACTGCGCCAGAGTTAGGTAAAGGTGAGCATCGGGTTTACATCGCCAAACAGAATGACAAACCGGTAGCCGCCGTTCTGGAAACAACCGCGCCAGATGGCTATTCCGGTGCGATTCAGCTGCTGGTGGGAGCCGATTTTAACGGCACGGTACTTGGCACGCGCGTGACAGAGCACCACGAAACGCCAGGGCTTGGCGATAAAATCGAACTGCGCCTTTCTGACTGGATCACCCATTTTGCGGGTAAAAAAATCAGTGGTGCGGATGATGCGCATTGGGCGGTGAAGAAAGATGGTGGTGATTTCGACCAGTTCACCGGCGCAACGATTACTCCCCGCGCGGTGGTTAATGCGGTAAAACGCGCCGGATTGTACGCTCAGACGTTACCGTCACAACTTTCTCAACTTCCTGCCTGTGGAGAATAAAGCGTGAGCGAAATTAAAGACGTTATTGTTCAGGGGTTGTGGAAAAACAACTCTGCGCTGGTCCAGCTGCTCGGCCTCTGTCCGCTATTGGCGGTCACGTCCACTGCCACTAACGCTCTGGGTTTAGGACTTGCGACTACGCTGGTACTGACGCTGACTAACCTGACCATTTCGACGCTGCGTCACTGGACGCCAGCCGAGATCCGCATTCCCATTTACGTGATGATCATCGCCTCGGTGGTCAGCGCTGTACAGATGCTGATCAACGCCTACGCCTTTGGCCTGTATCAATCATTAGGGATTTTTATTCCGCTGATTGTCACTAACTGTATCGTGGTGGGCCGCGCTGAAGCCTTCGCCGCCAAAAAAGGTCCGGCGCTTTCGGCACTGGACGGCTTTTCAATTGGTATGGGCGCAACCTGCGCCATGTTCGTGCTGGGTTCACTACGCGAAATTATCGGCAATGGCACGTTGTTTGACGGTGCAGATGCGCTGTTAGGTAGCTGGGCAAAAGTATTACGCGTGGAGATTTTCCACACCGACTCCCCTTTCCTGCTGGCGATGCTGCCACCAGGTGCATTTATTGGCCTGGGACTGATGCTGGCAGGAAAATACCTGATTGATGAAAGAATGAAAAAGCGCCGTGCTGAAGCAGCTGCAGAACGTGCATTGCCAAACGGTGAAACAGGGAATGTCTGATGAATAAAGCAAAACGCCTGGAGATCCTCACTCGCCTGCGTGAGAACAATCCTCATCCCACCACCGAGCTTAATTTCAGTTCGCCTTTTGAATTGCTGATTGCCGTACTGCTTTCCGCTCAGGCGACCGATGTCAGTGTTAATAAGGCGACGGCGAAACTCTACCCGGTGGCGAATACGCCTGCAGCGATGCTTGAACTGGGCGTTGAAGGGGTGAAAACCTATATCAAAACGATTGGGCTTTATAACAGCAAAGCAGAAAATATCATCAAAACCTGCCGTATCTTGCTGGAGCAGCATAATGGCGAGGTTCCGGAAGATCGTGCTGCGCTTGAAGCCCTGCCCGGCGTAGGTCGTAAAACAGCCAACGTCGTATTAAACACTGCATTCGGCTGGCCGACTATTGCTGTCGACACGCACATTTTCCGCGTTTGTAATCGTACTCAATTTGCGCCGGGGAAAAACGTCGAACAGGTAGAAGAAAAGCTACTGAAAGTGGTTCCGGCAGAGTTTAAAGTCGACTGCCACCATTGGTTGATCCTGCACGGGCGTTATACCTGCATTGCCCGCAAGCCCCGCTGTGGCTCTTGTATTATTGAAGATCTTTGTGAATACAAAGAGAAAGTTGACATCTGAAGAAAAGGGGTAACACCGATTACCCCATTGATAACCTTTCTTTATCCTCTTTTAAAACATCTTTTTAACGTCAATGATGCCATTGCTTAGCGTTATCATCAGGTAATCCGTTTGCGGATAACCAAAAATGCAGGTTAATTGTTTTTTTAATAGCGAAATTTTCTATTCATTCGTGATCAAGATCACGATGCTGTCGCAATGTAAAAACATTGCAAGAATCAGGTTAAAATCATTTAAATTTACACACGCAACAAATATTGACCTACAAAACATTACACTGGCTATTTTTCAGAAACTGGACTATCTCACTAGTAAAAACGCTAAATAGCAGAACATATCGCCGTTAAGCCATCACCCCCCTCTCAGTGCAGTGAAAAAATCTGCCGTTACGTTTTTTGAAAAATTTAACGCTGGATAACATTTCCCGGAATGGTTGAATTCCCCGCCTCAGTTATATGTAACAGATTATTACAAAGGACTTGTCTGAAAGTGCAAGATAGTGAACATTACCTGCCGTTTCCCCTCCCACTATAACAATTGCGCGTATGTTTTTTATACATAACGCGAGAAAGCACCCCCGTTAATATGGGATGTAAAAAAAGAGGTAAAAGTGTCCACTGCAAACCAAAAACCAACTGAAAGCGTCAGTTTGAACGCTTTCAAACAACCGAAGGCGTTCTATCTCATCTTCTCGATTGAGTTATGGGAACGTTTTGGTTATTACGGCCTACAAGGAATTATGGCTGTTTACCTGGTTAAACAACTGGGTATGTCTGAAGCGGATTCAATCACCCTTTTCTCTTCCTTTAGTGCCCTGGTTTATGGTCTGGTCGCTATCGGCGGCTGGTTAGGTGACAAGGTACTGGGTACTAAACGCGTAATTATGCTCGGCGCTATTGTGCTGGCGATTGGTTATGCTCTGGTTGCCTGGTCTGGTCACGACGCCGGTATCGTTTATATGGGTATGGCGGCTATTGCGGTCGGTAACGGCCTGTTTAAAGCTAACCCGTCTTCTCTGCTTTCTACATGCTATGAGAAAAACGACCCGCGTCTGGACGGTGCATTCACCATGTACTACATGTCCGTCAACATCGGCTCTTTCTTCTCTATGATTGCTACGCCGTGGCTGGCCGCGAAATACGGCTGGAGTGTTGCGTTTGCGTTGAGCGTTGTAGGCCTGCTGATCACTATCGTTAACTTCGCCTTCTGCCAACGCTGGGTTAAACAGTACGGTTCAAAACCAGACTTCGAGCCTATCAACTACCGTAACCTGCTGCTGACCATTATTGGTGTTGTGGCACTGATCGCTATCGCCACCTGGCTGCTGCACAATCAGGAAGTTGCGCGTATGGCGCTGGGCGTTGTTGCCTTCGGTATCGTGGTTATCTTCGGTAAAGAAGCCTTCGCGATGAAAGGTGCTGCGCGTCGTAAAATGATCGTTGCCTTCATCCTGATGCTCGAAGCCATTATCTTCTTCGTGCTGTACAGCCAGATGCCAACGTCACTGAACTTCTTTGCGATTCGTAACGTTGAGCACTCCATTCTGGGTCTGGCCGTAGAACCTGAGCAGTATCAGGCACTGAACCCGTTCTGGATCATCATCGGTAGTCCGATTCTGGCCGCTATCTATAACAAGATGGGCGATACCCTGCCGATGCCAACCAAGTTTGCAATCGGCATGGTGATGTGTTCTGGTGCGTTCCTGATTCTGCCGCTGGGTGCGAAATTCGCGTCTGACGCTGGTATCGTGTCTGTAAGCTGGCTGGTCGCAAGCTATGGTAGCGTAAAATTCAGGGAAACTCTTTTACAAGCCGCTAACTTTTCGTTAGCGGCTTTTTTTTTGTTCAGCAACGCACTACCATACTTTAAACCACAGACAAAAGGAGTTACCGATGAAATTGTTCTACAAACCGGGTGCCTGCTCTCTCGCTTCCCATATCACCCTGCGTGAGAGCGGAAAGGATTTTACCCTCGTCAGTGTGGATTTAATGAAAAAACGTCTCGAAAACGGTGACGATTACTTTGCCGTTAACCCTAAGGGGCAGGTGCCTGCATTGCTGCTGGATGACGGTACTTTGCTGACGGAAGGCGTAGCGATTATGCAGTATCTTGCCGACAGCGTCCCCGACCGCCAGTTGCTGGCACCGGTAAACAGTATTTCCCGCTATAAAACCATCGAATGGCTGAATTACATCGCCACCGAGCTGCATAAAGGTTTCACACCTCTGTTTCGCCCTGATACACCGGAAGAGTACAAACCGACAGTTCGCGCGCAGCTGGAGAAGAAGCTGCAATATGTGAACGAGGCACTGAAGGATGAGCACTGGATCTGCGGGCAAAGATTTACAATTGCTGATGCCTATCTGTTTACGGTTCTGCGCTGGGCATACGCGGTGAAACTGAATCTGGAAGGGTTAGAGCACATTGCAGCATTTATGCAACGTATGGCTGAACGTCCGGAAGTACAAGACGCGCTGTCAGCGGAAGGCTTAAAGTAATAGCCATCGGCCCACAGGTCGTTGTGGGCCGAAATGAGATATTTCAGAGCTTTGTTGCGCTGAAGTAATGTTCTGGTTTGGCAATACGATCCTGAGCAGCCACCACTTGCAGCTCATATTCCTGCATTGCTTTGGTGGTCACCATGATTTCGTAGACTGCAGCGGTCACATGTTCCAGCGCCTCCTGCAGCGTTGCCCCCTGAAGCAGTTTCACCAGCAGTAAACCGCTCGTCACATCACCAACACCTACCGGCTGGCGCATACCAAAATCCACCAGCGGACGGCTGATATGCCAGGCTTCATCGGCGGTGACCAGCAGCATTTCAAAACGGTCACGGCTGTAGCCAGCTCGCGCCAGGTGTTTAACCAACACAATTTGTGGCCCTTGCGCAATGAGTTCGCGCGCTGCCAGAACCGCTTCTTCGACGTTATTTACCGCATGCTCACAGAGTATTTCCAGCTCAACCAGATTTGGCGCAATGATATCGCTGGCAGGCAAACCGTGCCGCACATGAAACTCTGCGACACCCGGTGCAACGATACAGCCTTTTTCCGGATGACCCATTACCGGATCGCAAAAATATTTCGCCTGCGGATTCGCGGCTTTCACCTGACGGACGATACCGAGGATATGTTCACCCTGCTCCGCCGATCCCAGATAGCCACTTAATACGGCATCACAGGTGTGTAATTTATCAATGGCGGCAATGCCTTGCACAATTTCAGTTAAATGGCTGGGCGGCATCACGCAGCCAGTCCATTTGCCGTATTGGGTGTGATTAGAAAATTGAACGGTGTTCAGCGGCCAGACGTTCGCGCCCAGGCGGCGCATCGGAAACTCTGCCGCACTGTTACCCGCATGACCATAAACAACGTGAGACTGGATAGCGAGAATATTTTTCATCATGTTCCCTGTATAAAAACCAGGGGGAGTGATTTCTCACTCCCCCTTTCCACTTAATGCATTATTTCCAGCAAATCAGACAGTAATTCTTTTTACCGCGACGCAGTAAGGTAAAACGACCAAACAGACGATCTTCTTCTTTAAAGAAGTATTCAGGATCGGACTGTTTTTCACCGTTAATGGTGATGGCATTGGAGGCGATAGTTTTACGTGCCTGACCACGGGAAGGTTGCAGTTCAGAATCGACCAGTGCCTGCATCAGGTCTGCGCCCTTTTCCATCTCAACCATCGGTACGCCGTCCTGCGCCAGCTGTTCGAAGTCCGCTTCACTCAGCGCACTCAAAGAACCGCTGAACAGGCATTCGGTAATACGTTTTGCCGCCTGTAAACCTTCTTCACCGTGAACCAGACGAGTCACCTGCTCCGCCAGTACATACTGGGCGCGCGGTGCTTTACCGCTGTTTTTATCTTCTTCTTCCAGGGCGTTGATCTCTTCAATGCTCATAAAGGTGAAGAACTTCAGGAAGCGGTAAACGTCGGCATCCGCAGTGTTGATCCAGAACTGGTAGAATTTGTACGGACTGGTTTTCTTCGGATCCAACCAGACTGCGCCGCCTTCAGTTTTACCAAATTTGGTGCCATCTGCTTTAGTGATCAGCGGAACGGTCAGGCCAAACACCTGATTCTGATGCAGACGACGGGTCAGGTCGATACCAGAAGTGATGTTACCCCACTGGTCAGAACCACCAATTTGCAGCACCACACCGTACTGTTTGTTCAGACAGGCGAAGTCATAACCCTGCAACAGGTTGTAGGAAAACTCAGTGAACGAAATCCCCTGATCTTCACGGTTGAGACGCTGCTTAACCGCTTCTTTGTTGATCATCTGGTTAACGGAGAAGTGTTTGCCAATATCGCGCAGGAAGGTCAGCACATTCATATTGTAACGCTTCCTCGTCCGTCACCTGGGCTACCAGCCCCCGCTCTTGCAATTGTTTAATCAAGTTACTGCTTGCCATCAAAATCTCCATGTATATAACGACTGCACCTTTGCCGGTACACGACTTTTCGCCAGATGCGAAAGAGACATAGAATAAAGTGCCAGAATCAGGAGTACCAGCGATTAAAGCAAGATTTTTGCATCTTTTCAGGGTGCAAGACGATCAATCTTCCACGCATCATTTTCACGCTGGTACAAAAAGCGGTCATGCAGGCGATGCTCACCACCCTGCCAGAACTCAATCTGTTCAAGGCTGACGCGAAAACCGCCCCAAAAGCTCGGCAATGGCACTTCGCCCTGTTGAAACTTCTGCTTCAGCTCCAGGAATTTACTTTCAAGGATACCGCGGGCAGAAATGCGACTGGACTGCTTCGAAACCCATGCACCAATCTGGCTATCACGCGGGCGGCTATGAAAATATTTCATCACTTCGAGAGTCGAAAGTCGTTCTGCTTTACCGATCACCATCACCTGGCGCTCAAGGGTATGCCACGGGAACAGCAGGCTAACGCGCGGATTATTTTCGATTTGATGTGCTTTACGGCTGCCGAGGTTGGTGTAAAACACCATGCCTTTTTCGTCGTAATGTTTGAGTAAAACGATGCGCTGATAAGGCTGACCATGTTCATCCACGGTAGCGACCACCATCGCGGTAGGGTCCGCCAGTTTGGCTTCACAAGCCTGAGAGAGCCAACGTTCAAAAAGGGTTAATGGATCGGCGGGAAGATCGCGGCGGCGTAACCCGCCTTTGGTGTATTCACGGCGCAGATGCGCGATTTGCTGCAATTCGTCGTTATCAGACATGGTTTTCTTTACGGATTGTCAGTGGGTGACGCTATTGTGCGCCGCCCCTGGAAAAATCTCAACGCTGTGGATTTTGTAACTGACAGTTATTCAAGACGATGCGGTCGCGTTTATAGACAGTCGCTTCATCGCCTTTCGACCAGAAAACATAGATTCCGTCAGTGTAACGCGCGCCAGAGGCTGAAATGCCCTGTTTGAGATGCAGTAGTTGATTATCGTAAACAAAACTGACCTCCTGGCGCGGATTATTCAGTTTGACCGTCAACGGTTTTTCATCACACTGGTATTCCAGCGTATCGGTTTGCATGCGCTCAACCAGCTGATTAAAGGCGCTACAGCCGGAGAGAAGGACCGGCAAAATGATAATTAACAGTTTTTTCATAGTCATATCCCGAAGACTTTCCTGGTCTGGAGGGCAATACGCCCTCCCTAACGTTCCAAGTGTAACGGCAGACGCGGTAAGAAAAATTCAGTTAACTCTGATATCACGGGTTAGCGGGGAAAATAGCCCCCAGTACCGTCTCCTGGCTTGCGCCAGTGACGGAAGGCAGATTTCCTGGTAATCCCGCCAGCGTCCGCCAGGCAAGCCAGGCGAAAGCCAATGCTTCCATGTCATCGCCACTAATGCCAACGGCATCGGTGGTGGTGACTTCTGTGCCTGGCAGTAATGCCGCCAGACGCGCCATGAGTAGCGGATTACGACTACCTCCACCACATACCATCAATCGTTCGCAGCCACCGCTCAACAAAACTTGTTCAGAAATGGTCACGGCGGTGAGTTCTGCCAGTGTCGCCTGCACATCTCGGGGATCAACACCCGGAAAATGGCGCAAATGGCGCTCCAGCCAACCATAGTTAAAGTATTCGCGTCCGGTGCTTTTCGGTGCAGGTTGCGAGAAATACGGGTCGCTGAGCATATTTTGCAGCAGTGGGAGAATAACTTTACCCGCCCGTGCCCACTCGGCATCTTTATCGTAAGGTTTACCGGCCTGACGCCAGATCCAGGCATCCATCAGCATGTTACCAGGACCGGTATCGTAGCCCCCAACCGGCTGCCCAGGAATGAGCAGTGACAGATTGGCGATGCCGCCAATATTGAGCACCATTCGTCGCTCGGTTGGGTGAGCCAGCAGCGCATGATGGAACGCAGGTACCAGCGGTGCGCCTTGTCCTCCCAAGGCAATATCGCGACGGCGAAAATCACCGACAACCGTAATTCCGGTGCGTGCCACAATTTGATTGTTATCGCCAATCTGTAAAGTGTGTGGTGCCACGCCCGTCGGTTCATGCCAGACGGTTTGACCGTGACAACCGATCGCAACTATATCTCTTGCCTGCAGATTTTGTTCCTTAAGCAAGGCATTGACCGCATCAGCAAAAAGTCGCCCGAGTTGAGTATCAAGCTGTCCAAACTGCGAAAGTGTAAGCTGCTGGCCCTGGCAAATATCCAGTACAGCCTGTTTCAGAGATACCGGGATCGGCCAACTCAAACTTGCCAGCTGTGCGACCCGGTGTTCATCAATTGTCGCCAACACAACATCAACACCATCAAGGCTGGTGCCTGACATAACGCCAATAAAGCGGCCCGATTTCATAGTTCATCCTTTTTCAATCTGACGTTTGCGCACCACTCAAACATAAACTTTTCGTGAATACCATGCGGAATGACCGATTTTTACCGTTGGTAGTAAAACATTATCTTCAAATCAATAATCATCATGAATGTTTTGTTTATAATTGGTTGATCCTACTTTCATTATGATTTGCTCATATTTGGTAGAACATGTAACCATGGATTCACATATGCCATATACTTTGACCATGAGGGATGCTTGCGTGGCGTTTCATGGTGAACAGGAGATTTTTCAATGATTAAACGCGTATTGGTTGTTTCAATGGTAGGTCTGTCTCTTGTCGGTTGTGTTAATAACGACACCCTGTCAGGGGATGTTTATACCGCTTCTGAAGCGAAACAAGTACAGAATGTCAGCTATGGCACCATCGTTAACGTACGTCCGGTACAGATTCAGGGCGGTGATGATTCCAACGTTATCGGTGCAATTGGCGGTGCTGTTCTTGGTGGTTTCCTGGGGAATACTGTTGGTGGCGGAACCGGGCGTTCTCTAGCTACTGCAGCAGGCGCTGTTGCAGGTGGCGTAGCTGGTCAGGGCGTACAGAGTGCAATGAACAAAACGCAGGGTGTCGAGCTGGAAATTCGTAAAGACGATGGTAATACCATCATGGTGGTACAGAAACAAGGCAACACTCGTTTCTCTCCGGGCCAACGTGTCGTACTGGCCAGCAATGGCAGTCAGGTGACCGTTTCTCCGCGCTAAATAAGTTTGCGTGTGGTCAGGTTACTGACCACACGCCCCCTTCATTTCACCCTTTGGCCTGTAACTCAATGATATTATGCTCAAGTTTTGCGATGAGCGTAATCAGTTGCTCCAGTTCCTCTGCGGAGATGCCATGTAATATTTCCGCGCGGGTTTTGTTAATAACAGCTTCCATTTCGCTGATCAGCGGCTCTGCCTTTTCCGTCAGTTTAATACGTTTAGCCCGACGATCGCTGGCACAAGTTTGACGCGAAATTAACCCTTTTTCTTCCAGTTGGTCCAGAGTACGGACCAGTGATGGCTGCTCGATGCCAATCGCTTTTGCCAGTTGAATTTGCGACTGGTCTGGAGGTAACTGATGGATATTGTGTAACGTAACCCAATGGGTTTGTGTTAACTCCAGCGGTTTCAGGCGATGGTCTATCAGAGCACGCCATATGCGCACCAACCGTGCCAGATCAGAACCTAGTGGCGATTCCAATTTCATCTCCTTATAATTAGCTTGCTAAGATATTATGCGGCTTTTAGAATAGTGTGCAGCAATTGTATTGCTAAAACAAATGTATTGCTGCATTTGGTTACCGTCAGACATATTTTTCAGAAATTGCGCGTAAATTTTTCGCACTTAAAGAATATTTATTAATCTAACGCAATATATTCGGTCGTAAAGGAATCTACTTTGTGAAGTTTATGCTCAATGCAACAGGATTGCCCTTACAAGATCTGGTGTTCGGTGCGTCCGTCTACTTTCCTCCGTTTTTCAAAGCCTTCGCGTTTGGATTCGTCATCTGGCTTGTCGTACACCGCCTGCTTCGTGGCTGGATCTACGCCGGTGACATCTGGCATCCCTTGTTAATGGATTTATCGCTGTTTGCGATTTGCGTTTGCCTTGCTCTGGCAATACTGATTGCGTGGTAACTATGTCAATTAAAACAATTAAGTATTTCTCAACAATCATTGTAGCGGTAGTTGCGGTTCTTGCCGGATGGTGGCTGTGGAATTATTACATGCAATCTCCGTGGACACGCGACGGGAAAATACGCGCAGAACAGGTTTCTATCACCCCACAGGTGTCGGGACGTATTGTTGAGCTGAATATAAAAGACAACCAGCTGGTTAACGCGGGGGATCTTCTGCTCACGATCGATAAAACGCCCTTTCAGATCGCCGAGCTGAACGCACAGGCTCAGCTGGCGAAAGCGCAATCTGACCTCGCAAAAGCCAATAACGAAGCGAATCGTCGTCGTCATCTCTCACAAAATTTTATTTCTGCCGAAGAACTCGATACCGCTAACCTCAATGTTAAAGCGATGCAGGCCAGTGTTGATGCCGCACAGGCGACGCTGAAACAGGCACAATGGCAACTGGCGCAAACGGTGGTGTCGGGCACCACCTGTAGCATTGCCGTAGGTCAATAATGAACGCATCGTCATGGTCCTTGCGCAATTTGCCCTGGTTCAGGGCCACGCTGGCGCAATGGCGTTATGCGTTACGCAATACCATTGCCATGTGTCTGGCGCTGACGGTTGCCTATTATTTAAATCTGGATGAACCCTATTGGGCGATGACCTCGGCTGCAGTGGTTAGCTTTCCCACCGTTGGCGGTGTTATCAGCAAAAGCCTCGGACGCATCGCTGGCAGTTTGCTCGGAGCCATTGCGGCACTGCTTCTTGCCGGGCATACGCTCAATGAGCCGTGGTTTTTTCTATTGAGCATGTCGGCGTGGCTTGGCTTTTGTACCTGGGCCTGTGCGCACTTCACGAATAACGTCGCGTATGCATTTCAACTGGCGGGCTACACGGCTGCCATCATCGCCTTTCCGATGGTTAATATTACTGAGGCCAGCCAGCTGTGGGATATCGCTCAGGCGCGCGTTTGCGAGGTGATTGTCGGCATTTTGTGCGGCGGCATGATGATGATGATCCTGCCTAGCAGTTCCGATGCTACAGCCCTTTTAACCGCATTGAAAAACATGCACGCCCGACTACTTGAACATGCCAGTTTACTCTGGCAGCCTGAAACAACCGATGCCATTCGTGCAGCACATGAAGGGGTGATTGGGCAGATACTGACCATGAATTTGCTGCGTATCCAGGCTTTCTGGAGCCACTATCGTTTTCGCCAGCAAAACGCGCGCCTTAATGCGCTGCTCCACCAGCAATTACGTATGACCAGTGTCATCTCCAGCCTGCGACGTATGTTGCTCAACTGGCCCTCACCGCCAGGTGCCACACGAGAAATTCTCGAACAGTTGCTGACGGCGCTCGCCAGTTCGCAAACAGATGTTTACACCGTCGCACGTATTATCGCCCCGCTACGCCCGACCAACGTCGCCGACTATCGGCACGTCGCCTTCTGGCAGCGACTACGTTATTTTTGCCGCCTTTATCTGCAAAGTAGTCAGGAATTACATCGTCTGCAAAGCGGTGTAGATGATCATACCAGACTCCCACGGACATCCGGCCTGGCTCGTCATACCGATAACGCCGAAGCTATGTGGAGCGGGCTGCGTACATTTTGTACGTTGATGATGATTGGCGCATGGAGTATTGCTTCGCAATGGGATGCCGGTGCCAATGCATTAACGCTGGCAGCAATTAGCTGCGTACTCTACTCCGCCGTCGCAGCACCGTTTAAGTCGTTGTCACTTCTGATGCGCACGCTGGTGTTACTTTCGCTATTCAGCTTTGTGGTCAAATTTGGTCTGATGGTCCAGATTAGCGATCTGTGGCAATTTTTACTGTTTCTCTTTCCACTGCTGGCGACAATGCAGCTTCTTAAATTGCAGATGCCAAAATTTGCCGCATTGTGGGGGCAACTGATTGTTTTTATGGGTTCTTTTATCGCTGTCACTAATCCCCCGGTGTATGATTTTGCTGATTTTCTTAACGATAATCTGGCAAAAATCGTTGGCGTCGCGTTGGCGTGGTTAGCGTTCGCCATTCTGCGTCCAGGATCGGATGCTCGTAAAAGCCGCCGCCATATTCGCGCGCTGCGCCGGGATTTTGT
>PPYF01188908.1_pt1 | contig 20244 bp, 14 predicted proteins | sample 1559871 | NCBI WGS metagenome assembly PPYF01 (sample SAMN08240021, study PRJNA423297) | Human gut metagenome, whole genome shotgun sequencing project. | reverse complement strand
GTATCCAGAATCCGCTTGATAAATTCACTACGCAGTCGGTAAACGAAGTGATGCCCCAAAGTGGTGAGCGCCAGTTGCGATCCGAGAGTGACTGCCATCAACAGCAGCAATAATCCCAGAAACTCCGGCAACACCAGCAGACTGGTATCCGCCGTTTCGATAAGGCGCTGATTGATAAAAGCAATTAAGCCAATGCCTAATGCCGCACTGGCGAGGCTTAGCGCCATCACACTGATAAATGGCCAGCGATACTGCCGCCAGACAAGTACAAGAAGTTCCATGCAGAAAACCCGGACAATGAATTACAGCCCGCAGTTTAAACATCTTCGCGCGCACAGCAATAATAATTCTTATTTTTATTCTTTTTTACCTGCCTGACGGAATGTCAGGTTGTAGCGGCAGTCGATGGTGAGTGGATGAAACCCCGCTTTCAACGGTTGAATACCGTGATAAAACAGCCGCGATTCACCGCCCCATACCACCACATCGCCATGTTCCAACAACAAACGTTTGAGCGGATCATTTCGTTTCAGGCCGCCAAATTGAAAAATCGCGGGTAAGCCCAGAGAAACAGAAACAATTGGCGCGCGCAGATCCGGTTCGTCTTTATCCTGATGCAGCGACAGTTTCGCGCCAGGAGCGTAGCGGTTGATAAGACAAGCATCTGGCTGGAAATCTGGATAGCCCGCCGCCGTAGCCGCACGTTGACATAAATTATGAAAACTCTGTGGCATGGCGGGCCACGGTTTATTTGTTTGCGGATCAATGGGCGAATAGAGATAACCTTGCCGATGGCTCGTCCAGCCCAGATGCCCACAGTTGGTCATCGCCACCGACATGGTATATCCCCCGGGGGTGACCATCTGGCGAAACGGCGACTGGCTGGCAACGTCATTAATATCGCGGATTAGTTGCTCCGCAGCGTTAAAAGCAAAACGGTGCAAAATTACCGCTCCAGCCGCCAGTGGCTCTTGCCACGGTTCAGCATCGGCAAACAGATCCAACATTACCTCTCCTCATTTTCAGCTTCGCGGCGCAGCAGTTGCGCTTTACGCGACACGCCCCAGCGGTAACCGGAAAGTGTGCCATCACCACGGACCACTCGATGACAGGGTATTACGATAGCCAGCTTGTTGGCGGCACAGGCGCTGGCAACGGCCCGTAGCGCTTTCGGTTTGCCGATGGCGTTAGCCAGTTGCTGATAACTGACGGTTTCACCGCAAGGTATCGTGCGCAGTGCCTGCCAGACTTGTTGCTGAAAAGCAGTGCCGCGAATGTCCAGCGGTAACGTCAGCGGCGTATCGCGTTGATTGAGGCTGGCGATCACTTCACGCACATGTTGCTGAAACATCAGATCGGCAGGCGCGTTGTCGGCAGCGGGAAACATCTGCTGCAACTCGCTGATTAGTGTCGCGTCATCATCGCCCAGCAATATCGCGCAAATCCCCCGCTCGCTTTCTGCCACCAGGCAACGACCCAGCTCACAATCAGCCAGCGCGTAACGCACCGCCAGATTTTCGCCACCGTGACGGAATTGTTTAGCCGTCATGCCCAGCGTTTCGTCAGCTTTGCGATAGTAACTGCTGCTGTCGGGGAATCCGGCGTTAAGAATAGACGTCGTCACGCTCTCCCCTTTCGCCAGCGATTCGCGCAAACGGCGAGCGCGCCAGGCCTGTTGCCAGGCTTTAGGCGTCATTCCGGTAGTAGCTTTAAACAACCGATGCAGATGGAACGGACTCATCGCCACATGGTCGGCTAAGGCTTCCAGCGTTACAGGCGTTTCCTGTTCCAGCAGTCGACAGGCGTGGGTGATTTTATCCAACCGATGTTGCCGGGGATTGGCTTTGTCTGGCTGACAACGTTTGCAGGGGCGAAAGCCAGCGGCGAGTGCCTCGCTGGCATTTGCGTAGAAGGAGACGTTTTCCCGCAAAGCATGTCTGGCGCGGCAAGACGGACGGCAAAAGATGCCTGTGGTACGCACGGCGAAAACGAATTCGCCGTCGGCATTCGGGTCGCGGGCTAAGACAGATTGCCAGCGTTGATCGTCAGTTAAGCATGTGGCTTTTTTCATAATCAGCTCCCTGGTTAAGGATAGCCTTTAGGCTGCCCGGTCACCATCACGCAAAAACCAACAATCTTGCGCTTTAATTTTTTTCGCTGATAAGGAAGCTTTTAAACTGCGGCGACATCCAGGTTTTAAAGCTATCACCTTCTTTGGTGATCATATAGACCGCCAGCCCTTCCCGGCGAACAACCTCTTTGGCTTTCTCCGGCCCGAGTACCATTAAGCCAGTATCCCAGGCATCGGCTTCCAGCGCCGTCGGGGCAATCACCGTCACGGATACCAGATTGTGTTCGATAGGACGCCCGGTTTGCGGATCGATAACATGAGAAAGACGTTTGCCGTCCAGTTCGTAATAGTTACGGTAGCTGCCAGAGGTGCTAATGCCATGACCGTTGATATCCACCACGGCCTGAACCTCGTTTTCTTTATCGGTTGGTTTTTGAATCGCTACCCGCCACGGCTGGCCTTCACCGTTCATACCACGGCTGTTCAGCGCGCCGCCCACCGACACCAGATAACGTGAAATACCTTCCTGCTCCATCAAGCGTGCCAGGTGATCCGCCGCATAACCTTCACCGACGGTGGAGAGATCGACATATAAATCCGGCAGGTCTTTTTGCAGATATTGCTGATGCGACTGATTAATGACCGTCAGGTGCTGTAAGCCGGTTTTGGCTTTCATCGCATCGATCTGTTCCTGGCTCGGAATTTGAACCGGCTGTTGTTCCGGGCCAAAGCCCCACAGATTCACCAGCGGCCCGACGGTTATATCCATCGCACCATCGGTCCTTGCGCCAATGCGCAGCGAGGTGGTGACGATATCGGCCATCGCTTCACTTACCGGCCACGGCGACAAACTTTGCGAGTCGTTAAAGCGCATCAGCGCGGAATCTTTTTTATAGGTCGAAAGCAGCTGATCGTCGGCGTCCAGCTGGGTCTGAATCTTTTCTTTAAGTTCGGCACTGCGTTTGGCATCAATGCCCGGGATGCTGGCACGCCAGAAGGTACCCATGGTTTTGCCTTCAAGAACGGTAACTTCAGTAGCGTGGGTTTTGGCGGGTTGTGGTTTTTGATCGCAACCAACAAAGAAGAGCGCGGCAGCCAGCAGTGCCACGCGGGTAAAGCTTATTTCCATACGTGATTATCCTCATGCGAACGGTCGCAAGAGTACACCAAAAAACTGAGTTTGTACGCTGAAAACAATGAAAAAAGGGCCCGCAGGCCCTTTGTTCGATATCCATCGAGATTAGAACTGGTAAACCAGACCCAGAGCTACGATGTTATCAGTGTTGATGCCAGCGTCACGAGTGAACTGGTTGTCGTCCAGCAGGTTGATTTTGTAGTCAACATAGGTGGACATGTTTTTGTTGAAGTAGTAGGTCGCACCAACATCAACATATTTCAGGATATCTTCGTCGTCGTAGTTACGAGTACCGATGGTGCCCAGGTTTTTACCTTTAGACTGCAGGTATGCTACAGACGGGCGCAGACCGAAGTCGAGTGTCGCCACCGAATTCTGGCAGTACGTCGGTCCAGGAAGTTACGTCGTAAACAACGCCGTAGTTACGACCGTAGTCGAAAGAACCCACATCCTGGAATTTCAGACCTGCGAATGCCACACGGGTCCAGGAGTTTTCTTTGTTGTCTTCAGAGGTATTGCCCTGGATCTGATATTCCCACTGGCCGTAACCGGTCAGCTGGTCAGTAACCTGAGTTTCGCCTTTGAAACCAAGACGTACATAGGTCTGGTCGCCGTCTTCTGACTTGTTGTCAGAGAAATAGTGCAGGCCGTCTACTTTACCGTACAGATCTAATTTGTTGCCGTCTTTGTTGTAAACTTCAGCAGCGTTTGCTGCGCCTGCTACCAGCAGAGCTGGGACCAGGAGGGACAGTACTTTAACTTTCATGTTATTAACCCTCTGTTATATGCCTTTATTTGCTTTTTTATGCCACTGCATACTGATTAACCCTCATTAATCAGTCGGCAAGTCCATTCTCCCCAAAAATGCAGAATAATCCAACACGAATATGATACTAAAACTTTTAAGATGTTTCATTTATCGCTATAGATGTTTCAAAATGTAAATGCAAGGGAACTTTTTAAGATTATTGCGGAATGGCGAAATAAGCACCTAACATCAAGCAATAATAATGTTGGGCTTTTTGTAGGTTATTTGTACAGCAAAATGGCGCTTGTACATCTATTTCCCCCAATGCAGGATGATAAATATCACGGGAGAATAGAGAATCATCAATCAGGTAAGAGTCTGGAATTTCACACTGTACCCTTTATACTGCCCTATCACTTCGCGAAGTTTTAACAGGTCATAAACACGAATGCGTCAGAAAGAGACAACGGCCACGACCCGCTTTTCACTCCTACCGGGGAGCATTACCCGCTTCTTTTTACTGTTGATCATTGTGTTACTGGTGACGATGGGTGTAATGGTACAAAGCGCCGTTAACGCCTGGCTGAAAGATAAAAGTTACCAGATTGTCGACATTACCCATGCTATCCAAAAGCGCGTCGATAACTGGCGTTACGTGACCTGGCAGATCTACGACAACATTGCCGCGACGACCTCCCCCTCCTCCGGCGAAGGTTTACAAGAGACGCGCCTGAAACAGGATGTCTACTATCTGGAGAAACCACGCCGCAAAACGGAAGCGTTAATCTTTGGCTCTCACGACAACTCAACGCTTGAGATGACTCAGCGGATGTCCACTTATCTGGATACATTGTGGGGCGCAGAAAATGTACCGTGGTCGATGTATTACCTGAATGGTCAGGATAACAGTCTGGTGCTGATCTCAACCCTACCCCTTAAAGATCTCACCTCCGGATTTAAAGAATCGACCGTCAGCGACATTGTTGATTCACGTCGTGCAGAGATGTTGCAACAGGCCAACGCCCTCGATGAACGCGAAAGCTTTTCTAACATGCGCCGCCTGGCCTGGCAGAACGGTCATTACTTTACATTGCGTACTACCTTTAACCAGCCAGGACATCTGGCAACGGTCGTGGCTTTTGATCTGCCGATTAATGATTTGATCCCACCGGGTATGCCGCTGGACAGTTTCCGCCTTGAGCCAGACGCGACGGCAACGGGAAACAATGATAATGAGAAAGAAGGGACGGATAGCGTCAGTATCCACTTTAACAGTACGAAGATTGAAATCTCCTCGGCACTCAACTCTACCGATATGCGCCTGGTCTGGCAGGTTCCTTATGGCACCTTATTGCTGGATACGTTGCAAAACATTCTGCTGCCACTGCTGCTGAACATCGGTTTGCTGGCGCTGGCGTTATTTGGCTATACCACATTCCGCCATTTCTCCAGCCGCAGTACAGAAAACGTCCCCAGCACGGCGGTCAATAACGAATTGCGCATTTTACGGGCAATCAATGAAGAGATAGTCTCACTGCTGCCGCTCGGCCTGCTGGTTCACGATCAGGAATCGAACCGCACTGTCATAAGTAACAAAATTGCCGATCATTTGCTGCCGCATTTGAATCTGCAAAACATCACCACCATGGCGGAACAGCATCAGGGGATTATTCAGGCGACGATCAATAACGAGCTGTATGAGATCCGCATGTTCCGCAGCCAGGTCGCGCCGCGCACACAAATTTTCATTATTCGCGATCAGGATCGCGAAGTGCTGGTAAACAAGAAACTCAAGCAGGCGCAGCGTCTGTATGAGAAAAACCAGCAGGGGCGGATGACCTTTATGAAAAACATTGGCGATGCGCTGAAAGAACCCGCACAGTCCCTGGCGGAGAGCGCGGCTAAACTCAATGCCCCGGAAAGCAAACAACTGGCGAATCAGGCAGATGTGCTGGTGCGGCTGGTCGATGAAATACAGTTAGCGAACATGCTTGCGGACGATAGCTGGAAAAGTGAGACGGTGCTGTTCTCCGTGCAGGATTTAATTGATGAAGTTGTCCCTTCAGTGTTGCCTGCCATCAAGCGTAAAGGTCTGCAACTGCTGATTAACAATCATCTGAAAGCACACGATATGCGCCGCGGCGATCGCGATGCCTTACGACGTATTTTGCTGCTACTGATGCAATATGCCGTGACCTCAACGCAATTGGGAAAAATCACCCTTGAGGTTGATCAGGATGAGTCCTCCGAAGACCGCCTGACGTTCCGCATTCTGGACACCGGAGAAGGCGTAAGCATTCATGAAATGGATAATTTGCACTTCCCGTTTATCAACCAGACCCAAAACGATCGCTATGGCAAGGCGGACCCGCTGGCATTCTGGCTGAGCGATCAACTGGCACGTAAACTGGGCGGTCATTTAAACATCAAAACGCGGGATGGGCTTGGTACACGCTACTCTGTGCATATCAAAATGCTCGCAGCTGACCCGGAAGTTGAAGAGGAAGAAGAGCGTTTACTGGATGATGTCTGCGTAATGGTGGATGTTACTTCGGCAGAAATTCGGAATATTGTCACTCGCCAGTTAGAAAATTGGGGTGCAACCTGTATCACACCCGATGAAAGATTAATTAGTCAAGATTATGATATCTTTTTAACGGATAATCCGTCTAATCTTACTGCCTCTGGCTTGCTTTTAAGCGATGATGAGTCTGGCGTACGGGAAATTGGGCCTGGTCAATTGTGCGTCAACTTCAATATGAGCAACGCTATGCAGGAAGCGGTCTTACAATTAATTGAAGTGCAACTGGCGCAGGAAGAGGTGACAGAATCGCCTCTGGGCGGAGATGAAAATGCGCAACTCCATGCCAGCGGCTATTATGCGCTCTTTGTAGACACAGTACCGGATGATGTTAAGAGGCTGTATACTGAAGCAGCAACCAGTGACTTTGCTGCGTTAGCCCAAACGGCTCATCGTCTTAAAGGCGTATTTGCCATGCTAAATCTGGTACCCGGCAAGCAGTTATGTGAAACGCTGGAACATCTGATTCGTGAGAAGGATGTTCCAGGAATAGAAAAATACATCAGCGACATTGACAGTTATGTCAAGAGCTTGCTGTAGCAAGGTAGCCTATTACATGAACAATATGAACGTAATTATTGCCGATGACCATCCGATAGTCTTGTTCGGTATTCGCAAATCACTTGAGCAAATTGAGTGGGTGAATGTTGTCGGCGAATTTGAAGACTCTACAGCACTGATCAACAACCTGCCGAAACTGGATGCGCATGTGTTGATTACCGATCTCTCCATGCCTGGCGATAAGTACGGCGATGGCATTACCTTAATCAAGTACATCAAGCGCCATTTCCCAAGCCTGTCGATCATTGTTCTGACCATGAACAACAACCCGGCGATTCTTAGTGCGGTATTGGATCTGGATATCGAAGGGATCGTGCTGAAACAAGGTGCACCGACCGATCTGCCGAAAGCTCTCGCCGCGCTTCAGAAAGGGAAGAAATTTACCCCGGAAAGCGTTTCTCGCCTGTTGGAAAAAATCAGTGCTGGTGGTTACGGTGACAAGCGTCTCTCGCCAAAAGAGAGTGAAGTTCTGCGCCTGTTTGCGGAAGGCTTCCTGGTGACCGAGATCGCTAAAAAGCTGAACCGCAGTATTAAAACCATCAGTAGCCAGAAGAAATCTGCGATGATGAAGCTGGGTGTCGAGAACGATATCGCCCTGCTGAATTATCTCTCTTCTGTGACCTTAAGTCCGGCAGATAAAGACTAATCATCTGTAGGCCAGATAAGACGCGTTAGTGTCTTATCTGGCATTTGCACCGATTGCCGGATGCGGCGTAAACGCCTTATCCGGCCTACGATTCCCATTATTTCAACAGATTACATTAAAGTAGGCCAGATAAGACGCGTCAGTGTCTTATCTGGCATTTGCACTGAATGCCGGATGCGGCGTAAACGCCTTATCCGTCCTACGAATCCCGCGATTTCCTGACCCTCTCGGCATATACCGTCAGCGTCTGTTTTATCACATCCAGCGTTACCGGCTTCGACAGGCAGCTGTCCATACCGGACTCCAGACACCGCTGCTTCTCTTCAGCCAACGCATTAGCAGTTACTCCGATTACCGGCAACGTCAGTCCCAACTGACGAATGCGTTGCGTCAAGCGGTAACCATCCATATTTGGCATGTTGACGTCGCTAAGCACGATATCAATATGATTCTTGCTAAGTACATTAAGCGCATCGACACCATCATTCGCGGTTTTACATTGATAGCCCAACGATCCCAACTGATCTGCCAGCAGACGTCGGTTAATCGGATGATCATCCACGACCAGAATCATCATATCGTCATTATCGCTGACCGCTTTGTCCGTCGACGGCAGAGCGTTAGCAGGATCGTCGCTCTCCATCTCGATCAAATAAATACGCGCCAACAATGCCGGTAGCTCATTCGGGGCAGCCACACTGTGTACCCACTCCCCTGGCGCTTTCTCCAGCGGAATACCAATATGGCGACGACAGAAGGTCACTACCGCTCTACCCTGCCATTTTTTACTCACTACCTCGTCAGTAATTAACACATCTTCGGGAGTCGGTTCCTGCCCTTCGTATGTTGTAACGACGATGCCGCTGCGCTGCAAACTGGTTTCCAGGAACTGACAGAGCGACGCATTGCGGACCGACAGCCAGCAGCGTTTACCACTCAACCCTTCCACGCCTTTTTTCTGCGGGTACTGAGCGCCGTACAACGGAATACGCACGGTAAACTGGCTGCCCATTCCCGGTTCTGAATCTACCGAGATATCGCCGTCCATCATGCTGATCAGTTTTTCACAAATCGCCAGACCCAGACCGGTCCCCTGGAAGTTTCGCTGTACGCCCGTTCCGACCTGGAAGAAGGGATCAAACAAGCGCACCACTTCTTTCGCCGGAATCCCCACGCCGGTATCGCGAACACGGATAGAGAGATAATCGCCATCAGCGCGGACATGCAAAACTATACAGCCGGTATCGGTGAATTTTATGGCGTTACTCAACAGGTTGGAGATGACCTGCTGTAAACGCATCGGGTCGCCATTTAAGGCCACTGGCACATCCGGTTCAATAAAGCAGTACAAGCCTAACTGCTTGCGTACCACCAGCGGTAAATAGTTGGCGGTGATGTGGTTCATCACTTCACGCGGTGAAAACTCACGCGGTTCGATCTTCAACTGTTCCGATTCAATCTTCGAGAAATCGAGAATATCGCTGATAATTTTCAACAACAGGCTGGAAGAGTTGTTCATTGCCGTCACCAGCCGATCGACGCCTTTCGGTAACTCTTTGGTTTGCAACAGATCCAGGTTACCGATAATGCCATACAGCGGCGTTCGCAGCTCATGACTGACGGTGGCAAGGAACATCGATTTTGACTGGCTCGCCTGTTCCGCTGCTTGTGCCATCTCCTGCAACGACTCTTCCATCTTCACGCGCGAAGAAACATCCACCAGCACACAAATGGCCACGTTTTCATTACGATAGCGCGAATGGACGAAGCTGATTTGCAGATTGGTATTGTTGCTGGTCAGGACATCAACAAAATTGACCTGCTGCCCACAGATAATTTGCGTCAGTCGTTGGCGGTCCTCATGCGTAAGCATATTGAGATAGGTATGCGCCAGTTCGTTACTTAAAATATTGACGCCATCAGCGGTACGCAAAATGCAGATACCCACTGGCGCGGAGGCGACAATCTTGCGATTGAACTGCTCATGTTCTTCCAGTCGCAGGGCGTCGCTTTCCGCCGGAATGAAAATACGTCGCTCGTACATCCGTGCGAGAGTAAACAATGCAGCTCCGGCAAGCACATTCAGCAAAATTGCGTTAAGGATCAACATGCGAATGCGTTCCAGCACCTTATCAACCGGCACCGAATACACGATGCTTAGCGATGAGGGTGGCAGATTTTTCTTCAGCACCAGCTCCCGGAACCCTTCCGTATAGCCAAACCAGGAGCGTTCCTGCATCCAGCGAGGATCGCCCTTAATTTTACTTTCTGGTCCGGTAAGCGAAATCAGGGTATGACCATTTTCATCAAGAATGGTAACCCCCATCGGCAACGTACCCGGTAAGAAAAAGTTCTCCATCCGGATGGTCTGCTCGACACCCAAAAGCGCCTGCAACCGGTTCGCCAGATAAACTGGCGTCAACGCGTAAAAATACCCGACGCCAGGGCGCGGACCTTCGCTGATCCAGTAGAGGTTACTGCCGCTATCATCTTGTGGTGCATTTCGATATTTATTGATGCGTTCATGCAAAGCTTTCAACGCGGTATCGCGTTCCACTAGCATATCACGCAGACCGAAATTGGCCATGCAGAGGTTATCGCTGCCGATTAAAAATACCCGGTTTAGATCGTAAGCCGCAGAAAAATTATCGCGCCAGTAGCGCATAAACCACGCCAATGACTCCAGAGAACCTCGCCAGGTGTTACTCATTGCGGAACAATCGGAGTCGGCAAACAGCGGTTCAAACGCAGGCACATCCGCCTGCGTTTCTCGTCCACGCGGGGAAAGCACACCGTTTTCTGCCGATAAGCGATTTTCGGCGATGTACTTCAGCTCTTTCATCACATCAGAGGTGCGTTGAATAAAGCGCTGAGCCTGATCGGAACTCCAAAGGGGCGAAGCTCCGCCTCAGGTGACCGATGGAGTGTGGTTAAGGTAGCGGTAAAAGCGTGTTACCGCAATGTTCTCTCTTCTCTGGAATATGATACACCGCCGAGAAATCATCACCTTAACCTCTGATAATCGTCATATACCGGACAAGACTAGTGGATTTCAGCATGCATTATATGAAGTGGATTTATCCACGCCGCTTACGCAATCAAATGATCCTGATGGCAATCCTGATGGTCATTGTCCCAACGCTTACTATTGGTTATATCGTAGAAACGGAAGGACGTTCAGCAGTCTTATCTGAAAAAGAGAAAAAACTTTCTGCCGTGGTCAACCTGCTTAATCAGGCACTAGGCGATCGCTATGATCTCTACATCGACTTACCACGTGAGGAGCGTATCCGCGCATTAAATGCAGAACTTGCCCCCATTACCGAAAATATCACTCACGCCTTCCCTGGCATCGGTGCTGGTTATTACAACAAAATGCTGGATGCGATAATCACCTACGCGCCTTCAGCGCTATATCAGAATAATGTCGGCGTTACCATTGCCGCAGATCACCCTGGTCGCGAAGTCATGCGTACAAATACCCCTTTGGTTTATTCAGGCAGGCAGGTGCGCGGCGATATTTTGAATTCAATGCTCCCCATTGAGCGTAATGGTGAAATCCTCGGCTATATCTGGGCCAATGAATTAACCGAAGATATTCGCCGCCAGGCCTGGAAAATGGATGTGAGGATTATCATTGTGCTCACCGCCGGTTTGCTGATAAGCCTGCTATTGATTGTCCTTTTCTCCCGTCGCCTGAGCGCCAATATTGATATCATCACCGATGGCCTCTCGACTCTGGCACAAAATATTCCCACTCGATTACCACAATTGCCCGGTGAAATGGGGCAAATCAGTCAGAGTGTTAATAACCTCGCCCAGGCACTGCGTGAAACGCGGACACTTAACGATCTGATTATTGAAAACGCTGCCGATGGCGTCATTGCCATTGACCGCCAGGGTGATGTAACCACCATGAACCCAGCAGCAGAAGTTATCACTGGCTATCAACGCCATGAACTGGTAGGGCAGCCTTACTCCATGTTGTTCGACAATACTCAGTTCTACAGTCCAGTACTGGATACGCTGGAACATGGCACCGAACATGTGGCGCTGGAGATCAGTTTTCCAGGTCGTGACCGCACCATTGAACTCAGTGTCACTACCAGTCGTATTCATAACACGCACGGTGAAATGATAGGTGCTTTGGTGATTTTCTCTGATTTAACTGCCCGCAAAGAAACCCAGCGCCGCATGGCGCAAGCAGAACGCCTCGCCACACTGGGTGAGCTGATGGCTGGCGTCGCGCATGAAGTACGTAATCCGTTAACGGCTATTCGTGGTTATGTACAGATCTTGCGCCAACAAACCAGTGACCCAATACATCAGGAATATCTGTCCGTAGTACTCAAAGAAATCGATTCAATTAACAAAGTTATTCAGCAATTGCTCGAATTTTCACGTCCACGCCACAGTCAATGGCAACAAGTCAGCCTCAATGCATTGGTTGAAGAAACTCTGGTACTGGTACAAACCGCCGGCGTACAAGCGCGGGTCGACTTCATAAGCGAACTGGATAATGAATTAAGCCCGATTAACGCCGATCGTGAACTGCTCAAACAGGTACTACTGAATATCCTGATCAATGCCGTCCAGGCTATCAGCGCACGAGGGAAAATTCGCATTCAAACCTGGCAATACAGCGACTCACAACAGGCCATTTCGATAGAGGACAACGGCTGTGGCATTGATCTCTCGCTGCAAAAAAAGATCTTCGATCCCTTTTTCACCACCAAAGCCTCAGGAACCGGGCTTGGTCTGGCGTTAAGTCAACGCATCATTAATGCCCATCAGGGTGATATTCGCGTCGCCAGTTTGCCGGGCTACGGCGCAACCTTCACGCTTATTTTACCGATCAACCCGCAGGGAAATCAGACTGTATGACTGCTATTAATCGCATCCTTATTGTGGATGATGAAGATAATGTTCGCCGTATGCTGAGCACCGCTTTTGCACTACAAGGATTCGAAACACATTGTGCGAACAACGGACGCACAGCATTACACCTGTTTGCCGATATTCACCCTGATGTGGTGTTGATGGATATCCGCATGCCAGAGATGGACGGCATCAAGGCACTAAAGGAGATGCGCAGCCATGAGACCCGGACACCCGTTATTCTGATGACGGCCTATGCGGAAGTGGAAACCGCCGTCGAAGCGCTACGCTGCGGAGCCTTCGACTATGTTATTAAACCGTTTGATCTCGATGAGTTGAATTTAATCGTTCAGCGCGCTTTACAACTCCAGTCAATGAAAAAAGAGATCCGTCATCTGCACCAGGCACTGAGCACCAGCTGGCAATGGGGGCACATTCTCACCAACAGCCCGGCGATGATGGACATCTGCAAAGACACCGCCAAAATTGCCCTTTCTCAGGCCAGCGTCTTGATTAGCGGTGAAAGCGGCACCGGGAAAGAGTTGATTGCCAGAGCGATTCACTACAATTCGCGGCGGGCAAAGGGGCCGTTCATTAAAGTCAACTGCGCGGCGCTGCCGGAATCGTTGCTCGAAAGTGAACTGTTTGGTCATGAAAAAGGTGCATTTACTGGTGCACAAACCTTGCGTCAAGGATTATTTGAACGAGCCAACGAAGGTACTCTGCTCCTCGACGAAATTGGCGAAATGCCGCTGGTACTACAAGCCAAATTACTACGCATTCTACAGGAACGGGAATTTGAACGGATTGGCGGCCATCAGACCATAAAAGTTGATATCCGCATCATTGCTGCCACCAACCGCGACTTGCAGGCAATGGTAAAAGAAGGCACCTTCCGTGAAGATCTCTTTTATCGCCTTAACGTTATTCATTTAATACTGCCGCCTCTGCGCGATCGCCGGGAAGATATTTCCCTGTTAGCTAATCACTTTTTGCAAAAATTCAGTAGTGAGAATCAGCGCGATATTATCGACATCGATCCGATGGCAATGTCACTGCTTACCGCCTGGTCATGGCCGGGAAATATTCGAGAGCTTTCCAACGTTATTGAACGCGCCGTCGTGATGAATTCAGGCCCGATCATTTTTTCTGAGGATCTTCCGCCACAGATTCGTCAGCCAGTCTGTAATGCTGGCGAGGTAAAAACAGCCCCTGTCGGTGAGCGTAATTTAAAAGAGGAAATTAAACGCGTCGAAAAACGCATCATTATGGAAGTGCTGGAACAACAAGAAGGAAACCGAACCCGCACTGCTTTAATGCTGGGCATCAGTCGCCGTGCATTGATGTATAAACTCCAGGAATACGGTATCGATCCGGCGGATGTATAACACCAAAACTTGCTATGCAGAAATTTGCACAGTGCGCAATTTTCTGCATAGCCGCTCATTCTCCTTATAAATCCCCATCCAATTTATCCCTTCATATTCAATTAGTTAAATAACTAAATCCAATAATCTCATTCTGGCACTCCCCTTGCTATTGCCTGACTGTACCCACAACGGTGTATGCAAGAGGGATAAAAAATGAAAACAAAATTGATGACATTACAAGACGCCACCGGCTTCTTTCGTGACGGCATGACCATCATGGTGGGCGGATTTATGGGGATTGGCACTCCATCCCGCCTGGTTGAAGCATTACTGGAATCTGGTGTTCGCGACCTGACATTGATAGCCAATGATACCGCGTTTGTTGATACCGGCATCGGTCCGCTCATCGTCAATGGTCGAGTCCGCAAAGTGATTGCTTCACATATCGGCACCAACCCGGAAACAGGTCGGCGCATGATATCTGGTGAGATGGACGTCGTTCTGGTGCCGCAAGGTACGCTAATCGAGCAAATTCGCTGTGGTGGAGCTGGACTTGGTGGTTTTCTCACCCCAACGGGTGTCGGCACCGTCGTAGAGGAAGGCAAACAGACACTGACACTCGACGGTAAAACCTGGCTGCTCGAACGCCCACTGCGCGCCGACCTGGCGCTAATTCGCGCTCATCGTTGCGACACACTTGGCAACCTGACCTATCAACTTAGCGCCCGCAACTTTAACCCCCTGATAGCCCTTGCGGCTGATATCACGCTGGTAGAGCCAGATGAACTGGTCGAAACCGGCGAGCTGCAACCTGACCATATTGTCACCCCTGGTGCCGTTATCGACCACATCATCGTTTCACAGGAGAGCAAATAATGGATGCGAAACAACGTATTGCGCGCCGTGTGGCGCAAGAGCTTCGTGATGGTGACATCGTTAACTTAGGGATCGGTTTACCCACAATGGTCGCCAATTATTTACCGGAGGGTATTCATATCACTCTGCAATCGGAAAACGGCTTCCTCGGTTTAGGCCCGGTCACGACAGCGCATCCAGATCTGGTGAACGCTGGCGGGCAACCGTGCGGTGTTTTACCCGGTGCAGCCATGTTTGATAGCGCCATGTCATTTGCGCTAATCCGTGGCGGTCATATTGATGCCTGCGTGCTCGGCGGTTTGCAAGTAGACGAAGAAGCAAACCTCGCGAACTGGGTAGTGCCTGGGAAAATGGTGCCCGGTATGGGTGGCGCGATGGATCTGGTGACCGGGTCGCGCAAAGTGATCATCGCCATGGAACATTGCGCCAAAGATGGTTCAGCAAAAATTTTGCGCCGCTGCACCATGCCACTCACTGCGCAACATGCGGTGCATATGCTGGTTACTGAACTGGCTGTCTTTCGTTTTATTGACGGCAAAATGTGGCTCACCGAAATTGCCGACGGGTGTGATTTAGCCACCGTGCGTGCCAAAACAGAAGCTCGGTTTGAAGTCGCCGCCGATCTGAATACGCAACGGGGTGATTTATGATTGGTCGCATATCGCGTTTTATGACGCGTTTTGTCAGCCGGTGGCTTCCCGATCCACTGATCTTTGCCATGTTGCTGACATTGCTAACATTCGTGATCGCGCTTTGGTTAACACCACAAACGCCGATCAGCATGGTGAAAATGTGGGGTGACGGTTTCTGGAACTTGCTGGCGTTTGGTATGCAGATGGCGCTTATCATCGTTACCGGTCATGCCCTTGCCAGCTCTGCTCCGGTGAAAAGTTTGCTGCGTACTGCCGCCTCCGCCGCAAAGACGCCCGTACAGGGCGTCATGCTGGTCACTTTCTTCGGTTCAGTCGCTTGTGTCATCAACTGGGGATTTGGTTTGGTTGTCGGCGCAATGTTTGCCCGTGAAGTCGCCCGGCGAGTCCCCGGTTCTGATTATCCGTTGCTCATTGCCTGCGCCTACATTGGTTTTCTCACCTGGGGTGGCGGCTTCTCTGGATCAATGCCTCTGTTGGCTGCAACACCGGGCAACCCGGTTGAGCATATCGCCGGGCTGATCCCGGTGGGCGATACTCTGTTCAGTGGTTTTAACATTTTCATCACTGTGGCGTTGATTGTGGTGATGCCATTTATCACCCGCATGATGATGCCAAAACCGTCTGACGTGGTGAGTATCGATCCAAAACTACTCATGGAAGAGGCTGATTTTCAAAAGCAGCTACCGAAAGATGCTCCACCGTCCGAGCGACTGGAAGAAAGCCGCATTCTGACGTTGATCATCGGCGCACTCGGTATCGCTTACCTGGCGATGTACTTCAGCGAACATGGCTTCAACATCACCATCAATACCGTCAACCTGATGTTTATGATTGCGGGTCTGCTGCTACATAAAACGCCAATGGCTTATATGCGTGCTATCAGCGCGGCAGCACGCAGTACCGCCGGTATTCTGGTGCAATTCCCCTTCTACGCTGGGATCCAACTGATGATGGAGCATTCCGGTCTGGGCGGACTCATTACCGAATTCTTCATCAATGTTGCAAACAAAGACACCTTCCCGGTAATGACCTTTTTTAGTTCTGCACTGATTAACTTCGCCGTTCCGTCTGGCGGCGGTCACTGGGTTATTCAGGGACCTTTCGTGATACCCGCAGCCCAGGCGCTGGGCGCTGATCTCGGTAAATCGGTAATGGCGATCGCCTACGGCGAGCAATGGATGAACATGGCACAACCATTCTGGGCACTGCCAGCACTGGCAATCGCCGGACTCGGTGTCCGCGACATCATGGGCTACTGCATCACTGCCCTGCTCTTCTCCGGTGTCATTTTCGTCATTGGTTTAACGCTGTTCTGACGGCAACCCTACAAACAGAAGGAATATAAAATGAAAAATTGTGTCATCGTCAGTGCGGTACGTACTGCTATCGGTAGTTTTAACGGTTCACTCGCTTCCACCAGCGCCATCGACCTGGGGGCGACAGTAATTAAAGCCGCCATTGAACGTGCAAAAATCGATTCACAACACGTTGATGAAGTGATTATGGGTAACGTGTTGCAAGCCGGGCTGGGGCAAAATCCGGCGCGTCAGGCACTGTTAAAAAGCGGGCTGGCAGAAACGGTGTGCGGATTCACGGTCAATAAAGTATGTGGTTCGGGTCTTAAAAGTGTGGCGCTTGCCGCCCAGGCAATTCAGGCAGGTCAGGCGCAAAGCATTGTGGCGGGGGGTATGGAAAATATGAGTTTAGCGCCCTACTTACTCGATGCAAAAGCACGCTCTGGTTATCGTCTTGGAGACGGACAGGTTTATGACGTAATCCTGCGCGATGGTCTGATGTGCGCCACCCATGGTTATCATATGGGGATTACCGCCGAGAACGTGGCCAAAGAGTACGGAATTACCCGAGAAATGCAGGATGAACTGGCGCTACATTCACAGCGTAAAGCGGCAGCCGCAATTGAGTCCGGTGCTTTTACAGCCGAAATCGTCCCGGTAAATGTTGTCACTCGGAAGAAAACCTTCGTCTTCAGTCAAGACGAATTCCCGAAAGCGGATTCTACGACTGAAGCGTTAGGCGCATTGCGCCCGGCCTTCGATAAAGCAGGAACAGTTACCGCCGGGAACGCGTCTGGTATTAACGACGGTGCTGCCGCTCTGGTGATTATGGAAGAATCTGCGGCGCTGGCAGCAGGCCTTACCCCCCTGGCTCGCATTAAAAGTTATGCCAGCGGTGGCGTGCCCCCCGCATTGATGGGTATGGGGCCAGTACCTGCCACGCAAAAAGCGTTACAACTGGCGGGGCTGCAACTGGCGGATATTGATCTCATTGAGGCTAATGAAGCATTTGCTGCACAGTTCCTTGCCGTTGGGAAAAACCTGGGCTTTGATTCTGAGAAAGTGAATGTCAACGGCGGGGCCATCGCGCTCGGGCATCCTATCGGTGCCAGTGGTGCTCGTATTCTGGTCACACTATTACATGCCATGCAGGCACGCGATAAAACGCTGGGGCTATCACCAGTCAAAACTTTTCACCAGCGTCAGCTCGCCAGCATTACGCATCGGTACAATAAATGTTTCCTGTTTCTCATTGACCGATCCTTCATCGGTGATCAGCGTCAGTTGGGCGGTGGTTAATTCCGTTTCGCTGCGCCCACCATAGTAGTTGATATACACCTGATAGCGCCCGTGAATTGGCGCGGGCATGGCGAAAATCTCGGGTCCGTACCCCGTCGTGACATCCATATCCAGTGCACCACTGTTTTTCAGCACGGTGTTACCGTACCAGGCGTGTTCGCCATCGGGCGTAACAACGTGAAGGTCGAGGTCGGTATTGTCCGTATCCCACGAGAGAACCAGCCGTAAACGTGCACGAATCGTTCCTGTACCCGGCGTTGAGTAAAACTGCATTTTTTGTCGGCTTTGCCCATCCGGGCTGATGACCTGCACGCTGTTGCTGCCTTCAGTGAAAATATAAGGGCGTGCAAATGAACCATCGGATTCAATTCTCTGCGGCATACTGGCACCGTTGACCACCAGCCGGCCCTGCTGAACTTTACCCGCCGCAGCATAATTCTTTATTTTGCCGCGGATCTGCGCTGAGATATTTTGATCATCTGCCATGTTGACGGACGACGCCGGGTAATTGATCGATTGTGAAAAACTGGCATCTTCGCCCTCTGCCGGATGCCAGCCTGAGAGCGGTGCATCAATCTCGACTTCCTGCACACCTTCACTGTGAGCGACAGGCGAAAGCGCCACCAGTAACAACGGAAGAAAAATCTTTCGCATAGCATTAGTCCATTAATAATTGTCGGGTCAGCGTTTCGATATAGTTCTCATCAAGCCCGGTGGGATAACCATCAAAGGCCAGGTGCAGATACTCATGGGTTAAATCCAGCCGATCCTGAAGCGTAAAGAAGTTACGAATAAACAGCCGTTTCTGCTGCCGATCGGTATAGGGGAAACCTGGGATGGTCAGGCAATCGCCTTCCCGATTGGCGTTTTGCTGTAAAAAAGTGCGAATCGCCACGGTCATGGCTTTCGCTGCCTCAGGGGGCGTACTTTTCGCCTCGCGATCCAGAACTCTGGCAACGTACTCTTCACGATCGAGATGTGACTGCAATTTCAGTTTGCCCTTTTCGCTCAGTAAGGTCGTCTCACCGTGGCTGACAAACGTAATGTGGTTACCATTAGTAAACGTCACACGATAGCGCCCATTAAGTACGCCGGGTTTTACTGCCGTCGTACTCTTTTCCGCTGTGATTTTCTTCAGCGGATAGCGGGCAAACAGCTCCACCTCTACACATTGCCCACTGGCAACCTGCGTCGGCACTGGCAAAACCCGATTAAGCACCGTCGCATAACGGGTTAGTACCGTTTTGCTGGTGCCACTGCCAGTAACCCACAGCGGTGTACCATCGGTTAACCAGCCAGCAAAACCACCCTGGCGGATTTCCTGTTTATCATCGGCAAACCAGCTCCAGGTTTTCACCCGTACCCGACTACCGAGCATGGATGCGACACCGATTTTCGCCTCGTCCAGCACCACATCCAGTAAGACTTCCTGAGCTTTGTTTTGCGCAGGTAACGTCGCTAATGAATCGAGCAGCGATTTAACCGTTACCGAGGTTTCTGGCTTCAGCGTTGTAAGAGACGCTAACCACGCAGGTGCCTGACGCTGTTGCCAGTATTGCCCCCACACATCTGCGCCAATATGCAACCGCTGCGGCGCAAAATAGAGCCCACAGGAACGTACCAGCGCGGTATCGCGCGTTATGCTCTCCCCAGCCTGACAACAATAAACCTCTTCCGGGGAGTTTCCGCGACACTGGTAGGGCTGCTCCGGTTGATGGGTATCCTCCAGCCAGGCGTAAACATACAGTTTCCACAAACTCCCTAACGGCGTGGTGAGCGAGTCAGGTAATGCTGAGACTTTGGTCACGCCTGATGACGACAGCTGATACAGTTGATCGTGCTGCGCACCGCGCAGCACCAGTTGTAACGGCGTCTCCTCCGCAAGCGTTGGCAGAGTAACCAACGCCAATAGCCAGACGATTCTGCGCCAGTTCACTTATTTCACCTGCATCCCGGTCCATTCACTCCCTGCCGCAACACTTTGCTGCGCAGGTGCATAGGAACGCACATAACGAGCAGGAGGCAGAACGAATTGCCCTTTTTGCGAGAAGCGCAGCAAATGGCGGAAAGTGACCGTTCCCGTCAGTTCTTTCACCGGCACCATATAGGCCAGTTCGCCCATTTCATTACG
>PPYF01188301.1_pt1 | contig 20244 bp, 25 predicted proteins | sample 1559871 | NCBI WGS metagenome assembly PPYF01 (sample SAMN08240021, study PRJNA423297) | Human gut metagenome, whole genome shotgun sequencing project. | reverse complement strand
CTTAAAAAAATATTGCCGTAAACAGAAGAAGAGGTAAGACGATGTCCAGACGTAACACTGACGCTATTACTATTCATAGCATTTTGGACTGGATCGAAGATAACCTGGAATCGCCGCTGTCGCTTGAGAAAGTGTCCGAACGTTCCGGTTACTCCAAATGGCACCTGCAGCGAATGTTTAAAAAAGAGACCGGTCATTCATTAGGTCAGTACATTCGCACCCGTAAGCTGACGGAAATCGCCCAGAAATTAAAAGAAGGTAATGAGCCGATTCTGTATCTGGCCGAACGCTACGGATTTGAATCTCAGCAGACGTTGACGCGGACGTTTAAAAACTATTTCGACGTGCCGCCGCACAAGTACCGCGTCACCAATATGCACGGAGAGTCTCGCTATCTCCACCCTATTAATCACTGTGTTTGTTAATCGCCTGCAATAAGACGTATCGAGGAAATAATGAAACTGTTCGCTTCCGTTGCCTTCGCCCTGCTAGCGATGGCCTCTTCGCAGAGCTACGCGGAGCAACTTCCGGCTCATAAAACCGCGCACGACACCATGCTGATGCCGTCCGCCAGCAGCCAGTCACCGTTTGATTTCAATCATATGGGTGCTGGCAGCGATAAATCTGATGAGCTGGGCGTACCGTATTACAATGACAATAATCGCTAAACATTCATTGCCCCGCTATCGCGGGGCTTTTTTTAGCTCTTCACCACCCGTCGCATCCCTGGCAAACGCAGACCAAAAACGTTAATAAACAGTCCGGCCATAATTAACAGCGCGCCAATCAACTGCATTGCCGACAACGTTTCATCAAGCAACAGCGCTGCGCTGACCAGCCCCACAACCGGCACTAACAATGATAGCGGCGCCACGCGCCACGTTTCATAACGGCCAAGTAGTGAACCCCAGATGCCGTAACCCACAATGCTGGCAATGAAAGCGAGATATGCCAGCGACAGCACGGTCGTGAGGTCAATATGAATCAGGCTTTGCGCCATCAGCTGCGGGCCCTCGAAAACCCACGAGCTGAGCATAAACGGCAGAATGGGAATCAACGCGCTCCATACTACCAGCGACATCACACCGGGTTTCGAATCATGGTGGAGGATTTTCTTGTTAAAGATATTACCGCACGCCCAGCACAGCGCCGCCGCCAGCGTCAGCATAAAGCCCAGCAGCTTAACGTGTTGCCCGCTCATACTGGTTTCAATCAGCACCAGCACGCCAAACACCGCCAGCGAAATCCCCACCAGCTGTTTACGCTGTAGACGCTCACCAAAGGCGAAAGCGCCAAGAATGATGGTAAAGAAAGCCTGCGCCTGGAGCACCAACGAAGCCAGCCCAGCCGGCATGCCGAAGTTGATGGCACAAAACAGGAAGGCAAACTGGCCAAAACTGATGGTGAGCGCATAGCCGAGCAGCAGCGGTAGCGGAACCCGCGGACGCGGAACGAAAAATAACGCCGGGAAAGCGACAAATAAAAAGCGTAGTCCCGCTAATAGCAGCGGTGGCATACCGTGCAGGCCGACTTTGATGACCACAAAGTTCAGTCCCCATACCACAACCACCAACAGGGCCAGTAGCCCATCTTTACGCGTCATTCCTCGCCCCAACTTTTTTTAAATTTATGTAAGCCTAACCAAAGTAACGAAAAATTCAGACGAGGAATAGATCATTATTTTTGGCAGTTCAAAATCGCACTCCCCAACACGACCACGGCTATACAAGCTGCTTATGGCATGATATTTGTGAAAGAGATAACAAAAAACAATACTACGACATCTATCAGGCAGGAAAATGAAACCAACGACCAGACGATCTACGATCGCGCTACTGGCATCGTCGTTACTGTTAACTATCGGACGCGGTGCCACACTTCCCTTTATGACCATTTATCTCACGCGTCAGTACGCAATGACGGTAGATACCATCGGTTATGCCATGTCCATTGCGCTGGTGGTTGGCGTCATGTTCAGCCTCGGCTTCGGGATTCTGGCCGATAAATTTGATAAAAAACGCTACATGCTGATTGCCGTCGCCTTTTTTATCTGCGGTTTTGTCGCCATTCCGCTGGTCCATAGCGTGGTGCTGGTGGTTTTTTTCTTCTCGCTGATCAACTGCTCGTACTCGGTGTTTTCCACCGTACTGAAAGCCTATTTCTCCGATACCCTCGCGCCGACAACCAAAGCGAAGGTTTTTTCGCTTAACTACACGTTTCTGAATATTGGCTGGACTATCGGTCCGCCGATTGGAACGCTGCTGGTCATGCAAGGTATCAACCTGCCTTTCTGGCTGGCAGCGATATGCGCGGCCTTCCCGCTGCTGTTTATCCAGCGCTACGTTGAACGTCTGAGACCAACGGAAATCGCCGAAACGCCCATCGCCTGGTCACCGTCAGTATTGCTGCGCGACCGGGCGCTGCTGTGGTTTACGCTGTCGGGCCTGCTGGCGTCCTTCGTTGGCGGTTCTTTTGCCTCCTGCCTCTCTCAGTACGTGCTGGCAGTTGGCGACAGTAACTTTGCTGAAAAGGTCGTGGCCGTGATTTTGCCGGTGAACGCCGCCGTGGTCGTCACACTACAGTACGCGATTGGTCGCAAGCTTACTGCCAATAATCTGCGACCATTAATGACCTTTGGTACCGTTTGCTATGTGATAGGTCTGACAGGGTTTATGTTTTCTGGCGACAACCTGTGGTTCTGGGGGCTGGCGGCAGCCGTTTTCACCCTGGGAGAAGTCATCTACGCACCGGGTGAATACATGTTGATCGATAACATCGCCCCACCGGGCATGAAAGCCAGCTATTTTTCCGCTCAGGCGCTTGGGTGGTTAGGCGCTGCTCTTAACCCACTACTGACCGGGCAGATCCTGACCCATTTCCCGCCGGTCATGCTATTCCCCATCATGATGGTCACCATTGTGCTGGCGTGGCTGTTGATTTTCCGTGGAATTAAGGCCAGTACCTGGGGCACCACCGTCAGCGCGGCGTAGGGTTATCCGGGGCCAATACGGCCCCGGGAAGAGATCGTTATGACCAAATGTCGGCCGCGACGCCCGTCACCAGGCGGACCTTGTCCCACTGCTGCTGCTCGCTCAGGCTGTTGCCCTCTTCCGTTGAGGCAAAACCGCACTGTGGGCTGAGGCAAATCTGTTCCAGCGCAACGTAGCGTGCTGCTTCCTTAACGCGCGCTTTCACCCCTTCCGGGTTCTCCAGCTCGCCGTTCTTGGTGGTAATGAGCCCCAGTACCGCCTTCTGATGACCAGGACGAATGAAGCGCAGCGGCGCGAAGTCGCCGGAACGGTCGTTGTCGTACTCAAGGAAGAACGCATCGACGTTGACGCGGCCAAACAAAATCTCCGCCACCGGCTCATAGCCGCCTTCAGAAATCCACGTGGAGCGGAAATTACCGCGGCACACGTGCAGACCGATAATCAGATCGTCCGGTTTACCTTCCAGCGCGCGGTTCAGCACGTCGGCATAGATCGCCGCCAGTTGATCCGGATCATCTCCCCGCTCACGAACCTGACGACGCTGGTCTTCCGAGCACAGATAGGCCCAGACGGTGTCATCCAACTGCAGATAACGGCAGCCCGCATCGTAGAAGGCGCGGATAGCATCACGCCACGTGTCGGCCAGATCGTTGAAATATTCAGCCAGGTCTGGATATACGGTCGCATCAATATCCTTACGGCCCCCGCGAAAATGCAACACGCTCGGGCTTGGAATGGTCATTTTTGGCGTTGCGTCGCCGCTGATGCTTTTCAGGAAACGGAAATCCTCGAGCATTGGATGGTCACCGAAACCAAGCTTACCGGTCACGCGAATGCCGTGAGCGCGAGTCTGTACGCCGTTAAACTGAATACCTTTATCTGAGTCGTAGCGCTCCACGCCCTGCAAACCGTCGAAGAAATCGAAGTGCCACCAGGCGCGGCGGAATTCGCCGTCGGTCACCACATGCAGGCCACAGTCGCACTGATGCTGCACCACGCGACGAATCTCAGCATCTTCAACGGCACGCAGCTGCTGCGCGGTAATTTCTCCGTCAGCCAGCTGCTGGCGCGCCTGTTTGATGGTCAGCGGGCGTAAAAAACTGCCGACAATATCGGCGCGGTACGGGGCGTGTTGATGTGGCATGCGATTCTCCTTTTTCACTCGGGCAAACTGGTTACCCGGAGTGATAATTTATTATTTGAACTTTTTAGCCTTCTGGATGGCTATATGTCCAGATAGTGTCATCCGTGTGCGCCACAGGCAAACGAGAATAATTCATGATAGATGAAAAAAATTCACGATCCCTGGCTAAAGGCAAAACCTTCATCTTCCCAGCCGGTGATACCGCCAAGCATAATTTTCACCGGTCGTCCCAGCGTCGCCAGCTTTAATGCCGCGCGGTCAGCACCATTACAGTGTGGACCTGCGCAGTAGACCACAAATAAGGTCTCTTGCGGCCATTCCTGCATGCGTTCAGCGCTCATCTCAGCATGGCGAAGATGGATCGCGCCGGGTAAATGGCGTCGGGCAAACGTCTCGGCGCTGCCCACCACATGGAGCAGGACAAAATCCACTTCTGGCTCCTGCAGGGCGGCGTGCACGTCAGCGCAGTCAGTTTCAAAACCCAGACGCTGGCGAAAATGGGCTGCGGCGTCAGCCGCGCTGGCCGTCGGAAATTCGGTAACGTAACTCATCATTGACTCTCCCGTTAGGTATTACCACTATGGTAACGATGCGATGAGTATAAACAGGCTCCCAATACGAGAACGGCCCACAGAAATGACAGAAAACAGCCAGAATATGACAATACGCGCCCCCCTGGTGGTGACGCTAGCCTACGACGGGCTCTGTACCTTTGAATTTGGCGTGGCGGTAGAGGTGTTTGGCCTGCCCCGGCCTGAAATGGGTGAAAGCTGGTATCGCTTTGCCGTTGCTGCCGTCGATGAAGGTGCCCTGCGCGCTACCGGCGGCGTTCGCGTGATGGCCGATGGCGACCTGAGCCTGCTTGAAGAAGCAGATACCATTATCGTCCCTGGCTGGCGCGGTGTGGATAGCCCGGTGCCGGAAGCGTTGAGCCTGGCGCTAAAGCAGGCGCATCGGCGCGGATGCCGGGTGTTATCTATCTGTTCCGGCGTGTTTGTTCTGGCGGCGGCTGGCCTGCTTGATGGTCAACGAGCCACGACCCACTGGCGTTATACCACGCTACTCCAGCAACGCTACCCGGCGATTAACGTTGTGGATGACGTACTTTATATCGCCGAGGGGAACGTACTGACTTCTGCCGGCAGCGCCGCTGGTATCGATCTCTGCTTACACGTTGTCAGGCTTGATTTTGGGCTGGAGGCCGCCAACCGGGTTGCTCGACGGCTGGTCATCCAGCCACACCGAGACGGCGCGCAAAAGCAACAAATTACCCGGCCCGTCGCCCGCTCCCGCGAAAGTCAGCGCTTAGGGATGTTATTTGATTTTCTCCACCAGCACCTGGCGGAGAACCATAGCGTACGTTCGCTGGCTGACAAAGTCGGTATGAGCGAACGCACGTTCCTGCGCCGTTTCCAGGAAGCGACCGGGAAAACGCCTGCCCGTTGGCTGCTTGATGAGCGCTTATTGCAGGCTCAACATCATTTAACTACTGGCAGAGACAGCGTAGAAAAGGTCGCGGAAATGACCGGGTTTGGTAATGCCAAAAATCTCCGTCTGCGCTTTCAGCAACATTTTGCTATCAGCCCGCTGGCTTATCGAAAAAGATTTACCGCAACAAATAATTAATTCACAAATGACGGCGTTAGTCTAAGTTTAAGAGAGTACGCTAATCGATGTTGGTAGTGAAATCGTTAAAGAGGAGGTCATCATGCTGGATAATATGCAAGTGTTTCTGGTTGCCGTGGGGCTGATTCTGTTTTCCGGTTTTCTGACAGCTTTTTTAAGCGGTAAATGGAACGACTAACCGACGCTGTAATAATCCCCATGGAAAAAGAAATAAAAAAAACCGCCAGCATAACTGGCGGTATAAATGCTTGCATGGATAGGTTTCTACTTCTGCGGCTACCCGCTCTCCTTGATTGGGTAACCGTTGCTGTAAAATAATCCTACCACCGTTTTATTCAACTAAAGCTAAACGGCGAGCGCATTATTTAAACCATAATTTTTCCACGCTTTTTTACTCTGACAGCCGGCCTGACGGCCTGCCCACAATCTGCCGGAACGTGATTCCTGTAAGTCCTGATGCTCAGGACGGGTAGACCAGATGGACTCGCGACGCGTTTTACGCTGGGATTTATTCATTAGTGCCTCCGGGCAGATTGTCGATATTAAATCCATTAACTCAACGATTTACGCAACAATACTAGCAAGTTGAATGGCGAGTTTCTTCAACAACTGCACGTATTTGTAAAGGCCCCGTGAGCCAGCGCACTTAACACGCTGCACGATGATACCCTACCGAAAATGTTAGGTTACGAAACTGTGAACGTTACGTAAGATTGCTTCTACTATCCTTCCCTCCCGGAAGGATAGTGAGAATGCTCTATATTATTGTGGTACTTAACCCGCCAGCCCTGTGTGCGGTTTTTTTTTTATCCTTTCAGCTTCGTCCGGTGCGTAAAAACAGACGACAGAAAGCCTCTTTAACAATCGGTTTAATCACTTAAACCACGATTTTTAAGCATCGGGGAAATTAATGGATCGTGCCCGCGCCAGTCACGATACAATTTTTCTAAATCGCTACTGTTGCCTCTCGATAAAATAGCATCACGGAATCGCTGCCCGTTTTCACGATTTAAACCGCCGTGTTCAACAAACCACTGGTAGCCGTCATCGGCCAACATTTGTGTCCACAGATAAGCGTAATACCCCGCCGCATAGCCGCCGCCAAAAATATGTGAGAAATAGCTGCTGCGATAGCGTGGCGGCACTGCGACAAGATCGATGTTTTCGCGTCGTAGCGACTCAGCCTCAAACTCATCCACACTTTTCGGTAATTCGTGGCCGGATAAACTATGCCAGTTCATGTCCAATAGCGCGGCGCTGAGCAGTTCAGTCATGTCGTAACCTTTGTTAAAACTTGAAGCGCGGAACAGATTTTCGCGCAGCGCATCCGGCATCGGCTCACCGCTTTCATAGTGACGAGCATAGTGGGCAAACACGTCGGGATGACTCGCCCAATGTTCATTAATCTGCGACGGAAACTCGACAAAGTCGCGCGGCGTATTCGTGCCGGATAAAGTCGCATAGCGCTGTTTCGCAAACAATCCGTGCAGCGCGTGGCCAAACTCATGGAAAAGCGTGATCACATCATCCCAGGAGATAAGCGCACGCTTCCCGGCGGCGGGTTTCGGGTAGTTACAAACATTGTAGATAACCGGACGGGTTTCCAGGAGGGTGGACTGCGGCACAAAATTGTCCATCCACGCCCCGCCGCTCTTGCTATCGCGCGCAAAGAAATCGCCATAGAACAGCGCCATGCCTTCACCATCGGCATCGAAAATCTCCCACACGCGTACGTCTGGATGATAAACAGGCAGATCAAAACGCTCAACAAAGCGGATACCGAACAGCTGGCTAGCGGCCCAGAAAACGCCGTCGTTCAGTACGCGATCCAGCGCGAACCAGGGTTTAATTTGCGCTTCATCAATGGCGAATTTCTGCCGACGAACCTGTTCGGAATAATAGAGCCAATCCCAGGACCGCGCGGTGAAAGACGACGAGCCACCGTCGATCAGCGCCTGAATATCTGCCAGTTCGCGTTCCGCTCTGGCACGCGCCGCAGGCGTAATTTTTCGCATAAAGTCGAACGCGGCTTTGGGATTTTTCGCCATCTGATCGGCCATACTCCAGCTCGCGTAATCGGCGTAGCCCAATAGCTCCGCTTGCCGGGCGCGGACAGCCACCAGTTTGAGAATACGTTCTCGCGTATCGTTGGCATCTCCGCTCTGGTTACGCTGCCATGCCGCGTTAAACAATTTTTCCCGGGTATCCCGCGAATGCAAGGAGGCCAACGCAGGCTGCTGTGTGGTATTGACAAGCGGTATCAACCAACGGCCCGTCAGCCCGCGCTCTGCTGCGGCCATGGCGGCCGCAGCCACTTCATCTGCACTCAGGCCCGCCAATGCTGCCTCATTATCGACGACCAGCCCACCGCTTTTTGCCGCCCCGAGCAGACATTGATGAAACTGGCTGCTCAACGTCGCCGCTTCGGTATTCAAGGTTTTCAGTTCGGCCTTTTCCTCGCGACCAAGTCTCGCCCCGGCCAGAATAAAACGCTGATAAATCACCTCGATGAGTCGATGAGATTCGCTGTCCAGACCCAATGAATCACGCTTTTCCCAGACGGCCTGAACCCGCGTAAACAGCGCGTCATTGAGATAGATATCATTTGCCAGCCCGGCAAGCTCCGCCGAGAACGCTTCATCAAGTCGTTGAATCTCATCGTTACTATTTGATGCGGCCATCGCAAAGAAAACGGATGTCACGCGCGCGAGCATTTCACCGCTTTTTTCCAGCGCGATAAAGGTGTTCTCGAAGGTCGCCTCGGCAGGATTTCGGGCAATGTCGGCGATATCCTGGCGTTTACGTTTCAGCGCTTCGTCAAAAGCCGGACGATAGTGCTCGTCTTTGATCAAATCAAACGGCGGTGCCTGATAAGGTAAAGTGCTGCTGGCGAAAAAGGGATTCATAGCCGACATGTCATGCTCCTGAAGAAAACAGTTAACTCTGGCAGGATAAACAAATTAAGGCCGCGCTGCTCGATTATCTCTTCAGAAGGCAGAAGGATTGGGTGCATTGAGGATACTGAACAACGGCGGAAATGGCGGGGATCACTCCCCGCCTGACTCCTACCTGGTTTCGTAAGCCATGTGAGCCACGATCTCCGTTCCGCCGCTTCGGAAGCTAACATCACAGAGCTGTTTGTTGTTAAGTAGCGGTACGCCCAGAAGCGTGATGCCGATAACGACGAGCGCCAATAGCGCCATTCTTTGTGGCTTCATAGCCTTCTACTCCTTGACCCGAAGGTCGGTAAGAGGCTAACCTTGTGTTGTAGAGCATAGGGGCCTCAGATGAATGTTTAACGTCTTGCTGGACGTCAAATGTTTTCTGGGGCTTTTTTCTACCTGCCTTCCGCTATGCCTGAGACAGATAGCCTCAAGCACCCGCAGCCATGTTAACCCAGAGCTCCGATACACTGCGTCCCTCACTCCTCCCCGGGTACATTTCAGAAAACATCAAGACTTCGTCACCGGTTAAAAAAATCTAAAACTGTTTTTCTTTTTATTCCGCTACATCAATCGGCCAGGATAGTTATGCCCTGATCGTTCTGCTATCGTAATACGACACTTAAGCGTTGAAGGAACAGAGAAATGATCGTACTGGTAACAGGAGCAACGGCAGGCTTTGGCGAAAGCATCACCCGCCGTTTTATTGCCAACGGGCACAAAGTTATTGCCACTGGCCGTCGTAACGAACGTTTGAAAGCGCTAAAAGATGAGTTGGGTGACAGCGTGCTGACCGTACAGCTGGACGTGCGCAATCGCGCGGCCATTGAAGAGACAATCGCTAACCTGCCTGCTGAATGGCGCGATATTGATATCCTGGTCAACAACGCCGGGTTAGCGCTGGGTCTGGAGCCTGCGCATCGCGCCAGCGTGGAAGATTGGGAAGATATGATCGATACCAACAATAAAGGTCTGGTGTACATGACCCGCGCCGTCCTGCCGGGTATGGTCGAGCGCAATCGTGGTCATGTCATCAATATCGGTTCAACTGCTGGCAGCTGGCCCTATGCAGGTGGTAACGTCTATGGCGCAACCAAAGCTTTTGTGCGTCAGTTTAGCCTGAACCTGCGTACCGACCTGCACGGCACCGCCGTTCGCGTAACGGATATTGAGCCAGGTCTGGTCGGCGGCACCGAGTTCTCCAACGTCCGCTTCAAGGGTGACGATGCAAAAGCCGGTAAAACCTACGAAAATGCCAACGCGCTGACGCCGGAAGATGTTACTGAAGCCGTATGGTGGGTAGCGACGCTGCCGAAACACGTTAACATCAATACCGTTGAGATGATGCCGGTCAGTCAGACTTACGCTGGCCTTAGCGTTCATCGCGGAAGTTAACATTTTATCCGGACCCGACCCTCGGTCGGGTCTGTGCGTGGCGGCAAAAAAAGCGTAAAATAACAGCTTAATCAGCTGATAAGAACGACTCAATGGCCGCCGAAACACAACTGAACCCAACACAGCCCGTCAATCAACAGATTTATCGCATCCTGCGCCGCGATATTGTGCACTGTCTTATTCCACCGGGGACGCCGTTGTCGGAAAAGGAAGTCTCCCTGCGCTTTGATGTTTCCCGCCAGCCGGTACGTGAAGCCTTTATTAAACTGGCCGAAAACGGACTTATCCAGATTCGTCCTCAGCGCGGCAGTTACGTCAATAAGATCTCCCTTTCACAGGTTCGCAACGGCTGTTTTGTGCGTCAGGCCATTGAATGCGCGGTGGCACGCCGTGCAGCAACGATGATCACCGATGCCCAGATCTATCAGCTAGAACAAAATCTGCATCAGCAGCGAATTGCTATCGACCGCCAGCAGCTAAACGATTTTTTCCAGTTGGATGATGAATTTCATCAACTGTTGTCAAATATTGCGGATTGCCAGCTTGCGTGGGACACCATCGAGAATATTAAAGCGGCCATCGACCGAGTGCGTTATATGAGCCTCGATCACATTTCCTCGCCGGAAATGCTGCTGAGACAGCACCATGAAATATTCAGTGCGCTTGAAAAGCGTGATGCTGATACGGTGGAAAAAGCGATGACTTTGCATCTGCAGGAAATCAGCGAATCCGTGCTGCTCATTCGTCAGGAAAATCGCGATTGGTTTAGCGAAGAGTGATAAAAAAGGCCTTCAATATCGAAGGCCTTTTTTTTAACGAATAACCATCGTTGGAATATTGGCGTAACGTAAAATAGACTCCGCGTTCGATCCCAGCAGATGCGTTGTGATCCCTCTCTGACGCGAACCAATCACAATCACGTCATACTCGCCCGTTTTGCTTAACGCGAGCACTTCATCACGAATATTGCCAAAACGAACCTCGGTGTGTATGCGCTCTGCAGGCATATCGAATAGCCGCTGCAGGTTCTTCATTTTCTTTGCCGATTCCGACTGCATATAGTCTTCGAATTTTTTAATATCCGAAGCAAAACCGCGCAAAATTGAACGATTGCTGTTGGGTAATACGTTCAGCAGCGTAATTTCACCCGACTCGCCCGCCAGATATACCGCATGACGAATAGCCTTATCACTTAAATCCATTTCAAAAATATCTACAGGCATGAGAATTTTTTTATACATAGCCCGAGCTCCTTATTCCAGAGGATCCATTTTTTGTTTCGCAATAACCATGCCATATTTATGCCTATTGATATAGCATTAATTCACAAAACTGATAGTTTCGGCGTGAAAATAATCGTCCATTATTTCAACTGACTTGAATAAACTTAAAGAAGTGTAATGCGAGGAGAAAAATGAAATGCCGCCAATGCTGGCGGCATAATAGGATGATTACAGCGCGACGAACTCGGCTACGGTCGCTTTCGCGCCTTTACTCAGCAGAGACAGGTAAGCATTTGTCACCTGATCAACAAACTGGCCTTGCTGCGGCAGATCCTTACCAAAGATAGCTTCGATGGCCAGCAGCGCTTTCACGCGGGACTCGCCCTCTTCGCTCTGCTGCACCGCAGCCTGGATCACCGGCAGCAGCGGATCGCATACTTCAATGGCATTGCCCTGCTCGTCTACGCCGCCGACATAGCGCATCCAGCCCGCGACACCCAACGCCAGCAACGTGAAGCTGCTGTTATCCGCAAGGTGCCAGCGCACGGAATCCAGCATACGCTGAGGCAGTTTCTGGCTACCGTCCATCGCGATCTGCCAGGTACGGTGACGCAGCGCCGGGTTGGTATAGCGTTCGATCAGCAGATCCGCGTAACGCGCCAGATCGACGTTCTGTACTTTCAGCGTCGGCGCCTGCTCTTTCAACATCAGGTCATGCGCTGCGCGGCGGTAGTTGTCGTCACCCATGCAGTCGTTGATGTGCTGATAGCCCGCCAGATAGCCCAGATAGGCCAGGAACGAGTGGCTGCCGTTCAGCATACGCAGCTTCATCTCTTCGAACGGAATCACGTCGCTCACCAGCTCGGCACCCGCTTTTTCCCATTCCGGACGTCCCGCCACAAAGTTATCTTCAATAACCCACTGGCGGAAAGGTTCGCACGCCACGCCTGCCGGATCGCGGACGCCGGTCAGTTGTTCAATTTTGTCCAGTGTTTCAGGCGTCACCGCCGGTACAATACGGTCAACCATGGTTGACGGGAAGGTCACGTGTGACTCAATCCAATCAGCCAGGTCAGCATCGACGGCGCGCGCATAGGCACACACGACGTTACGCATGACATGACCGTTCTCCGGCATGTTATCGCAGGACATCACGCTGAATGCCGGCAGACCCGCCGCTTTACGACGCGCCAGCGCTTCTACCACTACGCCCGGCGCAGATTTAGGCTGATGCGGGTTTTGCAGATCGGCCACGATGAGGGGATGATCGAGCATCAGTTCGCCGGTTGCCGGAGAGTGGCAATAGCCTTTTTCGGTGATAGTCAGGGAGACAATCGCGACCTGCGGCTCGCACATTTTTGCCAGCACGGTTTCCAGACCATACACCTGGGCGTGCAGCGCTTCTTTAACAACGCCCACCACGCGGGCAGTCCATGCATTCGCAGACATTTCCGCCACGGTGTATAAATTGTCCTGATGATTCAGGTCGGCAATCTGCTGCTCACCGCCGATCAGGTTAACTTCGGTATAACCCCAATCGCTGCCGTGTTCTGAGGCGAGGATATCGGCGTATACCGCCTGATGGGCGCGGTGGAACGCGCCAAAGCCCAGGTGCACAATACGTGACACCAGTTTGCTGCGATCGTAGGTCGGGAGAGTTGCCTTAGCGGTTAATAGCGTATTCTGCATCTTTTTGACTCACTGTAGAGAATGTTGATTGCCATACTAGATTAACGAGTTCATCTGAGGAGATTTTGATTTGCATTAATATATTGGTGATTGGTATGACATGATTTTTAAGCTGTGTGACAGCATCGACAAAGTCGTCAGCCTACTATGCCGATGCTGGGAATGTCCGCTACATCAGGACGGACGGTAGGAACAATGTGATTTGAGGGAAAATCACCAGCATCACAATGAATAAGAAAAAGGCAATCAGATACGGAATAGATGCCTTAACAAACGCTATCGAACTACAGTTCAGTATGCCGCAGACTGTATACATACAGATCCCAACCGGTGGCGTGTTTGCCCCCAGAAGGGTCAGTACCACAAAAATCAAGCCAAAATGAATAGGATCAAAACCCGCCTCAATGGCAATCGGCAGCAGAATGGGCGTCAAGAGCAGAACGATCACGCTACCATCAAACAGCATTCCAGCAACGGCAATAAGCGCCAACAGTAAAAAGAGGATCCCGTATCGGTTTTCTGTCAATTGTAAAATCGTTTCTGCTAGCTGCTGAGGGATTTGATCCAGTATCGTGATATGCCCCAGAATCGCCGCAGACATAATGAGCAGCATGACCACCCCGATATCGCTGATAGTTTGCTTTAACACCCCCCAGAGCACAGCATTATCCAATGCTTTATAGACATACCGCCCAATAATAAATGAGTACAGGACAATAAATGCACCGGCTTCCGTGGTTGTAAAGATACCAAGACGAATCACCACTATCAGTACAACGGGAAACATTAATGCCCAGAAGCTATTTTTAAAGCTATGCCACACATCATGTCGAGTAGGCAGGCTTTGCATTTCCGGTTTAATATTCATCTTCCTTGCAAGCAGATAGTTGGTGCTCATAAGGATAACGGTTAATAATAACCCCGGTAATATGCCAGCCATGAACAGCTTACCAATCGAAACATTACCGACAAAGCCGTAGAGAATTAGCAAAATACTCGGTGGGATCGTGGCGGTAATCAACGAACTAAAAGCAATGACCACTGCACTAAACGCTTTCGGATAACCACGAGCAATCATTGGTAGACCAAGCACCCGCGCCTGCATCGCTGCATCTGCCGTCGCGGACCCGGAAACCCCGCCTAGCAGGCAAGCTAATAGTACGTTGATTTGCGCAAGACCTCCCACCATCCAGCCGGAAATAATACGGGCGAAATCCAGCAGTCGGGTTGTAACGCCCGATTTATTGAGCAAGTTCCCTACGAGTAAAAACAACGGTGTTGCCAGGATCGGAAAGGATTGCGTTGGCGCTGAGAATTTCTGAAAGGCGATACCAATCGGTAGAAAGTCTGCCGTAAAGAAAAAACTCAAACTAGAAATAGCGATTACCATTCCAACTGGCATCCCGATCACTAGCAAAACGACAAATAAGATAACCGTTAAGAGCATAATTCCTCCTGATTATCTTGTTGTTGAGATTCAACCTGACAACCGTTGATTAAAAAAGATACAGAGGAAAATACCATTAATAAACACCCTGTTGGCACAGCACTATTCAGCCACGCAAGAGATATCTCTGTAACAGGCAAGGCCTGATGATGTGTGGTCCAGGTAAAATTAAATCCATACCAGACACCACAGAGCAAAAACAGAAGTATTAATATCTCATTAAACCACAGACACGCACGTTGCATTCGCAATGAAAATAAATTGGTTAATGCATCTATACCGATATGCCGACGTTTTTGAAACGCGTAATCAATTGCCAGCATACTAATCCATGCAAAAATAACCATGGCAACCTCCAGCGACCAAATAACTGGATGACCAATAGCGCGCCCCAACCCACCAACAAGGATAATAATAACAATAGCGACCAAACCTATTCTTGCGCAAGCCAACTCAAATGCTCTTAGCATATTCATAGAAATAAAAACCTCTATAAAACAATAGGGTTATTACCCTGCTTACCTGCAGTTAATTGATAACACTTTCGACTTGTTTTTTAGCTTCGCTTAACCCCAGCTTCTCTGGAACATATAAACAAGCATCGGCAAATGGTTTAACATCAACAGTTGATATCGTCATTCCTTTTGCTGCCATTTCATCCAGCATTTTATCGCCCGCAGCAATGGTATTCTCTGAAGCTAAATCACCGTTTTTCGCTGCTTCTTCTTTTAAAATGGACTGATTTTCTTGACTCAGCGTCGATAACCATTTTTGTGAAACCACGATACCGGTCATTAAATGAATATGATTCGTTTTGGTTATATTTTTAGTTATTTCGTATAATTTTGAACCATAAACAGCTGTCGGCTGAGCTTCCGCTGCGTCCACGACACCAGTTTGAATCGATGAATAGATTTCTGACCACGAAAGTGGGGTCGGTGAACCGCCCATACATTTGATAGTTTCAATGGTGACCGGCGCTTCGAGCGCACGAACTCGAATGCCGCTTAAATCAGCAGGTGTTGCCACCGGTTTCTGTGTCACCAACATCCTCGCCCCTTGATACCAGTTAAAGGAGAGCGCAGTCAGACCAGACTCTTTGGACATTTTATCATTCCATTGAGCAAAAACCGGGCTGTTGATAAATTTCTTCAAAGTGGCGTAGTCTTTAAATACAAAAGGCGCGGGAATTATTGCCATTTCAGGCACAAACTGTGCTAATCGAGCCCCGTCAACGACCACACCAACATTACTTCCAGCCTGTGCATGTTGCAGTAGTTCATTGTCTGCACCTAGTTGGCCGCTGGAAAATAATTTTATCTTCACGTCACCGTTAGTCCGTTTTTCCACATTTTTCTTGAAGCTTTGCAATCCTTTGTATACAGGATCGTCCGGTGATAATGAGGTACTGACATTTAATGACTCTGCGCCCCAGCAGACGCCTGCACTTAACAATGGCAGCAGGCAACATATTTTTGTCAATCTGATTACAGAACAATTCCATTTTTTCATTTTATTCACCTGTAGATTATCAATTAAACCAGCAACACTCATCCTTACGTCATATTTGATATTACACTTACGTAGTTAATATAAATAAAAGGAGGTATTAGTTATTTCATAAAATGACTTTGGGCGATTACCAGTTCCAAAGCGTGCCGTCTTCAAGGCGAGCTACCGGTAAATATGCAGGGTCATACGGATATTTTGCCGCCAGTTTTTCATCAAACTCGATGCCTAAACCTGGTTTATCACCTGGGTGCATATAGCCGTTATCGAAGGTCCAACTGTGCGGGAAGACGTCCAGCATCTGCTCGGAGTAGCCCATATATTCCTGCACGCCAAAGTTGGGTACCCACAGATCGAAGTGCAGCGCCGCGGCCATACACACCGGAGAAAGATCGGACGGGCCGTGTGAGCCGGTACGCACCTGGTAAAGCGAGGCAAAATCGGCGATGCGGCGCATACCGGTGATGCCTCCCGCGTGGGTAATCGTGGTACGGATGTAGTCGATAAGCTGCTCTTCAATCAGCTGCTTGCAATCCCAGATGCTATTAAAGACTTCGCCTACCGCAATCGGCGTCACGGTGTGCTGGCGAATCAGACGGAAGCACGCCTGGTTCTCTGCTGGCGTTGGGTCTTCCATCCAGAACAGACGATAATCTTCAATGCTCTTACCAAAACGCGCCGCTTCAATCGGCGTCAGGCGGTGGTGCATGTCATGCAGCAGATGCTCGTCAAAGCCGAACTGGTTACGAACGGCATCAAACAGCTTCGGCGTGAAATCGAGGTATTTTTCCGTGGACCACAGTTGCTCTTCCGGCCATTGCCCTTTGGTCGCCGGTTCGTAGGCCAGCCCTTTCCCCTTGGACATACCATAGGTCGTTTTCATCCCCGGTACGCCGCACTGGACGCGAATCGCTTTGAAGCCCATCTCTTTATGACGCGCATAATCTTCCAGCACATCATCAATGGTATGGCCGGTGGTGTGACAGTAAACCATCACGCCTTCGCGAGACGCGCCACCCAGCAGCTGATACAGCGGCATGTTGGCGGCTTTGGCTTTAATATCCCACAGCGCCATATCGACGGCGGAGATAGCCGACATCGTGACCGGGCCGCGACGCCAGTAAGCGCCTTTATAGAAGAACTGCCAGATATCTTCGATGCGGTGCGCATCACGCCCCACCAACTGCGGGCACAGATGATCTTTTAAATAGGATGCAACGGACAGCTCACGGCCATTCAGCGTCGCATCGCCATAGCCGATTAATCCGCTATCGGTGGTAATTTTCAACGTGACAAAGTTACGACCAGGACAGGTTACAAAAACCTCAGCACCCACAATTTTCATCTTCAATCCTTACATCTCATCGGTTAGTGAGGCAAACTTACGCCCTGAACTACTACCATACAAGTATAAATATCGAAAATTACCGAGAGGGATCACAAAATCAAGGGGATGAGATCGGACAAATGCATGAGGGTTCACAAATAAATCGTGCTCTACCACCGCAGGCCGAGCACATAAAGCACCCGCGCTTATTTTACGCTCTGCCCCAGCCCGCCACGATAATCAGCATGCCGCACAGCGCCACCGCAGCGCCAAGCCAGTCGTACGTGGTCAGCTTTTCGCCTTCTACGACTCTCAGCCACAGCAACGCAGTAAAAATGTATACCCCGCCGTAGGCCGCGTACACGCGCCCGCTGGCCGTCGGATGCAGCGTCAACAGCCAGACAAACAGCGCCAGCGCCACCCCGGCGGGCAGGAGTAATAACGGCGTTGCGCCGCGTTTAAGCCACAGCCACGGCAGGTAGCAGCCAATAATTTCACACAGTGCGGTGGCAAAAAACAGCAGCGAGGTCTTTATCATCGTTAATCATCATTTACTTACGGTGGGCTTATCATACGTAAAAATAAGCCTCAATCGACCATGCTATTTTCGCGGGTATGCCAGCCCAAAGAGATGTAGTAAACTGCTTAGCAGGAGCCATTGTTTTTATCACGTTAAAGGAACCCGCAAATGAAAATTACACTTGGCAAACGCCTGTGCCTGACGGCAATGCTCGCGCTGGGTGCCATCGTGTACACCGCGTCTGCGTCTGCTGAAACCAGCAAGCTGATCATTGAATCTGGCGATAGCGCGCAGAGCCGCCAGAACGCAGCGATGGACAAAGAGCAGTGGAACGACACTCGCCAGCTGCGTCAGAAAGTGAATAAGCGCGCGGAAAAAGAGTGGGACAAAACCGACGTGGCATTTGACGCCCGCGATAAGTGTCTGCAAAGCCCGAACGTCAACGCCTACTGGGAACCCAACACCCTGCGCTGCCTTGACCGCTCAACGGGCCGCACGCTGAACCCATAATCGACGAGGGCGCCACTGGCGCCCTTTTTATCGTTGGCCTGTGTGAACGTTAGTAGTATTCAATCGCGTTTTTAATCGTATAGCGTTGGGTGGTGGCGGGCTTCACGCTCTCATCCACAATCGTCAAATCACAGCTCACCGGGTTATCATAACCGTCGTAATCGCAGCTTTGCGTAACGTTGCCAATAGGCTGCTTATTCAGCAGGCTCACCGAGGTATAATCGAGCTTCTTACGTACGTCCTGCGATGGCGTTGAGATAATCGACAGCGTTTTATCTTTCACGGTCGACGTTTTGCCCAGCGGATACCCTTCAGCATCGTAGCGGTAATCTACTTCACTCTCTTTACCCAGCGCCTTCACCACAAAACCGTTATCGTCGGTTTCCCAGGTCACGCCCGCCGACGGGAACTCGGCCAGCTGACATTTCCCCTGCAAGCGCACGCGTTTTTCATGCGTCACACCGTCGAGATAATAGTTCGCGTTCAGCACCAATAGCGCACCGGTATCGTCTTCAATGTTGTGGAACTCCAGCATATCGAAACATCCTTCCGGTGAAACCTGCGCGCTCACACGCTTTGCCACCTCTCCCTTTTCGTTGAGCAACGTTTGGCTGAAGTCTTTCACCGGCCCGCGCAATGGGTCGAAATCAAACTCATTGGAGAAACTGGCCATTTCCGGCGTGAACGCCGCCGGGGTATCGTTCTTCTCACAACCACTTAGCAGAGTCATCACTGACGCCAGCAAAATCACTTTCTTCACACCGTCATCCTGTTTCGGGAGTTTTCTCAATCATATGAGGAAATACAATTATTTACACTAGTACTGCTATACTTTTTACGTCTTAAACGAAAAGGAGCCGAACATGAGAACTTCACGCTGGCTACTGGCACTCCTGCTGGCAGGCACCATGCCCGTCCTGGCGGCCGTACCGGATTCCTGTGAACGCGTTCGCAGCGACATTCAGCAGAAAATTATCCACAACGGCGTCGCGGAAAGCGCTTTTACTCTTGATGTGGTCCCTAACGATCAGGCCGACCAACCGGGTGCCCAGGTTGTCGGCCACTGCGCTAACGATACCTTTAAAATTCTCTACACCCGTACCGATAACGCTCAATGATGTTCTGCCGCCTCCGCTGGAGGCGGCCTCGCTTACGCCTTTTGCTCGACAATAAACTCCAGCGCCACCCCAATCAGCACACCGTCCCTCAGCGAACGATCGTCCGATAACGCATCCAGATCCCCCTGGAAGCGCAGCTTTTGCGTCGACGTATTGATCGTGAGTTTTGAGTGTAGACAGGGAAGCGCCTGCGACGTAATGGGATAGACCACTCGACCGGATACCAGCACTGGGATCTTGCGCAACGCCGTCTCCTGTAGCACACCAACCGTCGAATAAAGCACCGCCAGCGGCGTCACCGCCAAAACCGGTTGGTTTGTCACGCTGATAAAATCGAGCAAAATTTCGGGGCGTAAAAAATTTACCCCTTTATAAGGAACCGTGACCGTATCAATCGCGGGCATCGGGATAACTTGCGTAGCAATGTCCTGCATAGGGTTCTTCCATAAGCGTAGGATGAGGCCAATATTCCGGTCACCGATACCGCCGGGTGACCGTAAATAGCGTGTTTTATTGTTGTAAAACAATTATGCACAGCGCTCCCTTTACAGGCAAATGTCGCCCACAAAATCTCGACGCTGGGATCTCTTCAGAATTGACCGGGGTTAATACTTGTATACCACCACAAGGGTATCATTTTCGTCCCTTAGTCGGTTCTTAATTTCAGGTCGAAATCATCAAATAATAATGGAGTGAGCGATGTCTAATCAGGAAAAACCAGGGGGGCTAAGAGCCTATCCCAATAGGGTTTTGTTCCAGACAATGACACCACAGGCAAAATGCAGCATCGCCTCATAATTCTCG
>PPYF01017022.1_pt1 | contig 20248 bp, 19 predicted proteins | sample 1559871 | NCBI WGS metagenome assembly PPYF01 (sample SAMN08240021, study PRJNA423297) | Human gut metagenome, whole genome shotgun sequencing project. | reverse complement strand
CATGGGCGATTAGCTCAGCTGGGAGAGCGTCTGCCTTACAAGCAGAATGTCGGCAGTTCGATCCTGTCATCGCCCACCATAAAAAACGCACTGAATTTCGGTGCGTTTTTTTGTTATGCAATCATACCTAAACACCATAAAAGAACAGCTCAAACAAGGGGCCCATGCCATGAAATCGGCAAGGGCCCTTTATGATGGGTACAATACTACGGATAACGTGGTAAGAAAGCAGAGGCTTCCTAAGTATTTGCAGGATGTGGTGAACTTCTCCCGGCGTTCTGATTTGGGTAAGAACGATGTTATCGCCTTGCAGAAGCTTGTGAGGAAGGCAAGGCGTATGGTTGACCGTCTGGCACAGAATGGAGCGCCTAACAGGGCGTTGAAAACATCCTATAAGGAATTGCTGGATGCGGTAGAATCGTGTTCTGACAAGGCACTGAAAAGAGCCATACGAACGGCAGTAGAAGAGAAATCAAGATACGTAGCCGAACGCATAGCCAGAACAGAATCAGCCCGTGCCTGGTATCGGGGATTCCTGAAGGATACTATAGATGATCTTGATGTAGTGGCTTATCGATGGGTAGAGAGTACCCGGCACCCTACAGAAGATATCTGCGATGAATATGCTAAAGTAGATGCTTACGGACTGGGCCCCGGAATATTCCCAAAGGATAAGGCTCCGGAACTGCCGGCACACCCACACTGCCTATGCCATTATGAGAAGGTGTATGCAAGTGAGCTGGAACGTATTCAGGGCTTAGCCAGCGGTAAAATCGAATACAGTGACAATCATGTTACTGTGGTTAGAGAGCACAATATAGCGTATAATGATGATGAAGGCCTAGAAAAGCTATTTAATAAATTTTGTGAAGACCACCAAGGCGATAATATTGAACATGCGTTGGTAATTACAATGGACGGAGAAGTTTACCATTGTATTGGACAGTCAGAAACTGTAAATATTTCAGTACTAGGTACTAAATTACAAGGATCCAAGGTGATTCACAATCATCCAGATGATGGAAATATTTATGGGGATTGCTTTAGCCTTGCAGATTTTTCTGCATTTTTTAAATACAAAATAAAACGATTAGAAGTAATAAGTAGATTAGGACATTACTTCATTGAATATAATGGATTGCCATTGCCTGAGGGGCAATTATTACAACTATATAATGAAGTATACTACGCAGTATTGGATAAAGTTTGGAAGTCCGGCAGCACAATTGAATACATGCAACGAGACATAGCAACATGGTTGGGCAAAAATATAAAAGGCTTGATATTCGACGAGGTTAAAGTAAAGAATGAATTATGAAGAAGCATTAGATGCCCTTATAAAACGGGCTACTGCTGAGCACAGAGAAATTCTTAAACAGTTTATACATGTAAAGCCGTGGACAGAGGAGAGCACGAACCTGTCAAGAAAATTACAGCTTATGCAAAAAAGACACAACAAGGAGTTTAGCGAATTGCGAGCCAAATATCATTTGCCTCCACCTAAAGTAGTAGATTCTATTTTAAAAAAAGGTGAAAATGATAATATGGAAAAAAAGAACTTTACATATATCTGTGAAGATGATACGCTCGATTATGAAAGGATCAATGAATACATGAAACTAAGCCCGGAAGAAATCGATAAAGCTATAAAAGAAAAAGAAAAACGCTGGGCTTTGTTAACAGAAGAAGAAAAAAGAAAAGAATGTTTTAATACATAAATTAAGCACTCACAAACGTGGGTGCTTTTGTATTGACATGAACAGTTTTGAGTTGTTTATACGTCTTTCAAAGAATCGCAGACGTTAAAGAACGGTTCTTTTCTATTGGATAAAGCAGGAAGACCCTGTTTTTACTATTAGCGGTAGACCCGCGGAAAGGACCATTCAGACAATGGAACTTGCACAGATTTATGAAATGCTTAACGGCGTGGAAGGCGGAGCGGATGCCGTAGCTTCCCTGAAAAAGGAATTCGCGGTCCTCTGCAATAAAGCCAAAAACTTCTGATCAGGATATCAGAAGTTTTCAGACTTGTTCAAAATATTATTCTGTTTTGTAAGGCGTCATACAACCGCTTTCCTCCATACGCCCTGCTTCCAGCGGATGAGGAAAAGTAGAGCCCGGATGCACTCATCACACATCATGGCAATCCATATACCGACCAGGCCCCAGCCCCAGTGAACGCCTAAGAGCCACGATCCGGCTACGGCTACCGACCACATAAATATGATGCCCACGGTAATTGGGAATTTGACATCACCGGCTGCATTGAGGGCCATGACCATGCTCATATTGACTGCCCGGCCGATTTCCAGGAAAATTTCAATGAAGAGAATCTGTCGGCCCAATGCATGAATCTCCGGAGAACTGGTAAATATAGATAATATGGAATCTGAGTTTAGATATAGTAGCAGCGCGATACTTCCGGAAAGAAGTGTAGCAACAGAAATAGTAAATTTCACTCTCTTATCGACTTCCTGGTTGGCTCCGGCTCCTTTAAAGAAACCAACCAGAATCTGAGTAGCCATGGCCAGAGACTGAGAATATACATAGCTGACCATAGCCAGTATATAGCAGTATACTTTGGTATTTATGACAATGACGCCAAAAATATTTACAAATTTCATAATCAGAGCCTGTGACATCTGATAGGAAAAAGTTTCACCTCCGGTAGGAATCCCCAGATTGAGAATCTGGCGAAGCGTATGCCAGGGGAACGGAGTGAGGTAGGAGAGCGATAACCTGGCCGGAGTGTATTTATGGAAGAAGTAGATAATAAGCAGAAACCCGAGTATCTTGGATAAATTGGTGGAAATGCATACACCGGCCACTCCAAGCGAAGGAATAGGTCCCAGTCCATGAATCAGAATCATATTTCCTGAAATATTCAGTATATTCATCGCCAGGGAGCAGAACATGGTCAGGCGAAGCTGTGAAAAGCCTCGCAGAAAGGAAATGAAAGCCATATACATGCTCTGGATGAATACAAACAGGCCAATCCATCGCATGTAAAGAATGGCGTCACCCCATATGTGAGGAGGAATTTCCAGAAGAGTAAGTACCCAGTCTCCCCGGATGAAAAGAATCAGACTTATCACCAGGCCAAGCACCAGATTGGTAAAGAGAGCAATTGTACAAATTTCACTGATTTTTGTAAGATTTCGTGCACCGCGATAATGCGAAATCATAATCGTAGCAGCCTGTGAAAGCACCGCCAGTGATAAAATGACCAGATTGAAAATAACATTATCATTGCCCACTGCGGCAACAGAATTTTGAGAATATCGGCTCAGCATAAACTGGTCGATATTTGGTACCATCATCTGCAGGGCTGTTTCTATGAAAATAGGAACTGACATGGAGAAAACGGACCATTTACTTTGATAGCCTTTACTGGTATTCAAAATTGCCTCCTGTATCGTTATATATTTCAGATAATCTATAATAACGCATTGCGTGACTGTAAACAATACTATGAATATCATTTCAGGGGAGAGCGAATCATGGGGAACCAGGGGATTTACTGCAGCAGGGGTTCAGCGGTCGAAAGGCTTTAAAATCATGATTTGTGAACATCTTTCTGATGCAGAATACGAGATATTAGAATTACCTATTGAATATCGGGAAGAAATGGAGTATAATGTTCGTATGTTGAAAGACATGGGCGATTAGCTCAGCTGGGAGAGCGTCTGCCTTACAAGCAGAATGTCGGCAGTTCGATCCTGTCATCGCCCACCACATGAAGCACATCAGAATGGATGTGCTTTTTTTATTGTTTTCCGTCTGTTTTTACAGAAGAATGTAAAGATTGTGAAAATACAAAATGGCTTTACAGAAATAAAAAAGAATGCCTCATTTCATATGGACAGAGGCTATATCTTTTGATATGGTCCGGCAATCTATGCACAGAAGTTAAAAAGTACGATTTTATCAGTAAATACAGCGATTTTCGGCAATCGGGCCATGAGTATGAGGTGATAGTAAGCATGGATTGGCAGTGAGGGGTGTTTATAACATGGAACCGGAAGGAGATTTATGTAAAATATTTTGTAATAATTTACATAAACTTTACACAACTATCATAAGATGAATAGAAGAGTTGTATATACATTTCATGTGGGGAGGATTTCACATGTTCAGCCTGGTCAACAAGCATGAAGAATTTTTTGATTATCTTGTTTCCAATGCCCGAAATTTTCATAAGAGCGTATTACTGGCAAAAGAAGTGCTTCAGGACATTTCAACATTAGAAAGAAATGGCAGAGAAGCCACAAAGCTGGAACACGCAGGCAATAAACTGACAATAGATATTGTGGCACGTATGAAAAAAGTGTTTATCACTCCGATTGACAGGGAGGATTTCTACGCATTAACCAGAAGACTGGATGATTGTGTGGACGATATGAAGGATGTGGTATTAAGTCTTCGCATTTACCATGCAAACAATACCTGGTCAGAACCTCTGAAAATGGTTAATATTCTTGAAAAGATGTCTGGGGAAATGATTGAACTGATGCGTCTGCTTAAGGATATTGATAAGAATGAGAAAGAAATTGCTGCTCATGCAAGACAGTTGAATAAGCTTGAAAGTGAAGCCGATGTCATTTATCGAGGTGCTATTTCTGAATTGTTTGATGGTACCCATGAGATTATAGATATCATTCGATGGAAGGAAATTATGGGAGGCCTGGAAGATACTGCCAACCAGGCGGAAAATGTGGGAAATCTGGTTAAAGAAGTGGTAATGAAATATGCCTGAATATTATCTCATCATCATTCTGATCATCCTGGCTCTTTCGTTTGATTTTATAAACGGATTCCATGATACGGCTAATGCTATTGCTACCTGTGTTGCTACACGTGCACTGAATCCAAAAGTGGCAATCATTATGTCTGCTGTTTTAAATTTTGTGGGGGCTATGGTTTCCACCGGTGTAGCCAAAACTATCGGTGGAGACATTGTGACATCGCCTTCCATGGTTGATTCGGTAGTGCTGATTGCGGCTATTTCAGCAGCTATCTTCTGGAATCTGCTCACCTGGAAGGTCGGTCTGCCGTCCAGTTCCTCACATGCCCTCATAGGAGGTATCTGCGGGGCAGTTATTATCTCTTATGGGATAGGGGCTATTAATGGAGACGGGATTCTGACTATTGTAAGTGGCCTTGTACTCTCTCCGGTAGTAGCGATGTTCTGCGGCTATATTATGATGACTTTGTTCTATATTATTCTGCGGAATTTCAGCAAAGGTCAGGTCAACAATGTAGCCAAAAGGATTCAGGTGCTGTCTGCTGCGTTGATGGCATTTTCTCATGGCTCCAACGATGCACAGAAGTCTATGGGCATCATTACTCTGGCCTTACTGTCCGGTGGGTTCATCGGAGCACTGGAAGTCCCGGTGTACGTTAAAGTTGCCTGCGCACTGGCTATGAGTGCTGGCACCAGCGTAGGAGGATGGAACATCATCCGCACCGTGGGAAATAAAATTTTCCGTATGCAGCCGGTCAATGGTCTTGCAGCCGATTTAAATTCTGCAATGACTATCTTTACTGCTACGATGCTGCACCTCCCGGTATCTACAACCCATGTAGTCACAGGCTCTATCATGGGGGTTGGCTGGGCAACCCGGTTCCACGCTGTGCACTGGAGCGTAGCCTACCAGATGGTATTTGCATGGATTCTGACCATCCCATGTACTGCTGCTGTAGGGGCCATTGTATATCTGCTCCTCTATCATATGGGGTTATGATTGCAGAATTCTGAATATTGAGTATCCGCCTTTTCCTGAAAGGGCGGATATTTTTTATGACTGGTTTGCGGAGGCAGATCCCTGTCTTGTGTCCCTTATGAAATGAGAGGCCGGATAAATGGGCTGCGTGCGTATGGTATGATAAAGAAAAACGAATTTTGGAGGTTATTATGCTTATTCAATGGTTTCCCGGTCACATGGCCAAAACGAAACGGCTGATTATTGAACACCTGAAAATGGTGGATGTTGCAGTGGAACTGCTGGATGCCCGCATTCCTGTTTCCAGTGCTAACCCTATGGTTGAACAGCTTATTCAGGGGAAAAATCATCTGGTTATTCTGAACAAGGCCGATCTGGCCGATCCGGAAGTTACCGAGCAGTGGGTATCCTTTTATAAGGGAAAAGGTATCCGTGTGATTCCGGTAAGCAGTACCAGTAATAAGGACAGGAAAAAATTACTGGCAGCGATTAAGGAGACCGCGGCTCCGGCACTGGAAAAATGGAAACGCAGAGGAATCCGCAACCGCTCAGCCAGAATCATGATTCTGGGGATACCGAATGTAGGCAAGTCGACGCTGATTAACCGTCTGGCTGGCACAGCGGCAACCCGCACAGCGAATACTCCCGGACATACCCGGGGAAAACAGTGGGTACGTCTGGCCCAGGGGCTGGATCTGCTGGATACACCAGGGGTTTTGTGGCCTAAATTTGATGACCAGGTGGCAGCCCTTCGCCTTGCGGCTACAGGGGCCATCGCAGGCGATGTGTTTGACTCCTTTGAGGTAGTCTCTGCGCTTTTAAAGGATTTGAGTGTTCGTTCTCCTGAAGTGCTGAAGGAAAAATACGGCATTGATAATCCGGAGGAAGACACTCTACTGATGATTGAAAAGGTTGGAAGACGCAGAGGCAGCCTTCTGCAGGGCGGAGCTGTGGATACGGCAAGGGCGCAGCAGGCGGTATTAAGTGATTTCCGGAGCGGAAAACTTGGACGAATCACTCTGGACGGTGTTCCTGGAGATTATTATGAAAATCAGTGAAATCAAAGATATACTTGCACAGGAAGAGGTATCAGAAGAGAGGCTCGCTGAATTTATGTCAGATGAGCGCAAAGGGGTACAGAAGCTGATTCAGGCCTATATGAAACGGATGGAAAGGGATACGAAAGAACATCTTCGGGTAGAAGCCCTGTATGATACAGAAAACAGATTCTATCAGAAGAATATATATGCGGTAGCCGGAGTGGATGAAGTGGGACGTGGTCCTCTGGCGGGACCGGTTACCGTAGCGGCGGTGATTTTGCCTCCCCATTGGTTCTGCCGGGGGTTGAATGACTCAAAAAAGGTGACTCCGCAACACAGAGAGGAAATCGCTGAAAAAATTAAAAAGGAAGCGGTAGCGTATTCCATAGTCAGCCTTCCTCCGGAAGAAATTGACGCGTTAAATATCTATGGCGCCACATTGACGGCCATGTATCGGGCGATAGAAACCCTTAAGGTAAAGGCAGAGGCGGTTATCGTAGACGCCATGCCGCTGCATTTACCGGTTCCGGTGGAATCGATGATTCATGGGGATGCCAGAAGCGCATCTGTTGCGGCGGCTTCCATTATTGCCAAGGTGCACAGGGATCATATTATGGATCAGTATGATAAGGAATATCCAGGATATGGATTTGCCAGCAATAAAGGGTATGGTACGGCAGAGCATATAGAAGCCATTCATCGTCTGGGAATTACTCCGATTCACAGAAAGAGTTTTGAACCGGTAAAAAGTATGGTTATGAAGTCGTTAGTTGAATAAGAATTAAAAATGGGATGTGAAAAATGATAAATTATTTTTTCACATCCCATTTTATGATACACAGAAAAGCCGGATATTTCCTGGAAAGCTCCCCTGAAAAATGTATAAAACATGCAATATATGAAATTAAAATAAAAAAATTATATACAGTACTTGATTTTTTGTATATAAAAATGTAATAATATACAAGTAACATACTTATTGATGAAAGCATGGGAGGGGGATAATGGGAACTACCAGCTCAGGGAGAAAGGGAGAACAGCTGGCAGCGTCGTATCTTAAGCGCAAAGGGTATGCGGTTATTGCAAATAATTACAGACGAACCCATGGGGAAGTGGATATTATTGCAAAAGATGGAGAGACACTGGTCTTTGTTGAGGTGAAATCCAGAATGAACAGGGCCTTTGGCAATCCCATAGATGCAGTAAATCCGGTAAAGCAGAAACGGCTTCAGTTTATGGCCCGGCAGTATATGGCGGAACGGGAGCTGTGTCATGTGAATGTGCGGTTTGATATCGTTGAAATCTTATGGGGAGATATGGCGAAACAGGCAGTGAAGATTCATCATGTGAAAAATGCATTTTGATTAATCAGAGGGGACATATGTTTTCACAGGTATCAGGGGCAACCACGTTGGGGATTAACGGGCATGTGATTACGGTGGAAGTGGATATTTCCAGAGGGGTCACGGGTTTTAACATCGTAGGACTGGCAGCGGCGTCGGTAAGGGAGGCCAAGGAACGGGTTCGTGCAGCGATTCAGAATTCCGGGTACCAGTTTCCACTAGGAAAGGTAACAGTGAACCTGGCACCGGCTGATTTGAAGAAGGATGGTTCTGGTCTGGATCTGCCTATAGCTATAGGACTTCTGGCAGCGAGTGGACAGATTTCAGGGCAATGTCTGCAGGGACGGATTTTTATAGGTGAACTTTCCTTACAGGGGTGTATACGGCCGGTTCCCGGGGTATTATCCATGGTACTGGCGGCACGGCAGGCAGGATTTTCCATATTCATTATGGCGCCCAGCAGTGCACCGGAAGCCTTGCTGTGTGAACAAATCCAGGTATTTGCACCACAGACACTGCGTGAACTGGTGGAGGCGATGCTGGAACACGCTGCATTGCATTCGGAGATAAGACGGGAAGAAAAGAAGTCCGTGACTTATGCGGTTGATTTTTCTGAAGTACAGGGGCAGCAACTGGCCAAGCGGGCCATGGAAATTGCTGCGGCAGGGGCTCATAACCTGCTGATGATAGGTCCCCCCGGGTCCGGGAAGACCATGCTGGCCCGCCGTATTACTACCATACTTCCGCCGATGAACCGGGAAGAAGCGCTGGAAGTAACTAAGATTTACAGTGTGGCTGGTCTGTTTAAGGCTGAACATATCATACGGGAAAGACCATTCAGGAGTCCGCATCATACCATATCCATGGCTGGTCTCACGGGAGGCGGCTCCATACCCAGACCGGGAGAAGTTACGCTGGCTCATTATGGAGTACTTTTTCTGGATGAGCTGCCGGAGTTTCCCCGTTCGGTTCTTGAAGGGCTCAGGCAGCCAATGGAAGATGGGGAAGTACATATAGCCAGAGTGAATGCGGCATTTACCTATCCGGCGGATTTTATGCTGGTAGCAGCGATGAATCCATGCCCCTGCGGATATCTGGGAGATCCGGATCATGCCTGCAGCTGTACGGACGGGGAAATCCGAAGATATGCAAGAAAGATTTCCGGCCCGCTTCTGGATCGTATAGATCTGCACGTATCTGTGGCCAGACCTCGTTATCAGGAGCTGACTTCACAGAAAAAGGGAGAGACATCTCGGGAAATTGCGGCCCGGGTAGCGGCAGCCAGGAAGATACAGCGTGAACGGCTGCGAAAATGGCACATGCAGAATAATGCACAGATGGGGCATCGGCAAATCAAAGAGACCTGTATTTTGCAGGAGAAGGGTAAAAAAATTCTGAAAGATATCTTTGATAAGCTGCATCTCTCAGCGCGAAGTTATGATCGAATCATTAAGGTTTCCCGCACAATCGCGGATCTGGAAGGAGCTGAACAGATAGAACCTGAACATATTATAGAGGCAATCAGTTATCGCAGTCGTGTAACAAGGAGATAATAATGGATTATTTTGCGGCTGCACTTACTGGTGTACCCGGGGTGGGAGCAAGACGATTGCGTGCACTTCTTACCTGTTTTCAGTCGGCTGAACAAGTCTGGCGGGCAACAGAAAAAGAGCTGTACGCATCACATACCCTGCCGGAATTGGTGATACAGAAGTTAATCTCTTACCGGAGAAAGACGGACATAGCAAGGATTCAGGAGGATATGAGGAGGGTGGGGGTACAGTGCGTAACCTGTTTTGAAAGCAATTATCCAATGTTACTTGGTCAGACGAACAATCCACCGGCAGTTCTTTTTTATAAGGGAAATCTGCCGGAGGGGAACCGGATAGTTTCCATTGTTGGCGCACGAAAGGCAACACCTTATGGAGTGAATGTGTCATACCAGCTGGCAAAAGAGCTTGCTGCGCATGGGGTAACCATTGTGTCGGGAGGCGCCAGGGGGATTGATACGGCAGCTCATAAGGGGGCGCTGGCCAGTGATGGAGCTACCATAGTGGTGGCGGCATCTGGGTTGGATTACGTGTATCCACAGGAAAACAGAAAGCTGTTTAAAGCGGTCTGTGAACATGGTGGTGCCGTGGTGTCTGAGTATCCGCTGGGGGTGCGCCCCTGCGGACGGCAGTTCCCTGCAAGAAATCGCATCATTGCCGGAATGAGTTGTGGCGTCATTGTAGTAGAGGCGGCGGAAAGAAGCGGCTCACTGATAACTTCTGATTTTGCGTTAGAAGAAGGACGTGATGTATTCGCTGTTCCGGGAAGCATCTTCTCATCCCTGAGTAAGGGGACAAACCGGCTTTTGCGAAAGGGAGCTATATGTGTAACATGTTCGGTGGAAATACTGCAGGAATATAACTGGGGAATAACAGAAATACCACAGCCCGGTCATGCCGATGTGCTTGAGCCGGATGAAGAATGGGTGTATCGTTTTTGCAGTACCGGCAGTATGGTGACGGAGGAAGAAATTCTGGAGCAATCTGGGTTTTCAATCCCACGTTTGAAACTGCTGCTGGTTAAATTGCAATGTAAAGGGAAGATAAGAGAAGTGAGGAACGGGGTTTTTGTGGCGATATGAATTTCCGGGCCTCATGAGAGAGGATATGTGAGGGGACGACGGATAATATATTGTTTGAATGTGCCAATATACCGTCAGGGGGACCCAGGGGGCACAATCCATCTTATCAGGGGATAACAGGATACGCATGCATAGGAAGAAGGCCATTTTACATGGTCTTCTTTTTATTTTGAACAGCACGGGCATATAGTATGAGGACGCTTATTTCAATGAAGCACGCTGATGCAAATGGTGCAACCGATGATTTAATGGCAGGGGGAGAATTTACGGAGGGGATTTTCCTGCAAGAGGGGCAGGAGGAAGTATGATATATGCGTTGGACATAAAGATGAAGTACAGAAGCAAAACAGGGAAGAAGAAAATGAAAAGCTGAATATACTGATATAATCGGCTCTGGTGAGGGACATATGATATAATGATTGTGTTCTTGCCTAAGCCTGCATGCATCTGTTATTGTGGATGCCATGCGGGCTTGCTTCATACAGACAGAATGAAATGGAAATTAAAAGCATCAGGATGAATCAGGAAAACAGAGCGTATGATTCATATCATGTGACTCATGAATCTGCTTTGTGAGCCAAAAGCCAGATTATGAACTGTTTTCCGGCAGGAAGGATACTGGCTCAATTCTGTTTTTCAAAAATTGACATCCTGTTGTACAATAGAATTCATTATTACCGATACCGATATATCATGTCACAGGCATTTCTTATTGAGTAAGAGGGGGATGGACGTGTCTATCAAAAGAACAATTACCATTGGAACAAAGAAAAAGAGCCGAACCAGAAAAGCAAAAGTAGCAGATCCGGTTTTTAAAAGGAAACCGACTGCAGGTGGAAAACATCTGGTCGTCGTGGAATCTCCGGCAAAGGCTAAGACTATAGAAAAAATTCTCGGATCGAATTATAAGGTGCTGGCCTCTATGGGGCACCTTCGGGATTTACCGGCCAGCTCACTGGGGGTAGATATTGAAAATCAGTTTAAACCGGAATATGTAAATTCCAAAGATAAGGCGGATGTTATTCATGCTTTGCAGAAGGAAGCCAACAAGTGTTCCGATGTCATGCTGGCAACGGACCCTGATCGTGAAGGGGAGGCAATTTCCTGGCACTTATCCAAACTGCTGGATGTGAATCCGGAGGATAATGTCCGTATTGCCTTTCATGAAATTACGTCGCCGGCTATTAAGGAAGCCATCAAGCATCCAGGACCGGTAGATATGCACAGGGTGGATGCACAGCAGGCAAGGCGTGTGCTGGACCGTCTGGTAGGCTATAAGCTGTCTCCCTGGCTGTGGAGGCAGTTGTATAAAGGACTTTCTGCCGGTCGTGTGCAGTCCGTGGCTGTGCGGATTATCTGTGAACGAGAACAGGAAATACGCGCTTTTGTTCCTGAAGAATACTGGTTTGTAAACGCAAAATTCAAGACGCTGAAGGGCGAAGTGTTCTCTGCCCAGTATCTGGATGATAAGGGGAAGCAGGCTCGTCTTGCCAACAAGGAGGAAGCGGATGCAGCGCTGGCTCTCATTCAGGGGAAAGAGGCAGAAGTTGTTTCTGTTACCAAGAGAAAACAGCAGAGAAGGGCACGTGCTCCGTATACTACATCCACGATGCAGCAGGATGCAGTAAACCGTTTGGGTTTCAGCTCAAAGAAGACTATGATGCTGGCACAGATGCTGTATGAAGGCATTGAACTGGCTGGTCATGGACATGTTGGGCTCATCACCTATATGCGTACAGATTCCACACGTATTTCCCAGGAAATGATAAAGCAGGTCCTTCCATACATTGAGAGTGTTTACGGAAAGGAATATGTACCGGAAACGCCGAATATTTATCATAAGGCCAAAGATGCTCAGGATGCCCATGAAGCTATTCGCCCGACATCGCTTGCATTTTCTCCGGATGTGGTGGCTTCTTCGCTGAGCAGAGATCAGCTTAAACTGTACACATTGATCTGGAACCGCTTTATTGCCAGCCAGATGGCACCACAGATTCTTCAGAATACTACAGCGGTACTGTCCTGTGGGGATGCCCGACTGCGCGCCAGTGGATCTCATGTGGTTTTTGATGGGTTTACCACCGTTATGAAAGCCGCATCCCGTAAAAAGGCAGAAGGGGAAACTGAAAAATATCTGCCACCGCTGGAAAAGGGAGAAACCGTATTTCCTATATCCAGTGAAGGGGAACAGCACTTTACCACACCTCCGCCAAGATTCACGGAAGCCAGCCTCATCAAGACGCTGGAAGAAAAGGGGATTGGCCGTCCTTCTACCTATGCAGCTATTCTGGATGCTATCCAGAGAAGAAAGTATGTAGAAAAGGATGGGAAGCAGTTTATTCCGACAGAAATTGGATTCAAGGTAACTGAACTGCTGAAGAAATACTTTGGCCGTATTGTGGATATCGGCTTTACTGCAGATATGGAACAATGGCTGGATAAGATTGCGGAAGGTGATGCTACATACCTTCAGGTACTCACCGACTTCTACAGTATTTTCAGCAAAGAGCTGGAAGAAGCTGATGCGCATGCGGAAGAAGAACGGAAGAACAATGAAGAGGTGTCTGACCAGGTATGTGAAAAGTGCGGCTCACCTATGATTATTAAGTTTGGTCGTTTTGGGAAATATCTGGCCTGCTCTAATTATCCGGCATGCCATAATACCAAATCACTTAATGTGAACAATCAGCCGGAAGAGAAATCGGATAAGCCGTGTGAAAAATGCGGGGCACTTATGGTGTACAAGAATGGACCGTATGGACGGTATCTCCATTGTCCGGAATGCGGAACCAACAAATCCATTGTTATTGACACGGGAATTACCTGTCCGAAATGTGGAAAGGGACATCTGGTAAAGAGAAAATCCCGCAGAGGACGTTATTTCTATGGCTGCAGCACCTACCCCGCATGTGATATGGCGCTTTGGAATGAGCCGGTGGATAAATTCTGCCCGGTTTGCGGCCATATTATGGTAAAACGAGTATATAAGAACGGGACGGAAAAAGTTTTCTGTTCCAATCAGGAATGTACAGAATATCCAAGAAGAAAGACAAAGAAAGCCAGTGAATAAAGGGAAAAGGAGTAAATAATGACCGAGAAAGTAATTGTGGTTGGTGCAGGGCTTGCAGGGAGCGAAGCGGCATGGCAGCTGGCGCAGCATGGCATTCCTGTCCGTCTGGTAGAAATGCGCCCGGTAAAGCAGACACCGGCACATCACACAGAGCTGTTTGCAGAGCTGGTGTGCAGTAATTCTCTTCGGGCAGCAGCCATAACCAATGCGGTAGGACTGCTTAAAGAAGAAATGAGACGGATGGATTCTGTGATTATGCGGGCAGCGGATACCCATCAGGTTCCGGCTGGCGGTGCGCTGGCTGTGGACAGAGAAGGATATGCCAGAGAAGTGACCCGCCTGGTTTCAGAGCACCCACTGGTTGAAGTGGTACACGAGGAACTGACAGAGATTCCCCGTGAAGGACTGGTAATCATTGCCACAGGGCCGCTGACAGAAGGAAAGTTGGGAGAAGACATCCAGCAGTTCTGCGGTGGAGAAGGATTCCATTTCTATGATGCGGCCGCTCCTATTGTTACAGAAGAATCCATGGATCTCTCCGTAGTATATAAGGCATCCCGATATGGCAAGGGGGAAGCCGCATATCTCAACTGCCCGATGAACGAAGAAGAATATCATGCGTTCAGAGAAGCGCTGATTCATGCGGAAACCGCAGAAGTGCATGGTTTTGAAAACGGAAAGGTTTTTGAAGGCTGCATGCCTATCGAAGTTATGGCAGCGCGCGGAGAAGATACCATGCGGTTTGGTCCGCTGAAGCCGGTAGGACTTCCACTTCCCGGGACCGATAAGGAACCTTATGCGGTTGTTCAGCTTCGCCAGGATAATGAAGAGGGGACACAGTACAATATTGTTGGATTCCAGACTCATTTGAAATGGGGAGAGCAGCGCCGGGTGTTTGGTATGATACCGGGGCTTAAGAATGCAGAATTTGTACGCTATGGGGTCATGCACAGAAATACCTATATCGATTCTCCGGATTTGCTGAATGCCACACTGGAAGTGCGAAAGCGTCAGGGGCTGTTCTTTGCCGGACAGATGACCGGTGTAGAAGGCTATGTGGAATCTGCAGCATCAGGGATTGTAGCGGCATGGAGTGTCATGGCCAGAATTCATGGGGTGGAACCTGAGGCATTTCCTAAAGAAACAGCTATGGGGGCCCTCATGTGGTATATCAGCCATTATGATGGAAAGAACTTCCAGCCCATGAATGTGAATTTTGGACTGATTCCTTCGCTGGCTAAACGGGTACCAAAGAAGGAAAAGAATCAGAAGCTGGCAGAAAGAGCACTGCATTCGCTGACACAGTTTATTGCAGATTACAGCGAATCCATTAAAAATGCATAACAGATTGCTGTAAAGTATGACAGTAAAAAGGACGGTTGAAGTAAACCGTCCTTTTTGCATGGTGGAGAAACCACAGATGCGAAAATTGAGTGTGCAAGTGACGAATAAAACTGCAAGCTGGCAAGGCAGGTGGCCTGAAGTCTGAAGAAAATTTTTTATGATTTTCGTGTCTCATGGTAATTCTTCTCCATGCTTTCAATTCTCTGCCCCTTCAATTCTCACACCTGTCTTTTCCGCGTTGGTGGAAATACCTGCATATGAAAATAAATGGCAAAAATGATATGATAATATATAACAAAATTATAACAAGAAGGGGATGCATTGTAGTGGATAACGAGAAGGCACCAGCAGGACAGGTGCACAAAACATTATCGAATCTTGATTATTTTAACGTTGGATTTGGCGCTATAGTAGGCATTGGCTGGATTCTGATGGTAGGGGATTGGGTCGTACTGGGAGGCGGGCCGCTGGCGGCTATGATTGCCTTTTTCCTGGGCGGGATAGCCCTTCTTCCTATTGCGGCCTGCTTTGGTGAACTGGCGACAGCCCTTCCGATTTCCGGGGGTATTGTTGAATATGTGGAACGTGCTTTTGGACAAAAGGCGTCTTTCCTGGCCGGATGGCTTCTGGCCTTTGGGGATGGCATAGTCTGTCCATGGGAAGCATTGGCCATTACCACAATAATGACGGAACTGGTTTCCGCGTACTGGCCATGGCTCCGTTCGGTCAAGCTGTATACTATTTTTGGGTCGGATGTATATCTTTATCCGCTGCTGTTTGGTCTGGCCGCAGCAGGCTATGTTATGCTGCAGAATTTCCGCGGGGCGTCTTCTATGGCCAAACTGCAGAAATTCCTCACTAGGGTGCTTTTCCTTGGGATGTTCATTGCTATGGTCATTTCCTTCTGGCGCGGAGGAACTTCCAATTTTTATCCGTTTTTCCAGTTCGTGCATGGACCGGCGTCTGAAACCGGCGGCAGGGATTTCTGCACGGCATTGATTTCCGTTCTTGTGCTTACACCTTATTTCTATACAGGGCTTGATACCATTCCGGATCAGGCAGAAGAAGCCAGACCGGATATCAACTGGAAGAATTATGGACGTGTGATTGGCCTTACGGTACTGGCATCGGCTGTTTTCTACTGTATCTGTATCTATTCGTTCAGCACGATTGTTCCGTGGACTGACTTTGCTTCACGCCCAATTCCGGCATTGTCCGTATTAAGGGATATTAACGGATATCTGGCTATATTCATGCTGATTATCGCTACCCTGAGCCCGCTGGGACCGATGAATTCACTGTTTTCTGCAACATCCCGTATCATTCTGGCTATGGGAAGAAAAGGACAGCTTCCGGCTGCCTTTTCCAGGGTAGATAAGAGAGGGACACCTAAAGCGGCCAATATCCTGCTGGCGGTACTTACCATCATTGGTCCATTCCTTGGATATCATATGCTCCTTCCGCTGACGGAAATAGCAGGACTTGCCTTTATTCTCCCCTGTACCATGGTTGCGGCAGCCTGCCTTAAGTTCAGGACCATGTATCCGGATCTGAAGAGACCATACCATGTTCCAGGCGGTAAACTGGGGATATGGCTGGGTATCATAACCGGCAGCTTCCTCACCGGGCTGTTATTGATTCCGGCCAGCCCGGTATCCCTGGACTTAAGAGAGTGGATTATCCTGAGTGGATGGCTTCTTTTTGGCGTATATCTCTATCTTCGCAGAGACAGAAGCGTACAGAATCAATAAATCATGGGATAAGTACTGGTCACATGGCGTGAAATGCATTACAATTTAAATAGTTATTTATGGACATCGGCTGAAATAATAAATTCGGCCGATTTCCTTTGATGGAGAATATGAGTTATGGATACGAAACATATTAGAAACTTTTCAATTATCGCGCATATCGACCACGGAAAATCTACACTGGCCGACCGTCTGATTGAACTGACGGGCACAGTAAAGAAAAGAGATATGGAAGCTCAGATTCTGGATACCATGGATCTGGAACGTGAGCGTGGAATTACAATCAAGGAACAGTCGGCCCGTCTGATGTATAAGTACAAAGATGGAGATGTGTATGAACTGAATCTGATAGATACACCAGGGCATGTTGACTTTAATTATGAAGTATCCCGCAGCCTTTCTGCCTGTGAAGGGGCAATTCTGATTGTAGATGCTACCCAGGGGGTGCAGGCACAGACACTGGCCAATGTATATCTGGCACTGGATAATAATCTGGAGATAATTCCGGTAATTAATAAGATAGATCTGCCGAGCGCGGATCCGGAACGTGTGAAAAAGGAAGTAGAAGATATCATCGGGCTGGATATGTCAGATGCTATCGAAGTCAGTGCTAAGACCGGCTTTGGGGTGGATAAGGTCCTTGAACGGATTGTAGAACAGATTCCGAATCCGGAAGATAAGAGTAAAGAACCTCTGCAGTGTCTGATTTTTGACTCCATTTTTGATTCTTATCAGGGGGCCATTGCCTACGTAAGAGTTGTAAGTGGTTCTGTGCGTCCTGGAATGGACATCCGTATGATGGCTTCTGGCAAGGTGTATAAGGTAACGGAAGTAGGATACTTTTCGCCGCTGCCTAAGGCCGATACGGAATTGCCCTGCGGATCTGTAGGGTTTATTTGCGCAAGCATTAAGAATGTACATGACTGTGAAGTGGGAGACACCATTACTACCGCAGAAAACGGGGCGACGGAAGCCTTGCCGGGATACAGAAAGGCGTTGCCCATGGTATTCTGCGGGCTCTATCCTATCGACAGCAAGGATTATGATCAGCTGAAGGACGCACTGGAAAAACTGAGTCTTAATGATGCGGCTCTGGAATTTGAACCGGAAACGTCAACAGCGTTGGGATTCGGATTCCGATGCGGATTTCTGGGTCTGCTCCACATGGATGTGGTACAGGAACGCCTTGAACGTGAATATCATCTTAAACTTATTACTACGGCACCATCTGTTATTTATAAAGTGTACAGGACTGATGGGGAAATGGTTATGGTAGATAATCCATCGGCATTGCCACCACAGAACAACATTGAACATATTGAGGAACCAATAGCTAAAGTGGATATTCTGGTGCCATCGGATATGGTGGGCGCAGTTATGGAACTGGCGCAGAACCGTCGCGGTGAATTTATTACCATGACTTATCTGGATACGACCCGTGTCACATTGACTTATCGAATTCCGCTGTCAGAAATTATCTTTGATTTCTTTGATAAACTTAAATCATCCACCAGAGGCTACGCATCACTGGACTATCAGCTGGATGGTTATCAGGATACGGATGCGGTCAAGCTGGATATTCTCCTGAACGGAGATCTTGTGGATGCGCTGTCTGTGATTGTTCACAGAAGTAATGCGGCATCGAGAGGGCGATCCCTGGCACGGAAACTGAAGGACATTATTCCGAGACAGCAGTTTGAGGTACCGATTCAGGCAGCCATTGGCAGTAAGATTGTAGCCAGAGAAACAGTAAAGGCCTATCGCAAGGACGTGCTGGCTAAGTGCTATGGCGGGGATGTAAGCCGTAAGAAGAAACTTCTGGAAAAGCAGAAGGAAGGCAAGAAGCGTATGAAACAGGTAGGAAGTATCGAGATTCCGCAGGAAGCGTTCATGGCGGTTCTTCAGAATGACGAATAATAAGACACTTGGACTTTATATCCATATTCCTTTCTGCCGGTCAAAATGTGGATACTGTGATTTTTATTCCCTGGCAGGGAATACCGATGAGCGGTATGTACAGGCCCTCTGCGAGGAAATAAGACAGAGAAGCCCGCAATTCAGAAACCGTATATGTGATTCTGTCTATTTTGGAGGGGGAACCCCTTCTATGCTTTCTCCGGAGTCTCTGTTTGTCATCATGGATACACTGCATCAGTGCTTTTCCATAGACAGACAGGCAGAAATTACGATGGAAATGAATCCGTGCGATATGACAGCGGATTACCTGTCCGCTGTAAAGGGGATGGGAATTAACCGGGTTTCCGCAGGAGTGCAGACGAATAATGACACTCTGCTCTCTTTTCTGGGGCGGAGACATACGGCCAGTGAGGCGGCGGCGGCTATTCGCCGTGCTTATTGGGCAGGAATTCATAATATCAGTCTGGATCTGATGTATGAACTCCCTGGGCAGACAGTAAAGGATTTTGAAAAATCATTGCTCTGGGCTGTGCATCTCCCGGTCAATCATATGTCAGTATATAGTCTGATTATTGAAGAAGGAACACGTTTTGGACAGCTTATGAGAAAAGGTCTGCTGCAGCGCCCGGATGAACTGGAAAGCTGGCAGATGTATCAGGCCATGTGCAGAATTCTTCCTCATTACGGACTGGAAAGATATGAAATTTCCAGCTTTGCCAGAAAGGGGTATCGTTCCCGGCATAATATGAAATACTGGCGTCTTGACGACTATCTGGGGCTGGGGCCGGCCGCCTGTTCGCGCATTGGACATATGCGTTTTGAAGATGTTCCCGGAATAAGGCAATATATACGTGCTTTGCTTTCAGGGAAGCTTCCGCCGGAAGAAAAGACAGAGCTTTCTGTCTATGAAGAAATTGAAGAATATTGCTTTATGCATCTTCGCATGCGGGAAGGATTCAGCCGGAAGGCTTTTGAGGAAAGGTACGGAAATCCGCTGGAAACTTATTATAAGGATACAGTGGAAGTACTGAAAAGACAGAAGCTGCTCAGGGAAGATGAGGGAATGATTCATATGACACCCCATGGGGCAGCTATAGGGAATTATGTGTTCGAACAGTTCTTACTCACCTGAGATAATCCGGGAGGAATCTGATACGGAGAAAAATAATATATTCCATCTGGATATCCTTGCGGGGATATCTTACAGACAGGGGAAGATTAATGTTTGAGGGGAATGGTTTCAAAAGACATTAAAAATCGCCAGCTCATTGTGGGCTGGCGATTTTTAATGTCTTTATAAAGCAGAAGAAAAAGGCAGTAAAAAAAGGAGATGCAACGCATCTCCTTTGGTCTGGTGGATCATCAAGGATTCGAACCTCAGACACCCTGATTAAGAGTCAGGTGCTCTAACCAGCTGAGCTAATGATC
>PPYF01544949.1_pt1 | contig 20250 bp, 20 predicted proteins | sample 1559871 | NCBI WGS metagenome assembly PPYF01 (sample SAMN08240021, study PRJNA423297) | Human gut metagenome, whole genome shotgun sequencing project. | reverse complement strand
CCGTTAGCTTTTAATCCATTAATGATTGACTGTAAAGTATCTTGCGTAAACTCTCTTCCGCCATCAAAATCCCAAGTCTCAGGGTTGTGGCACCCCTCACAATGGAAGGGGCACCCCTGAGTAAAGAATGATAGGCACACATCTGGTGCTGAAGAAAAATCATTATAAATAATTCCTGCGTAACGAATAGGTCATTCCTCCAATCGACCAGCGTGTTTTACTCTGTCATTTGCTTCTGCAATTTTACCTGCATTAAATGCAGTCGTATAGTTACCAGTTAGATAACCAGTTACTCGTCTAAGCTGCTGGATATGATGGCTTCCGCAAACAGGGCAGTGGTCATTGAACTCGTCCATGAATCCACATTCAAGACAAGTATCATTAGGAACATTGATAGCAAAGTAAGGGATATCATGTTCCATGGCGTAATGCACTAGAGTTTCCAAAGCATCAATGTTATTTTTGACACCGCTATCAAGTTCAACATAAGTGATGCAACCAGCAGAAGAATACCCAGTTAACTGGCTTTCAATATCAATCTTATCGAACGGAGACATTTCTTTCCAGACTGGAACATGAATAGAGTTAGTAAAGTAATCTCTGTCACTCACATTAGGAATCTCTCCATACTTCTCTTTGAATTTTGTCATAGCGGTATAGCAAAGATTCTCAGCAGGTGTATAATATACACCAAAGTTTAACTTATACTGTTCTTTAAACTCTGCACATCTATCCTTGAAGAGCTGTTCAATTCGTTTCGCTAGTTCCATACCTTCTGAAGTAGTATGATCTTGACCGATAAGGATTTGCAGAGTCTCAGCTAGACCGATCTGACCAACAGCAAGAGTACCATGTCTAAGAGCACTACGAGTAGTCTTACCATCATATCCTGCCATCAAACCATTCTCATACATGAACTTGGCAGATGCCGCGGGTTGAGAGCAGATATAATCAAAACGTTCAATCAGCATATCTTTTGCTTCATGGATCTTCTGGTCAAGTTTATAAAGGAATCTGTCAATTAAAATTTGTCTATCATTAAAAGAAGAATGGCCTTTTACATCTGCATCAAAGTTAATCTTACACTCCATAGCAAGAGTAGGCATGATAATAGTTACGGGGCAAATATTACCACGTCCATCTTTTGTTTGACCCATACCGTTAATATCCCAGCCATTTGCGGTGCGGCAGCCCATAGTAGAGAAATAGGTCTTGGGGTCATTGATGTCATATCCCGCATTACCAGACCAATCAACATTAGCATAGTTGGGATAAAGTCTAGTTGCAGTAGATCTTAGGGCCAGCCTAAACAGGTCATAGTTTGGATCACCGGGCTTTTGATTGATGCCCTTCATGCACTGGAAGATGCCACAGGGGAAGATAGAAGTCTTATGTAATCTACCAAGTCCCTCAATAGAAACATCAAGCAATGCTTTTGTGACCATTCTGCCTTCTGGTAACGTACAAGTACCATAGTTGATAGAAGTAAAAGGTAATTGATTACCAGAGCGAGATTGGAGAGTATTGAGGTTATGATACATACCTTCTACCGCTTGATGCACTTCTTTAACAGTCATGTCATAAGCATATTGGTAAGCTTTTTCATTACTTTTCCACCAATCAGAATCTATAGATAGATACTTTTCAAAACAGTCTGGGTCGTTGATAATATCATAAACGTATTCTTGAATGAATTGAATATTTTTACCTTCAATATATCTTAAGCCATCTGCATAATGCTTATAAAAACTCTTTCTTACATAAGGAACCATAGTCCAGTCAAGATGGGTAGCACTTACTCCACCGAATTGCTGGAGAGATTGAAGCTGGAAAATAACTGCAACCAGCTGGAATGCAGTATTCACAGAACCCGCGGGACGTACATCAGTCTGTCTAGTATTGAAGCCTTTTGCGAGTAGGTCATCAAAAGGAATAGAAAGACAGTTGTGCATACCAACTGCATATGCAGATAAGTCATGGATATAAATTTCATTGTTCTCGTGATTGTGGCGAGCCATATCAGAGACGCAGTAATCTAGAGCGTATCTCTTCATTTGCAAGTCAGAACCTGCGCCAACTCGACCCCCGAATGACATTTCATCGACATTAGCGTTCTAATTCTCAATGGTTGTGCCGTTAATCTTCTCAGAGAAAGCCCTAATAAAATCGTCTCTGCCGGAGCGCGCAACTTCTCGCTTATAGCGATAACGAATGTAGGTTTTAGCCACGTCCTTGCGCTCAGACCGCATGAGGAAGTCTTCAACCATGTCTTGAATTTCCTCAACAGAGATAATTTTATCTGCGGTTTTTACACTATACTTAATTTCATCAGCAATATCATTTGCTGTATCTTCTTCATATAAAGTACCATCAACTTCGATAAAAGCCTTATTGATGGCATTAACGATTCTTTGCTTATCAAATGGTACAAGGATACCATTTCTCTTTTTCACTTGTAGCAATCAAAACACTCCCTTGTATTATTTTTATGAACGGATACTATATCTGGTGTTTTTGATAAGCAAATTTAACAAAATTGCCCAGTTATAAGATCGACAGCACGAAGTAAATCGCCTGCATCTTGATTTTTAATTACTTGATAATCAATATCCTCTAAATCTTCAAAATCTTGTTCATCTGTCGAGAATCGTCTAATAATCTCCTTAATATCAGGATTCTCTTCTCTATTCAACTGCCTGATTAGACGTTCTTTATCGCTAGTCTGCACATAATAGGCAGTTAAGTCTACGAGTTTATCTTCCATAAGACATCTAATACCTTGAGGGTTAAAGACGCCCACATTGATTTTATCTTTTAATAAACTAGATAAAGCAGTTCCATAATGCCAATCATTAAATTCAGTTGCTTCTAGCATATCGCCATTAAGGACTTTCTCTGTGAATTGATCAATTGTCAAGAAGTGATAGTTTACTCCCTCTTGTTCTCCTTCGCGAGGAGGACGAGTAGTACAGCTCACAATCTCATTAAATTTATCAGGATCTACTTTAACGAGAGCGCGAAGGATTGTATCCTTCCCGCTCCCAGCTTTACCAAACAAAGCGATGACTTTGACTTTATTCATCTTCTTCTTCCTCCCCAGTTGCTCTCTCACTTCTTAAAACAAGAGAACCATCAGCAGTCACTTCATCAATATGATATAACTGGTGACCATTAGAACTTGCATACTTCTTAGTTACAAATTCATCGCCTCTGCGGATACCTTGCACCATAATCATATTGCCACGGTTGAACCAAGACTTTTCAATAACGGTTTTAGTTCCATCACTATTCTTGCGGAAGGTCTGCTTATCGAACAAAGCGAAATACTCCTGTCTGAACTTAACAGATACCACACCTGTTGTTGTGAGTAGATATACAACGCTCTTAGTCTTATTTTTTGCAATACAAGTTCCGCAAATTCTATTGAGCTTATAGATTGGAATAATAGATGCGCCTTTCTTGAAAGTCTTTTCAATAATTGGCTCTTCAGGTAGAGAGAAGAAGTCTACTAAACCATACTTCTGAGTATTTACATCGCTCAATTCATGGTCATGGTAATAAAAGCACAGGACTTCCATTTCCCAAGAAGAAATGTTACCTTTGGCATACTTCTCCCAATCTTGCATGAAGATTCGAGTATTCAGTTCATCAAGAATACTATCTTTATTCTCTTTAATCCAATCTCTAAATATATCCATTTCCTTCTGATAGAAGTTATCCCAATCTTTAACATTGAATAAGAACATATCATTCTCATTCACGATATTCTCCTCGATGCCACCGACTTGCGTACTAAGTTCATAGATGAAGTCAACCGCTCGTTCATCCAACTTATAATAAGTCCCATCGTACTTACATTCTGCTTTTAGATACCGATTGAACTCATAGATCCGACGTGCAAGAACTTGTTCTTCTGTATTTTCAGGCAGAAGACCATAGCGAATAAGACCCGGCATATTCTGTAGAGTTAAACGCTTTTTTCTGTCGCAGGTCATCCACAAATATTGTACCATAGCTTCTTTACGATCGCAGAACTGATCAAAAGCACCGCCCTTAATAAGGGCAATCATAGCTTGCTTATTAGGCGTCACTCTATAATAAAAATCAACCATAGATACATATGGACGTTTTGCGATAATCTCTTTAATCAAATCATTGTTGACATTAGTTAAACCCTTTAGACCAAACAAGATTTGATTGTTCTCTGCGTCGGGCTTAAATCCAAGTGCAGAATGGTTAATATCAACAAGAGATACCTTAATACCCTTGTTACGAATTTCACCAATAGCCTTTGCTAACTTTGTATAGTCAGATTGCTCGCCTTCATCTTCATCAATAGCACCGCTATTAACGATTAGGTACGCAGTATTCCAATACACAGGATTGAAATGAGTGGCGAGATAAAGAGTTTGCATACCAACAAAGCTATAAGCAAGAGCATGGATTACAGAGAATGAATAACCCATCTGCGGGCCGAGGCCAAACTTCCAGACATATTTACCCAATGTCTCTGACTTTGCCGTATCCAAAACCTTTTGGTGAAGTTCTGGAATCTTATTCATCTGCTTCTTACCAACAATCTTTCTTGCAGCGTTTGCTTCAGCCAGACTAAAGTTGCAAATATCGGGGTCCCGCAACATCTTCATCAACTGCTCCTGAGAGGGAGGCACACCATAAGATGATAAGAAGTAAGGCTCCAAAGTCTTCTGCTCTTGTTTCGTCAGACCATTATTATCCATCTCTTGATACCACAAAGAAATATTATTCTTATATCTGACATACTTTTCCATCGGAGTTTCTGCGCCCGGCTCAGAAGCCATAAGACGCATTAGACCATTTGCGTCCGCCATTTCGAGAGGATTATGCGGGCGGATTTTCTTAGCTGCTTGTGCGCCTACCGCACTATCAAACTGGAAGCAACCGATTACATCACCGTTTGCCAGAGCAGTCCACATTGCTTCATCGTCCTGCGGAAGAACAGATGGATGTAGATATTTATTATAAACCTCTCTAAGAGTTAAGTCTTTTTCAATAACTCCATCTGCTTGAAGAAGCTCAATAGTTTGAATGATAATATCCTGTACGCTTGTTAACAGGAAGTCATATTTCACAGAGCCTGCGGCTTCCTGGTCATGTAGATCCCACTGGGTAATCAATGCGCCCTTTGGGGTACGCATGACTGCGGCAGAATCATAGATATTTTCATCAAAGAGAATAACACCAGATGCGTGACTACTTCTCTTATTCACCATACCTTGAATACGAACAATGATGTCTAAGAGTCCGTCATACTGCGAAACCGCAGTCACAAATGCTTTAACAGGCTTTCTGCCTTTCTCTTGATTACCATTGACAACATCTTCAATAGGCCACAAGAAACCACGCTCTTGAGGAATCAAAGAACTCAGATACTGTGCTTCATCAACATCAATACCATCTGGATATTCCTCAGAACGATAACCTCTACACGCAGTCAAGATTGCAGATTTCGTACCTTCTGTGCCGAAAGTGCAAACCTGAATAAGACCAAGTTCTCCTCTTTCCTTGCGGATTTCGGCGAAAATCTTCTGAATTTTAGACGGTGCCAAGTCAAGATCGATATCACCTAACTCAACACGTTCATCGTTAATGTAACGCCAGAATGGTAAATTCCATTCGATAGGATCGAGCTGGGTAATACCAAGGAGATAATGATTCAAAGCTGCACACGCAGAACCACGACCTGCGCCGACTGTACTGCCGCAATCCCAGAACAAATCTACATAGTGCTTCAATGTATTAGGATATGCAAACATACAAGTCTGCAACTTTTCACCGATAACTCTCTTTACTCTTGCTTCTTCTTCAAGTCTTTCCCAATACTCTTTCTTGTGGATAAGACCTTTCTCTTGCATCGCAATGATACACTCTTGAATCCAATACTTCTCTTGCTCATTATCAGATTCAATCAAGGAAGTCAGTACCTTATAATCGTCACGGAAAGTGTCCATCATATCTTCTGGAACTCGTGACCAATCATACTTATCATAATGAGTTACTTCTACTTCTGGAATAGACTGATGCTTCTCAAGAGAGTAAAACTCAATCTTATCCTTGATTTCATTGGAATTGTCGTAGATCCAATAAATTGTATTTAAGTCGTAGCTAGACAAAAGTAAATCTGTTGCCTCTTGCTCAGACATAAGATAAGTAAACTCATAAAATGAATCAACTTCTCTTTCTCCACCTTTGGAATTAAGATAGGATTTATGCACATATCTATCTTCCTTGGTGAGATAGTGAGCGTCAGTGCCAACGCACATCTTTACGTCAAATGCTTTAGCAATACTAAGCATTCTCTTATTCGCAATAATCTGGTCTTCGTTATTCGCTGGCGCACACTCTATATAAAAATCATCTTTACCAAAGACATCAATACCGAACTCCATAAAGTCGATAATCTGCTCATGGTAACGACGCGCATTATTTTCATCGTTAGCTTTTTCGCAAGCATCAAGGTTTAGAATGGATTGTCCCAATTCTCCACCGATACAAGCAGTTGTGCCAATAATATCTCCCTTAAATCTCTGCATAACCTCTTTGAGTTCAGATTTGAGGAGCGGCACTCTTTCCATTCGACGGTCATAATAACCGTTCGTCCATGCAATAGAGGATAATTCTTTTAGACCTCTATAACCATGCTCATTCTTTGCGAGAAGAATAAAGTGATAATACTTCTGACCCATCTCTCGCGTATCGGTCAGATAGATTTCGTTGCCCAATGCTACGGTAAACTCAGGATGAGTTTCCTGTAGCTTCTTAGCATACTTATTGACTCTCATATGGGCACTCAACGATTCGTGATCTGTAATTGCGATTCCTGTCAATCCAAGCTCGATAGCTTTGTCAATCAACTCTTCCGGGTGATTTATACAGTCGAGAAGACGGAGATTGCTATATTCTGTATGAGCATGATTGTTGAAATAACTCATAAACTATCTCCTTTACCTTTTATATAAATATTATAGCATAATTAAATACAAAAAGCAAGTTATCAATCTTTTAATACCAAGGTTAATTTCTGCGAAGCTCTTGTCACAGCTGTGTATAGCCATCTTGCATGGTCTGCTCTTTTTAGGACTTCTTCAAGCACTAGCACTTTATCATACTCGCTACCTTGACTCTTATGAACTGTAATACAGTAACCATAATCAAACTGCTCTGGTCGCAACTGCTTAGGAAACATTCGGAAGTTTTCTTTATTAACAGTCGCTTCTTTTGTAGTAATAAGCTTATAGTCCATCAAGAGTTCATGGAATACTTGATCACGAGGGTCTGTTTCATCAATAGTCTCTGGTGCGAAATCAATGATGCACATAGGATTAAGCCACGGATTTGGGTAGGTAGCAATCTCTTCAATTGTGCCAATAGTCCCATTAACAAGAGCATCACCTGTGGCAGTAATCTTATCCCAGTTATTCTTAAGACAAATAACTTTATCTCCAACAATAGGAGCAGGAATATCTTCGCCATATCGCATATTGCGATAATAATTATTCATAGTGTGACGAGTAATATTCTTGCCACAGAGGATTTGATCCGCCCATGTGAACATACCATCACAAAGGTCTCTCTGTCGAACTACGTTGATTTCAGAACCCTTGTAAGGTTTGATGATCTTACCAGCTCGAATATCTGCGGACAGGCGGATAATTTCGCTTTCTGCGGCCTGCCGCATAATTTCGTCAAGGAAGATATGCGGATGATCGAGGATACCATTCTCCTCGCCAATAGGAGGTAACTGACCTGGGTCGCCGCAAGCAATTACATAAACATTATGCGATAGTAATAGCTCCCACATCTGTTTTGGCAGCATAGATACCTCATCTACCACGACAATGTCGCAATCAGAGTTGAGTGACTCTCTTGGAATATGAATGAAGGTACCATCAGCTCGCTGTAAGGATTTATAGAGCAGCCGGTGCGCAGTCATCGCAGTTGGACAACCTTTATTTCTTAGCACCTGTGCGGCTTTGCCAGTATAAGCAATATAGGCCACTCGTTCAGGGTTGATATCTAGAGCAGAAATAATGAATTTAATAAGTGTTGATTTACCAGTACCAGCGTATCCAGCAATCACGGTATAGGGTTCATTTTGGTGATATCGCTCTACTGCGATTCTCAATCCTTCCTCTTGTTTACGTGTTAGTTCCATTTTCCTTCTCCTTAATCGCTGCCTCTACTTTAGCTTTTAAATCATACAAATCTTCCAGTCTCACATCATAGAGCAGTCTAGTATTCATCGGTAGTGTAATTAAATCTCCATTTAGCTTATAGGAGAGTTGTTCATGCAGCGAAGCTGCTTCTTCAACATTCATACTAGTCATATCTACATATAAAATATTCATACCACTTTTCCTTTCCAAAAATAGTAAACCCTGTTTTAGTTTCGACGAACGGCCGTCTAGGTTCCGGCCAGTTCGTCGATTATTTATTTTAACTTATGAAGTAATTATATGCAGCAATAGCATTTTGCTGTCGCGTATAATAGCTCCCAGAACCGCATCTCTCATAGCATTTAGCAAATGCCAGAGCAGCGCTTTTAATGTCGGTTAAATCCAAGAAACTATTGTAATCAAAGTTTCTCTTATAAACATAACCGAATGTATCGAACTCGTACTCAATAGTATCTCGCAGATAGTCGCATTGCTCTTCTAACGAGGCTCCCCATACATTTGAGTAGGCTTTATTCCATTGACATATACCATAATATCCGTTACCAGAAATCGTGGCTTGAATGTCTAATGTGTTACCTCCAGTTTCAGCCATTATATTACCAAGAATGCCAGCGCAAACTTGGTTACTGTAGCCCAGATCTTTGAAGTAGGTCCATATATAAGTAGCTGTTGGGTACTCTTCTTCCTTTTGATGCCAATGCTCCATGAGTTGGTCATATACACCTTGATATTTCATTCTCAAAGCATTTGCATCAGCGTATTCTTGTTTTGCTAATACAATGACGTCATGGTCTTCACTATAGCCTAGCTGTCTAGCAGCATCAGCCATTTGATGTGCGGCGTTCATATTCGAGATTTGTTCCGCAATAAGCTCAACCAATGTATCCATATCATCAAGAGTATAACTAACAGTTTCGTTATACGGCACGAAATAAGCTTGAGCAGTGACTGCTAGGCCATAGCTACATCCGCATAAAGACAATATAATGATTAAACTTGTGATAACTTTAATAAAACGACTCATTTGATTGTTCCTCCTTTAGTAAGAGGTCGCGCAATCATTAAAAATAATATTCCTGACGATTTATAATCTCATAATTCTAGATAATAAGTTGTGGTGTTACACTATTGAAGTATTTATTTACTTCGGCCTTACCCACAAGATTAATAGTCACGCAACCGTTTTCGCTGAACAAACTATCCAGCTCCTCTTCGCTTGATTTAAACTTGATGCAAGTAACTCCGTTGGGTAATTGGATCTTCAACGTGGGGTTCCTATCTCTTGCCATGAGTGTAATCATGTCTTTTGTTACTGCAACATTTTCCACCGCGATAAGTGGTTCATCAACATTTTGACCCCAAAGATTTTTCATGTTACCTAGTTCAAGAATTTCTTTAGGATTAAAGTTGTTTACAGAATGAATAAAATCCACTTTATAACTTGGTGAAAATTCTATATCCTTGAGTGCATTATCGGCATATTCGAGAAAGGCATCAAAATTCTCGTCTAAGATACCGAAACCAAATGCATTAGGATGACCTTCAGCAAGATAAACTAAACCGCTATCTCGACAAAAGCCTCTGAAATCATTTAGTTTAGATTTCTCATATCCACGTGCCGAACCGCTCCAAGCGATTTTCCCATCTTCTTCTACTTCCACTAACAATGCCACAGGCCGCTGATACTCTGCCATAAGTTTATTAGCAATTAAACCAGTGATACCTCTATCAAAAGAAGGATGTTCTAATTTAATTAACAGAATCTTATGGTCGAGGAGTTTATTATCCTCGATAACTGCTTTAACCTGTTCAACTGCGGCATCCTGATTTCTAGTTTGCCGATTCTTGACATTAGTACAAGTCCGCAGACTTTGTTCCAACCTTGTCTCTTGTTGGCCAGAGCATCCTCTCTTAGTTGAAGGAACTAAATCAAAAGCTTTCCAATTAAGCATCGACTCAAATAATAGAGTCTTTTCAGCCATCGTTCCAACTCTTGTAATTGAGTTAATAAGCGGCACAATGTAGAAAGCCACCCCGATAGGAGTAGGGTGATCACCTAACTGATAATGGTTCTTTTCCGCCATACCTTTGATAAATGGATTTTGAATTTGGCTTAATCCAGTTTGAACCAGATAGTGTGTTTCAAAATCTCTTAAATCCATCATATCTCCAACTAAGCCAATAGCTACTATATCCAAGAATTGATCCGCTTTCTGTTGATCTGCGGGAAGCAGAGAATCAATAAATTGACATAGCTTATAAACTACACCAACACCGGAAAGCGACTTAGTAGGATAATCACAAAGCTGATTATTTACGACACAGGCATATTCTGAAATTCTCTCAGCCTAATGGTGATCCAATACAAGAACTTCAATACCCTTATCATGAAGAGCCTTGTGAATATCGTAGTCATTAGAACTTGAATCTGGTGCAATGACCAATGATGTCTCTGGTGGAATCAACTCAGGGTTAATACCATGAATCTTGCCATCGTGGAAACTATATGAAATATGTGATATAGCAGATGGAAATACGGCATGGATATAATTCAATAATAAAGCTGCTGAAGTATATCCATCGCAGTCGCTATCTACTTGCACATGAATATGAAAACTATCTCTACTAAGTTGATTAAAAATCATCTTAGCTGCACTCTCAATGTTTTTGAGTAAAAGGGGTGATAAATTATCTGATTCTGATACATTAAGATAATGGTCAATATCTTCAAATTTAATCCCTCTATTTGTCAATACCTGTTCAATAGCGGAGTAACCGTCATGAATAGGCTTAATCAGCTAATAATCCATGATTTACCTCCTTAACCTTTTGGAATAATTCGTTCGGCTAATAACTTCTCAAAAACTTGCGGCCCTTGGTCAATAGGGCTAGCTTTATAAGGTGAAATCATAGCTTTATCGAATATAGCTGTTACTCTTATAGAGTTATTATATTTATTATAAAAATGAATAAGTTTAGCTTTTAATCGCTTAAACTCATCATCGCTAATTTCTTGGAACTGCCTATCAAGAGCAATCACAATTTCTCTCGCGCCAACTTGTTTCAACAAATCAACCTGATAGCTCGATAAGCTACTTCCGCAAATAGCGACAGAAATATCATTCTCATGCCCATAGTATGATTGATACATCAAACAAGACTTTTCGCTCTCAAAAATAATCGCCGCGTGGATTTTAGCGATATTATCTTTGCTATTGTTTAAGTTATACAGATTCATACTTAATGGATGATTGTATAATTGCTTACCAATCAATAGAGGTCTATATTTACCATATCTTTCAGCTTCATCTGCCGCTAAAGAACGACCTCTAATACCAATCAAACGATTATCAATATCAAAATGCGGAATTGTGATTTGCTCGCCGCCAGGATAGTAGCCAATAAGATTTTTCTTACTTACTTCATCACTAATTCCTTCTCGCTCCCAACGAGAAATTCGAGGATAAGCAAAGCGAGTAAGAATAACTGGATCATATTCTTTTAGTTGAACCATAGGTTTCTTTTCTGGAAGCCGCAGATTGTGTTTCTTAAATATGTCCCAGTCTTTTAACTCCGATTGTTCCTCTTGTTTTTCGATACCATCAAAACCAAAGTACGATGCTATATAATCCATAGCATCGTACATTTCCCATTTCAGTTGCTTTTGATTTTTCATTACCTTGATACATAGGTCAAAGATATCAAAAGTAGGATCAATACAGCCAGTATAGCATCTAAACAATCGAGTATTAGTGTAATAATAAAGCTTGCGGGAACCTTCGCCAGGTAAATTGTGACAAATGGTTTGGGAGATAAGCCCTCCATCCGTGTACTCAGGCTCGCCTCCCCAAGCTTCTACCAAGTCATAAATCTGCTCTAGTTCTAGTTTCTCCTTTAGCTCGTCTTTATCATAATAACGAGACATTACTCAATAATAACGAGATGAGTTACCGTACCACGCAGACCATAACTCTCATTGATAATCCCCATTACATACTGATAAGGGTTCTTTTTTGCTTCATCGTCCTTACGAGTAGAAAGGATACCATCAAACTGCTTCTTAGTAATCTGATAATCAATAGCCTTAGAGTTCTTCATATTATCTTCTCCTTAATTATTATTATCCCATGCACTGGGTCCATCATCTACAATAACCTTAATATCTTCAATACCAACCATTTCATGATGCCAAGTGGTACAAAACTGAGGATGAATACGACAAGTACCTAAATCCGCGGTACACCACAAGAAAACGCCCTTATAAGAGCCTCGTCTGTTCTTATAGACAGAGAGTTTAATGTTCGGTCTTTGAAGATTGGGGTTTGCTTCAAGAATTGGTTCTAACTTTGCTAAGTCTTCTTCTGAAACACCTAGCAAAATCATACCTACGTCAGCTCGGTCGGCAATACTCTTAGCACCACGTAGTAAGTTCTGGTCAGGAGTTTCGCTATCTTTATAATCACCATTCAGCTGAGTTGCTGACATGATAAAAATACCATATTTATTTGCCAAATCTTTCAGTCTTGCGGAAAGCATAAACAAGATATTATCCTCTCTCAAGCGGATACCGCCTGTCTTCTTGGTAATTTCCTCCAAGATTTTCAAAGAGGTCTGAATATAGTCGAATAAGACATACTTAACATCATGTTCTCGAATATTCTTCTTAATCTTATTCTCAACATCTTGCAAAGAGAAATCTGGTAATTCCTCAATCCAGATAGGGCTATCTTTAATAATCTTCGCCGCCTCTACGACTCGCTCGCGTTCTCCCTCAAGATACTGACCGTTAAGAATATGCTCCTCATTTACGCAAGAAAGAAAAGCCAACATCATTGTTTGAACTTCACCTTTATCTTGCTCTGTGGCAATAAAGAGTGTTGGTTGAGACGCGCCATTCTTAATCCAACCAAACTGTTCATGGTAGATACGATTACACGCAAAATTGCAGGCATCCGCGATCATACTTCTCGTTTTACCGATACCAGTAGCTGCGGACCGCAAGTAATATTTCCGCAATCTTGCTCCTCTTGTTACCGTATTGATAAGCGGTCCATAGAGAGGAATACCGACCTCTGGATGCTTCTCAAGGTCCTCGATTAACTCCATGATACCATCACCCGCTTGATATCCAAGACCTAAATCATCTTCAATATACTTACTCTTGATTTCATCAATCTTGGTATCAATCGTATTTGCAATATCAATTAGTGAAGTTGCATCTAACCAATCCTCTTGTTGCTGACGCTTCTTAGTATCAAGAAGATTATCTGCGTCATACAATCCACTTACATCCACTCCATAACTATCATAAGCTCTTAACAAAGTGAACTTTTTCAATCTACCATAGTAGTAGTTAAAAGTGTCTTGTCGAGCATTTTGAGAAGCTTCTAATAGATACTCAACACCTTTATTCTTCTTAAAGATTGCATCAAACTTAGGTCTATTGGCTAGATAGTCAATAATAGCGTCGATATTAACCTGACTACCTGTCAGATGAATATTATACATACTACCGAATACAATCTTGTGAAAATCTTCTACGAAGTCCTCTTCGTGGATCATATACTTGTCTGTGTCATCGAGGATTGCGGCATTATTGAAGATACAACCGATAATCTGTGTGATAGCAGCAGTATCAACATAACTACTATTCATGTATCTTCCTCTCCTTCGTCTAAGAATGTAAATAATTGCCGCGTATGCTTCATTGGCTCTCTCTTAGGAGGAACAATGTGAATCTCCCGCACAGGCAAATTATACTTCTGAATTTCTACTCCCTTATTGCGCTCTTGAGCTTCCCATAAAGCTCTCCAATAGTCAAATGCTTTATCATATACCCAAGGAATAATACCGATACCGCCGTTAGCTTTTTCGATCGGATTACCCTTAACTTCAAAGAAAAATTTTAGCGTTTTCCTCATTCCAGAATAACTATAATTTTTTTCTTTTCTAAAGGTGTCCATCTGTTTCCTAATTTTGACTGGAATAGTGCTAACTCCAAATAATTCCTTGATATATTCTTCTAATTCACGCTTGTCTTTTTCTTCTTGAGTTTGATTCTCTTCTTCGGTCCTCGCACAAGCTACATGAGCATATCGTCTTGCGTTTGGTTTTACGAAAGGCTCGGTATTAGCATCAAACATCTGGCCGCAGTACAAGCACTTCACCATATGTTTTGCCATAATCATTACGCTCCTTTCTTTACATTTTCTATAACTATTATAGCATAATTATAATAAAAAATCAAAAGGAGAGTATTCATACAAGAATACTCTCCTTTAATCTTAGCCCTTAATTAGAAGCTCCAAGTCATGAACAATAAGGTCAATCTGTTCAGCTTGCTCAGGAGTACATTCTCCAACTTTCTTTCCCTTACCAAGATACTTATCAACAATAGCGGTAATCTTATTGGCATTGGACTGGTTCGCAGACATTAGCTCACCAACCAATTCTTGGAAACGAGCATTTAGTTGATCGAAGTCATAAGTTACATCTTCTGTAACTACCTGAGTAGCTTCATTAGAAATAAACTTACCACCAGTTTCCTCTGCCTGTTTGTCGATAGCTCCCGCGATTGCGCTTACCAGATTATCATAGGTAAACTCAATAGAGTTCGGGATATACTTGAAACGAGAACCCGCTACATAACGAGGAGTACCTCTCATAAAGAGACGAGTCTGAACACCTTCATCGGTATTCACAGAAGTAGAATAACCAATGATATCGCAAGTTCTCTCGCAAATCAGACGACCTCTCTTATCAAGAGTAGGAACGATTTGGTTATACTCATTACCCTCTTCATCCTTAAACACCTTGTCAGTAGAGTGAGAAATCAAAATCAGACCATAATTCAACTGAAGAATCTTGCGGATTGCCTCGTCGAATTCGGTACCAACCATGGAATAACCCTTACCATAGGGTAGATCCGCGATGGTATCAACACCTTCACGATTGCAGACATACTTCTCGCAATAGCTATAAGCAATATCTGCGGTGTCGATAACAATGGTCTGGAACTTTTCCTGTACTTCTGGAGTTTTCAGCTCTGTAAAGAGCTTCTTAAATTCGCCCCAGCTATTGATAGGCTGGGCATATACGCCAGGCAACGCGTTATAACCTTTCTCAAAAGCGAGAAGAAGCGCGCCGGGAAATTTACTGGCAATCGTAGTCTTACCAGACTTAGGAGTGCCATAGAATAAAACGGAATATCCTCTTAAATCTCTTGATACTTCATGTGGTTTAAGGTCAAGCAAACTCATAATTATCTTTCTCCTTTAATTATTTTATTTATAATGAGGAAATGAAAGGGGTAGATAACTACCCCTATTTAATTAGAAGTTGTAGTCGCCCTTTGCGGGAGCCGCAGTTGCTTTAGAAGCACCGGCCGCAGCCGCGTTACCACGAGAAGCCTGATACTCGTCCTGACGCTTCTTAATCTCAGCAAGATGAACCTCACGAGCGGTCATCATCTCACCCAGTTCAGAAGCCAACAAAGTATCTTCGCTATCCCACTCATAAGTCTCAGGCTGTGCCCAGTTAATCACAAAGTCACGCTGAGAAGTACGAGTTTCCTTTACAACAGCTTCACCAAATGCGCTCTCTTCCTCGGTCTTGCGTACAATAGTTTTGGATACCTGAATACCCTGAACTCTGGTGAAGACAGGAGAACTAGAGGAAGCGCCGAGATTTTCGAAATAATCGAGAGCTTTTGCGGGAGCGTATGGCTCATAAACGCTAAACTCAACAGGGAGCAGAGCATTGCGGAAGTCAAACACGCAACCCTTAACAATTACCTTTTCGGGAGTTTCCTTCTCTTCATCGGCCTCAACACGACGGACATTAGTAATCACCATATCAGTGTTGAAAGTTGCACGACTCTTAGGCTCGCACAGTTCCTGTACCTGATGTACGAAACCTCCCTCGTTACGACGGACAGACACCAGATTACCATCCTTATCATACCACTCATTTAGACCAATGGCAGTATCAATACGGACCTTACCTGCGTTCTCTTTGCCGTGTTCCATTACAGAACCAATCTTGCCATCAATGATAGATTGCAGAACATTAAAGGTGTTATTAGGCTTGCCCTTAGCGGTCACCGCAGTTACATAAGTGAAATGCACCTGCACAACATTGAGCATCTCGTCATCAGTTGCCACGCTAAGAGTACCACTAATAAACTCAGTACCGGGATTCTTAGAGTTAGGACCGCTCTCCTTCATTTCCAGCTTGTGCTCGTAAACATAACCTTCGACATGGGATTCATTCTTCATTTTCTTACTCATTGTTCAAATTCTCCTTATAAGCGTTAATATCAAAATTTTTGCCCTTTTCCGTCAAGCTATAAATGACAGGATTCTGGCCATATTTATCTACAAACCCATCAGATACGAGTTTACGAATAGCTCCAGATACTTTGCGAGATGAAATAACCATTCCGCCTGCGATATCTTTTGCTTTCAAACTCGTAGCATCACAAGTCTGTAAATATTCAAGGATTGAAAGTCCACTTTCTGTGAACATGGGTTTCTCCATACCTTGCTGAGCAAGGAGGAGATTATAGACATCTTGTACTTCATCGGGAAGTACAACTGGCTCCTTGCAATTCTGCACTAGCCAGTCGAAGTAATCAGTAAATGCTTTGTACTTATTATTCATTTAATCCATTTCCTTACCTTTTATACATATATAATAACATAAAATTAAAGAAAAATCAACTGACCCTATCATACCGCCAAAATTGATATTTGATGTCGTTATATGAGGCCATTGAGTCTTCCTCAATAGCATTCCATTCTTTTGATTCATCGAGATTAGGGAAAAAGGTATCAATGTTATCATGGTTTGCATAGATTTTTGTTACATAAACTCTATCACAATAGGGAAGAAGAGCATTGTAAATCTGTCCTCCACCAATAACAAAAATATCCATACCACAAGCCTTAATGTAATCAAGAGTTTCCTCTAATGGCATTGCAACAGTTAGATTTCCAAGAATAGAAATCACTCCATTTAAAACCATTGAATTAGAAACAATAATATTGATACGGTCTGGAAGTCTTGGCAGAGCATCCTTTTTAGGAAGGCTCTCCCATGTATTGCGTCCCATTACTACAACATTATATTTGGTCAGCTCTTTAAAATGTTTTAGATCAGCGGGGATATGTTCTAATAGTTGACCTTGATAACCAATACCCCAATTCTCGTCTACCGCAACAATAGCAGAAATCATATGCCCAACTCCAACTTTAACTGCGGCTTCATGGGAGAGTAATTCTCCATTGTAAAGTCGTCAATAGTCATGTCATAGAAATTGGTTTTCTCAGGATTTAAATGCAATACAGGGTTCTTGCAAGCATCATCGCCAAAGAACATACTATTGAAAAATCTTGAAATCATTTCATGTGCAGCATCCATATGACGGTCATAAATCTGTTCATTAGCCACTACATGACTAAATACTCCAGGTTTATAACCAGTATGACGAGCAATCATCATCAAGAGCGCTGCATACTGGATTTCATTGATACCACCGGGACCAGAAGCGGTAAGCATATCGCCGCTACGCTGAACCAGCATCATATCAAGATATTCTCCACGAACATTCCAGATGGTTAGAAACGCACAAGGTGCCAATCCCGCGGTTTCACGGAGATCAGCCTCCTGCCATAAAGAAACTACCTTGCGGCGACCATATGGATCATTTTCAATATCCTTAATCAAATTATTGATTAAATCATATCGACTTACTGTTGCTCCATAACGCTGACCGATCGTACCATCGCCAATATCCCAGTCGCCCCACCAATTAACACCCATTTCCTCCATCTTAGCGATTTCATTCGTGGGTTTTTGATAGATAGTGAAGATTTCCTTGATACCAGTCTTCCAAGCCATCGGCCGCAGGGTACAAATAGGAAATTCTCCTTTGGATAAATCATAAGTGCGGAAATTATGATTTACAGAGAGAGTATGAGCGGGAGTGCCATCTGCATAATGCGGTCTTGGGTTAATATCCTTATATCCATTATCAAGAATAAGATTGATTGTCTCAACCATATAATTATCTGCTTTATTCATTCAGTTATCGTCTCCCACAGTATTTGTGTATCCTACGATGTTGAATTGATTGAGCCAAGAATCTAGCTCATCAATAACAGCAATATATTTCATACCTCTAGCTTTTGTTAGAAAATATCCATAGCTGATAAATCCTAAATTTTGAGGTAGATTACGCTCTTTTGTTAACTCTAAGAACTTTTTAACCATCAGCTGAGGGTGTTGAGTAACAAAGAGTACCATCTTATCAGGATACTTATGCGCTAAATCATTTGCGTAGTGCATTAAGCTAGTTGTCTTACCTGTACCACGACTTGCAATTACCTTAAACATTATGAACCTCCACGAGTTCCATTCATACCTAGCTCTTTAGTCTTATAGAACTCAATCCAATAAGTCTCTCGTTCATTTAACTAATCTCTAGGCACTTCTTCCAAAACCTCAAATATAAAATTATATTGACCAGATTTTTGCATCGCCTAATATAACTTATTAGTCGCAGGTCCGTATGCTAAAGAGGTTTTAATGTGCTGCCTAAAACGCTCTTTAATATCAACAGACTAACCAATATAAGCCTACCCAGTTGTTAAATCGGTAATCTTATAGATACCGCATACTTTACCCTTATTAGTGGCAAATAGATGCGTCATAAGAATATCATACGCAGGACGATAATAGGTCTCCCATATTACTTTATCAATGATTTCCTTTTTCACAAAGTGAATTTGCAAATCACGCAATAAAGTAATATCGTTCAAACTAAATTCATCAATAGCAAGACGATAATAGTCCTAATCTGCGGCAATCGCTTCTTGGCGTTGCTAAGCCTAGATATAAGACAACTATTTAGCTTCTAATTCGTGGAGTTTGTCTTGCTGATAAGAGATTTGATTAGTTATCTATTGAAGTTCTGCTAAATGATACTTTTCTTTGGCTTGATATGTTTCATCCAGCTCTTTAGTTTTCTTTTCAAATTGAGCTCTAGCGCTCTCTTCTGCTCGCTACTCAGCGCTTTCCCGCAACTTATTCGCAGTATCGTTCAAAGAATTGACAATTTCATTATGTGATGCAATATCTTCTTTTACTTTTGCTAATTCTCTCTATTTCAATGCAATATCTTGTTCAATGCGTTTATTCTCTTCTTGTCTTTCTTTATTTATCAATACTACCTAAAGCCGATTATTGCGAAGATATAAAACATATCCGATTAGCGCAAGAATAACCAGGCCTGATAATATGTAATAAATCATAAGTAAAAGAAATCGGTAAGAGGCATAATCCTCTTACCGATCTAATTTATTACTCCTGGGCGTCAGGATCGAAAGCCAAGCCCTTATCAGTCAAGCGAAGATACTTAACTTTCTGATGGGAGCCATCGGCAAGCTCAACCTCAGCGGGCTCACGCACACCATAGTCCTTGCGCTGTAGAGCGGAGGTAAAAATACCATCAACCTGGCGCTTCTCAAGACCAAGAGCTTCAGCCACATCAGCGGCAGTCAGATCCTTGTCAGTATTGTCCTTTAGATAATCAAAAACCTTACGAGTATTTTCCTTCATAGCCATTGTAATAATCTCCTCTAAAATGTATTATTTAATTCTCGATGCAATTAAAGCATCAATTTCCAGTAAAGCATTTATCCCATCGGGAAGAGCCATAATCTAGTTAGTTAACTGCATAATTCGGTCTTCTGCGTGGGCTTTTTCCTCTTTTGAGGAATTTTCATCTTGGTGAATAAGTTCGCATTTATAGATTTCATCTGCGAACCGCTTCATCTGTTTACGGGTCATACAATCTGTCCTTTTACTATTGCTTTTCTGAATTACATATATATTATATCAGAAAATATTTTTTAAGTCAACAAAAAATTTCTGATATTACGCAATCTTTTGCATTCTTGTCGTCTCTTTTACACTTGAAGACGGGATGCCGTAAAGTATGCTCTTTCTTATCAATTTGCATACAATCAAGAGC
>PPYF01411453.1_pt1 | contig 20256 bp, 9 predicted proteins | sample 1559871 | NCBI WGS metagenome assembly PPYF01 (sample SAMN08240021, study PRJNA423297) | Human gut metagenome, whole genome shotgun sequencing project. | reverse complement strand
GCAGAAACCCGCTTCATCGCCACGGCTTCAAGGCTGTATGGGAAAACCGTCGACAAGAATGCCAAGGCAATGACCGCGACTAAAACCTTTCGATCACTGAATGCGGCCATCGCACCTGGGGCCAGAATTGGCACAGAGATCAAGGCGGTGAACGCACAGCCCAGCGAAAGGTTAGTCATCGCGGAGCTTGAAGACGCGGCCTTTTGTCCAAGAACGATATATCCCGCCCACGAGGCCGCGGCCCCCATGACCCAGGCCAATCCCGGAAGCGTTTGCGGATCGCTCAAATCCAGGCCTAGACCACCAATGGCGCAGACCCCACAAAGCGCAAAAAATGCGGCAACTCGCGGTGCCCAACCACGGCCTCGGAAGACCGCGACCGCCACGGGGCCAAGAAATTCCAGGGATACTGTCGCTCCCAAAGGAATGCGTGAAATGGCCTCGTAAAAGCACGAATTCATGCAGACCAACGCGATACCGAAATAAAAGGCACCCTTGAGGGTTGCACGGTCGAGGCCTCGCCAGGGGCGAACCCACGCACACAGCACCAGCGCACCAACGAAACCGCGCCACCATGCGACCGAGGCCGGTTCAACGACAGAGAAGGCGAAAACTGCGACGGCAGCCCCGCTGTATTGAATGAGAGCCGAGGTAACGATCAATACCTGTGCGGGAATGCGGTTTGCTATTCCCGCTAATGATCGGCTGCTCACGATCCTCCTCCAATTAGTTCACGTACTTCTTCGGCAAGGATCTCACCTTCCTTCGAGGAATCCTTTGAAGCAATTCCAACAGCGAACGAAATGAGAACAAGCCCCAGAATCTGCCACAGTGTGGGAATCTGCCAGAGGATGATCACACCCATTAGCAGCGACGAGGCCGGAGAAAGCGCAGTAAAAAGCGAAAAGTCTGCCGCCGAAATCCTATGCATGGCAAGGGCTTCAAAGGAGCAAGGAATGATGGTGGATAGGACCGCAACAAGCACGACAATCCCAAGCAACCATGGTTGAGTGAGCGCAGGTAAGGCTGGCTGAGCCATGAAAGGTGAAAGTATCAGCCCACTGAGCGCACAACCGACCGCAACATTGGTAATTCCCGAGCGTTTCGATGCCACACGCTGCCCCAAAAGGATGTAGACCGCCCACGCGACAGCACTCAAGCCCGCCCATTTCAGCCCGGGAATAAAACCTGGATCATTGGTGTCGAGGCCAAGCCCGCCAATAGCAACGACCCCCACCAAGGCAAGGAAAGCAGCAAGGCGCGGAAGCCAGCCTCGGCCACGAATCACTGCGACGGCAACAGGTCCGATGAACTCCATTGAGACGGCTGGACCTAGGGGCAAATATGCGATCGATTCAAAGAACGTGATGTTCATGGTGATCAACGCCAAGCCGAAGCATGCGGACTCAACAAGATCCTTCGCGCTCAGGCCCACACGCCAGGGGCGTCGCCAGGCACACAAGATCATCCCGGCGATGAAAACACGCATCCATGCCACAGCACCAGGTTGAACGGCCCCAAAAATCAGGACTGCAACAGCCGCACCGCTATACGCACTAAGCGCAGCACCAACAATTAGAAGAGGCGCGGGAACACGTGAAAGAAGCGCACGAAGATGGGAGAGCACTCCCCCACTATGCCACAGTGTCAGGGACAAATTGTAGGCACACGGAATTCATGCAAAAACGATTTCCCGTTGGCTGATTCGGTGCGTCATCAAAAATGTGCCCTAGATGAGAATCACAGCTTGCACAGCGCACCTCGATGCGGCGCATACCGTGGGAAATATCCTCGAAATAGTTCACTGCACCGGGCAGCGCTTCATAGAAACTCGGCCACCCGCAATGCGATTCAAACTTCGTTGACGAGGGGAAAAGCTGAGCGCCACACGCCGCGCACAGATAGGTACCCGAGCGGTGTTCATCCAGCAGCTCACCTGTCCAAGGCGCCTCAGTCCCAGCTTGACGAAGAACCAAGTACTGCTGGGGAGTAAGCCGCTCACGCCACTCGTCGTCACTGTAATTCACGCTGGGGGCCGACTGTTGCGCCTGCGCAAGGTGTTCGAGCTGCGTTGCACGATCACGGGTTCGAATGATCTTCATGTTGTTTTCCTCAATTCAGTCTTGTTGAACATCGCTGCGCTGCGGACGCACTGCATCCTCGGGCACTCGAGGTCCACTGTTCAAACGAGTTGTTTCTTCTTCATGGCGTTTCGCCGTTGCTTCGCGTTCTGCTAGGACTTCGTCACCGGGACCGGCGTAAATCTGATTGCGCTCATCGGCGTCGGGTGACCCAGAGAAGAGGCGCTCCCCACGAACGACAGTCGCATCCAGATGGGCTTGGCCGGCCTGTACTTGCGGGGCTGAAGCCTGTGCATTGTCACCGTCCACCTGGGCCTGAGGCAAAAGCGCGGTTGATCCCCCACCGAGGTGGTTCTGACCTAGACGTGCATTGGCCTGGGCAACCTTTTCCGCTAGTTGCTCGGCGACCAAAGAATGCAGCATTGTCTGCGAAAAAACCTGGGTCTGCGCGTCACTGGCCGAGGCCACAGCAGTGACCTTCCCCGTATCAGCGAGCTCGCGCTGACGCTGAGCCATTGCCCTCCTTCGTGCACGCTTCGCTTTTTGCCGGGCTGCCAGCAGGCGGAGAGAATGGACTGCATCATCCAGGGGACCCGAATCGGCATCTTCTGCCTTGCCCTGAGAAGAAACTGGCGAGGGCTGAGCGGGCTTTCCTGCAGTCGATCCTGGTTGAGAGTTGGGGGCACCCGTCGTGTCGGCGGCAATACCCGACAGTTCCTTCGCAAGGCGGGCGACGGCCTCGCGAGAGGTGTCCTGCGTGACCGTCTCAACCTCCAAGGGCTGAACACGCGTATGCGGACGGATCGCAGGATCCTCATCAACAACCCAACGAATCATGTTTTCGCGTAGGTAACAGCGCAAATCCCACAGCGCTCCGGAGTCCTTCGCAGAGACGACGATACGAACAGTCATTGTCGTTTCATCAGAGTCAGCAACCTGAACTGCCCACGAACGGCCATCCCACAAGTCAGTTGCAAGAAGGAGCTGTTGAACGTGACTACGGATCAGAGTTAAAGGCGCAGTCCAGTCGAGCTTGAGCTCGACATTACCCAGCTGGGTCGCAGCGCGACGCGTCCAGTTTTCGAAGGTGTTGGACGTGAAGTAGGTCGAAGGAACGATGAGCCGGCGTTCATCAGGAAGTCGAACAACAACGTAAGAAAGAGTGATTTCTTCAACTTTGCCCGAAACATTGTCCTTACCGACGACGACCACATCGCCCACGCGAATCGCATCCGTGAAGGCCAACTGGATACCGGCAAAAACATTTCCCAAGGTCTGCTGGGCTGCAAGACCGGCGATCACCGAAACGACACCTGCAGAGGCCAGAACGGTTGTCATTGCCTGACGCGCGGCATCAAAAGTGAAGAGGGCTGCGCAAACACCAAGAAGGATGACCAGAGCCTGTAGCAGACGACGGATGACCTGCGCTTGGGTTTCAAACTTACGGGAAACTCCTCCGTCTTTTTCCTGGCGGATTCGTGCCGCGTCTTCGAAGATCCACACGCTGTTGTAGACCATCCAAGTCATCGTCAAAATGCCAATAATGAGCAGAACATGGGAGATGAAGCCCACCATTCCACCATTGGACCAATCTGACAGAGTGGTATTGACCAGCATGAATTGCAGGCCAGCCCACGCGCCCCAAGCCATCGCGGTGATGTAGTACGAGGTCCGGACACGTTTGGTAACCGCCGCAAAATAGCGCGAGCGACGGGCAATTGGACGCGTTAAAAGGACGATCACCAGCGCCACAACGAAGGCGATAACCAAACCAACTGTGGCGCCGAAGATCAGTGATGCCAAGTCCAGCGCATTTTGAACAGCGGCCTGCGCAACCCCCGTTGGCGAAGGCGAGGGTGTCGGATCGTCGGCACTGAAAATCATAAAACCGTCCTTGAATCACTCATTCGGTACTCCCTCAAGCCTAGGCGCGATCATTGAGAATCGCCTGAGGCTTGAATCGATAGACACCATTGCAGATCCCAGAATATCAAGGAAAAGTAGCTATGTGACGGTCATCACTGCCATTCTTTTTGCTTTAAGGCCCTGCTTCTGCCTAATATTCTCTTCGTCCTCGGACGCCAGACCGGTGGCCGACAGTGGCCCCCATCGTCTAGAGGCCTAGGACACCGCCCTTTCACGGCGGCGACACGGGTTCGAATCCCGTTGGGGGTACTTCTTCGAAGTCGCTCGTGTCGACAGTGAAGGAAAATTCAATAGGCTTCACCTATTGTGAGGCCCCGTAGCGCAGTTGGTTAGCGCGCCGCCCTGTCACGGCGGAGGTCGCGGGTTCAAGTCCCGTCGGGGTCGCAAGACCAGGCCAGTAGGTTTCGGTCCTGGCTCTGTAGCTCAGTTGGTAGAGCGTTCGACTGAAAATCGAAAGGTCACCGGATCGACGCCGGTCGGAGCCACCAGATAAAACCCTCGCATCGCGAGGGTTTTGTTGTATCTACTGCGACCAGAATCACACCGCCTTCTCCAAGCTCCACAGCTCTGAGCACAAACCCTTCTTGAACTGCAACAACACTCGCCAGAAAACACTTTTTGGCAACTTGGTCAACCATGGCGAGGCACCAAAAAAGCTGCCTTAGAACTTTTAGACCATCCCAGATATTTGTGAATTCATCCCTGAACTGACTAGCATTTAGATATCCCACACAAATCAATCAGGAGATTTTCAGGTGTCGATACGCGTTCAAACTCTCACAAGATCAGCGATTTCGGGGCTTTCAATGCTCCTCGCATGTTTCCTCGCATTGGCCTATTTCATCGTTTCTCAAGGCGCCTCACAGGCTGCAACCGTCAATGACATCGTCAAGGATGTCAAGCTCTCTGGAGTCAGCTCCTCGACGAAGCTCGGCGTTGGCACCATGATGCAGGTTGACTTCACCATCGATGGAACGGGGAAGGCTATCCGCCAGGGAGACACTTTCACCATCCAAGCGCCCCCGGAGCTCAACACCTTCGCTTCAACCGGCACGCAACTTCAATTCGACATGATTGCCCCTGATGGTCAGGTCGCTGTCAATTGCTCTGCTCCCGCACCTGAACCCGGAGCGGTCATCACCTGTACCTTCACAGACTACGCAAACTCCCACCAGAACATCACCGGTTCAGGTTGGGCAAAGATGAGCGCAGCTGCAAAGACTACTGCTGGCGCAGTGTCCTTCTTGATTGATGGCAAGGCTGTTTCTGTTCAGCTCCCCGGTGACGGAACCGGAATTGGCGACACCAATATCGGAAAAACCACCAAACACAACAAGGGCGGAACAGTCGACTCCGATGATCCTTCGTTGATTAACTGGTCGATTAACGTCGTGGAGTCAGGAATCTCGGTCGAAACCATCACTGTTGACGATACCTTCACGAATGACAATGGTGGTTACACCCTGGCCAACGAGCCCTCAATGTTAGTGTGGGCTAACGGAGACGACTTCCCCTTGGGAGATTCCACAACGGTATCGAATGGCGATGCTCTGAACGGCGGCACCTTCACCGTCACTAAGAAGGCAGACGGCAGCGGTTTCACCGCAACTTGGCCGAAGGGTGACGGAAACGCAATTTATTCGATCTCCTATAACACCAAGATCAAGAACTCGGCGATGGTCGGTAAGTCTGCTACCTTCACAAACAACGCGTCTATCAACGCTGTTGCATTGGTCGGAAAAGCGGTAATCACAGCCGATGGTGGTGGTTCCACCGACGACAACCCCTCATTGCCTCGCCCCACACCAACGACAACGACTCCGGAACCTACCCCGAGCACGACAACGACTCCGGAACCTACCCCGAGCACGACAACACCGGAGCCAACCCCTACCACAACCACTCCCGAGCCGACTCCTACTACAACGACTCCGGAACCAACCCCCACAACGACTGAGGCCACCCCGGAGCCTACTCCCAGCACGACGACTCCCGAGCCGACCCCCACGACCACAGCACCGGAGCCAACCCCAACTACAACCACTCCGGAACCAACACCGACGACTACTGAGCCAACTCCGGAGGTCTCAACAACGACTCCTCAGCCTGCGGCCTCAACAAGTAGTACAACTCCTCCGGTAAGCCCCGAGACAAGCAACCCTCCGCTTCCGCCGGCACCACAGCAGAATGTGCCCCCCGCGGCTCCCTCACCCAAGGAAGCGAATCGTTCCCTTGCTTCGACCGGTACCGATGCGACTCTTGCCGCAGCTGCTGCACTGAGTGCGGCAATTGCCGGCGGGCTGCTTGTAGCCCGCACTCGTCGCGAACAGGATTGAGACAAAGAGTCGATCAGGTTTGTGCATGAAGCCCCGACAAAGGGACACAAGGGCAGAGCCCTGATTGGCTGACACGCAATCGACTCCATACATGACGGGGTGGGGGCCAGACGCGCAGCGTCTGGCCCCCACCCTGTTATAACCGCATCTAGCGGTGGTGATTAGTCTTCGCGGGTCGTAACCTCAATGATCTGAACTTCAGCGGAATCTGGGATATCAGCCGCGCGAGGAGCAGATTTTCCAGAAGCACTAGTCGAAGGCTCATCAACCACGGTGCTGTCAACAACGCGCACACCCGGTCGCGGGGCCCCATAGCGCGAAGGAGCGTCTTGCCCCATGCCGCGACGCATCGCACGACGGACAAAGAAAATGAAGGCAGCTGAAATCAGTGCAACACCGATGACAACGATCAGAATCAGGTTGCCCAGTAGCGTAAGAAGTCCACCAATCATGCATTCACCCTACACTGGGCACGATGGTCGTGAGAGAATAGAGCCCTCAGCTCTAAACGAACATGTCACTGAAGACGCATCGCCTTCGCCTGTGCATGTTCCACTCGGTGTCGGCAGGAAGAGGCGGTTACATATGGGAAAACGAGCCGAAACCCAGGACCGTCTCCTCGCAGCAACTCGACACATCATCATCACCGAAGGCATTGAAGCTACATCACTTGAGCACATCTGCGCAGTTGCAGGTTTTACCCGCGGTGCCTTCTACTCAAATTTTTCCTCTAAAGACTCGCTGCTGGGAATCTTGGCCGAAGGCGAATACGCCGACCTGATCCAACGCCTGCGTGAACGCGTCCTTTTGTGGGAGAACGCCCAAACCCCCGCTTCCCAGGGAGGTGAGGGGGATCGTCACCTCCTCATGGAAAACCTGCTCTACGAAGCCTTGGACGCAATCCATATTGACGAAGGGCTCTACATCCTCCACTCCGAGATGCTCATGCGCTCAATCCGCGACCCCGAGTGGGGTATGCGACTGTTGGACCTCAATCGTCAATTTGCAGATCAACTCGGTTCGGTTCTGCAGACAATCCTGACGGCCGCTGGCCGCGAACTTACGGTTCCCATTGGTGCGCTTACCCAAAGTGTCATCGGTGTCGTCATGCGCGCTGCAGGCCTTGCGGGTTGGCGTCAATCCATTCGCGAGTACCGGAGTAAGCAGAGTACTGCCACAAACTCCGGCTACCCAGCGCCAGCCCCTCACGAAGATCACCCCCCGGTCCCACCTGCCCACACAGCCTCGCAGGCCAGCCCGGCAACCCGATCAATTCTCGAAGTCGTCCTGGTCCTGCTCTACGCCTGCTCGCGCGAAATCGACTGAAAATACACATCGGTATCGCCCTCAAGCGTTTTCGAAGGAAACTTCAAGAGTCGCAGAATTACGCCGAAAACTCATAGCACCTCACCTGCGTTCCGGGCGCAGCCCTCACAATATGCACCCCTGTATTTGTCCGCTCATGCGGCGAATTGAACGATGGGTGTAATGCAGATTGATCAAGAAGCACCCGTCCTTCACTGCGACGAAGTTGACTCAACGAACACTCACCTTGCCCACATCGTGCTCGGCGAGGGGTCAACTGCACCTTCCGGAATAGCGCTGTGGACAAGCCGCCAGAACAAGGGTCGCGGACGCGATGGACGCATCTGGCTCTCCTCCGATGAAGCGCTGACTTTCTCTCTCATGGTTGAGGCCTCGGAAAGCGAATTGGAATGGCTGACCGCGCTGGCCGGGGTCGCACTCCTGCGCACGATCCGCAGCACAGGGCTCGACGCAGCAGCATGCGGCGAGGACGCACTTTCACTCAAGTGGCCAAACGATCTGCTCATCAACGGACGTAAAGCCGCTGGAATTCTTTGCGAACACCTCGACACAAGCGATGAGACCCACCGCGTGATCGTTGGCATCGGGTTAAACATCGGCGCACTACCGCTTGAAGTTCGTGACTTCGCCGCAAGCTTTGACACCTCAATGAGCAGCGAGGAACGCGAATTATTCATCCGCGAACTGCGCATAAACCTCCAGCGGCTCTTCACGCTACCCGGAGCACCCGAATCCTGGCGCGAGGAGTACAGCTCATACATGCGCATCTTCGGCACGCAATGTCCACTGCACCTTCCCGGGGGCATTCGCTTCACCGCGACTCCGATCGGCATCGATGAGCACGCGCACCTAATCTGCCGCTCCACGGAAGGCGAAATTCTCACCGTCACTACGGGGGAAATTTCCCCCACCCCACTAGTGGAAGGACACCTGTCATGACGATTGCCCTTTCTCCCGTTCTGGTTGCGAACCGAGGTGAAATTGCGGTTCGCGTCATCCGTACCCTTCGCGAAATGGGTTTGGATTCCGTCGCTGTCTACGCTGAGGCCGATCGGGATACCTTGGCCTGTGAGCTCGCAACCTCCGCCTACAGCCTGGGTGGGAAGAGCGCTGCTGAGACCTACCTGAATCCGGAAGCGATTCTCGAGGCCGCCGCAAAGTCGGGCGCGCGAGCAATCCACCCCGGATACGGCTTCCTTTCCGAGAACGCCGATTTCGCCTCACGCGTCGCAGAATCCGGCTTGGTGTGGATTGGTCCTTCCGCCGAGGCCATTGAGGCCTTGGGGGACAAAATTCGAGCCCGCGAACTGGCTGATTCGTGCCAGGTCCCAACGATCACTGGGCGTTCCTTGGAAGGGAGCAGCGTCGAGGATGCACTTGAGCTGGCACAGTCCATTGGCTACCCGGTCCTGATCAAGCGTGCCGATGGCGGCGGTGGGCGCGGAATCACTCGCATGAATTCCGACTCAGATATTCGCGATTTCTACACGAACCTGATCGATCCTTCGACATTGACCCTGTGTTTCATGGAGAAATTCATTTCTCACGGTCGTCACGTCGAAACCCAATGCGCTCGCGATTCTTTCGGAACTTTCGCAGTCGTTTCGACACGAGATTGCTCGGTCCAGCGTCGCAACCAGAAGGTTGTTGAAGAAGCTCCTGCTCCTTTCATCTCCGAAGAACTCCACGCAGCACTTGAGGAGTACTCCCGCGCGCTCTTTGACGCGGTCCAGTATGTGGGTGTCGGCACCTGTGAGTTCTTGGTCGAAGATGGCAAGGCCTATTTCCTGGAAGTCAACCCTCGCCTGCAGGTCGAACACACGGTTTCTGAAGAGGTCACCGGAATCGATCTGGTTCGCGAACAGATCCGAATTGCTCAAGGTCTTCCACTTAGCGAGATCCCCTCTACTCGCGGTCATGCGATCGAAGTGCGAGTCACCAGTGAGGATCCCGCTCAGGAACTCATGCCCGCAACTGGTCGTTTGAGCGCAATCCAGTGGCCCGGCGGCCCCGGGGTCCGTGTCGATTCTTTCATCCGTCCCGGTGAAGAAATCGGAACCGACTTCGACTCTCTCATTGCAAAAATCACCGTTCATGCGCCGACGCGTATTCAAGCAATTATTCGCCTCCAGCGGGCGCTGGATGAATTTCGCGTCGAGGGTCTGCCAACCTCCGCTCCCCTACTCGCTCACATCCTCGCAACTCCCGAATTTCGAAGTGAAGAAAGCGACAGCTTGGGTGTCTATACCCAGTGGTTGGAACGCGAAGGAGTTCTCGAAGAGGTTGCACGCGAGCTCTCGGCTGCGGGCGGCACACAATCACGTGAGGCCTCGGAAGAAGGAAACGAAGCGCACGCACTGCGCTCCTTCGTCATTGAAATTGACGGAAAGCGCACAACGCTGAGCCTTCCTGCGGAACTATTGGCCGCAGCCGGGGGCGAATCGGGGGGCCGCGCACTCCGGCCTCGTCAGCCACTGCGACGCTCACTGCGCCCGCGCACTGGGGCAAACGACGAGGGCCCGAACGTCACCTCCCCAATCCAAGCAACCGTCATCCGCATCGCCGTCGAAGAAGGCCAAGAGGTCGAAGAGGGCGAACTGGTTGCGGTCATTGAGTCCATGAAGATGGAAAAGGCCCTAAACGCGGGTTGCTCGGGAACGATCTCGGCGATTCACGTCTGCGCGGGCGACACCGTCAAAGCAGGAGACGTCTTGGTGAGCATTAAGGAGGAAGCATGACCCCATCGAGCGCCAAGCGAATCGACGAGGCCGAAGAGCACGAAGCCATCAGCCGCCGAAACTTCTACGATCGCACGCACAGCATCTTGGAAGCGGCAGAAGAAAAAGCACGTCAGGCACAGCATGCTCGCGGACGTCAAACCGCCCGCGAGCGCTTGGACTACCTGCTTGATGAGGGCTCCTTCAGCGAGCTCAACCGCTACGCCGGCGGCGACATCGAAGCCGGCGAGCTCGGTTCTGCCGTCATCACGGGTATCGGCACGCTGGATGGTCGCCCAGTCGCCGTTTATGCACAGGACTTCTCAATCCGCGGCGGCACACTGGGCAAGGTGGAAGGCGATAAGATCCTTCTCCTCATGGATCGCGCCCTCTCCATGCGAATTCCGATCATTGCGCTTTTGGATTCGGGCGGCGCTCGTATCCAAGAAGGCGTCACCGCGCTTGCACAATACGGTCGAATTTTCCGAAAGACTACCGAAGCCTCGGGAGTCGTCCCTCAGATTTCGGTGATCTTAGGTCCCTGTGCGGGTGGCGCGGTCTACGGGCCCGCGCTTACCGACTTCATCATCATGACGAAGAACTCCTCGTACATGTTTGTCACCGGTCCCTCTGTTGTGAAGGCTGCGACCGGCGAGGAAATCTCCTCTGAAGACCTGGGTGGTGGCGACCTGCATAACTCGGTGTCGGGCGTTGCGCACTTCCTTGCCGAGGATGAGAACGAGGCCCTGGATTACGCACGTACTCTGCTGTCCTACCTGCCGCAGAACTGCGATAAGAAGCCTCCGCGCTACCTCTTCGAAAACGATGGTACCGAAGAACGCGCACACGAGGTCGCATCCCTGGTTCCGGAATCCCCCAAGCAGGACTACGACATGGTCGAGGTCATTGAAGCGCTTGTCGATCACGGGGAATTCCTTGAGGTTCAGCCCCTGTTCTCTCCTTCCATCGTTGTTGGCTTCGCCTGCTTTGAAGGACGGCCGGTTGGAATTGTTGCCAACCAGCCCAGCATCGATGCGGGAACTCTGGATGTGAACGCCTCTGAAAAGGCCGCGCGATTCGTTCAATTCCTTGATGCCTTCGGGATCCCGATTATCACCCTTGTTGACGTCCCTGGATATCGTCCCGGTTCCGAACAGGAACGAGCGGGAATCATTCGCCGTGGCGCCAAATTGATCACCGCCTATGCGACCGCAACCGTCCCCATGATCACCGTAATTTTGCGCAAGGCATTTGGCGGCGCCTACATCGTCATGGGCTCGAAGTCGCTGGGCGCAGATGTGAACTTCTCATGGCCGGCTTCCCAAATTGCCGTAATGGGCTCTGAAGGGGCGGTGGACATCGTCTTCCGCCGCCAGCTTGCCGCGGCCGGAAAGGAAGGGCGCGATGTTGCCGAGCAGCGTGCGCACTACCAGGAAATGTATGAGCGCCAGGCGATGAACCCGAATCTTTCTCTGAAAAACGGAGAGCTCGATGCACTGATCGAGCCTTCCACAACCCGCCAGAACATTTGCCGAGCCCTATCGGTCCTTCACCTAAAGGACCGCACCGTAACGACCCCGCGCGTCCACGATAACGCCCCTATGTGATGAGGAAAGTAGATTAATCATGACCGCATTTTTTGCCGAAATCCCCACTCCCTACGCACTCACCTTTGCGGGACAGGGGTCCGCGTGGCGCCCTGCTCTTTCGACCTCTCTGTCTTTCCCCCCTCACGCCGCGCTGCTGCGCAAGCACTACCAGGCGATGCGTGAGCTTCTTGCTCCCGTTGCCGGTGAGCTTCTGACCAGCGCCCCCGGTTCATTGGAACGCCTGAACGCTCTTCTGGACGGCAACACCCAGGACCTTCCTCTGGACCGTTCCGCCTCCGTCTCCGTCCCCGGTATCACCTTGGCTCAGCTGGCTGCTCTGGCAGATCTCGATGCAACCCAGTTGGATGTCCACACGACTTCTCCCCTGCTGCTCGGTCATTCCCAGGGCATCTTGGGCGCCGAGGTTGCCCGCGCGTGGATCGCCCGCGATGACCAGCGCCTCACCCACGTCCTGGCCCTCTCAGTGCTCATCGGTGCCGCTGCGCAATCGGTCAGCATCCGTTTGGGTGCGACGAACTTGGGCGAAGCAACCCCGATGCTCTCCGTTCGCGGACTGCCGGCCTCGATGATTACCGAGGCCGTTGAGGGTTCTCCCGTTTCCCTGGCCGTTGTCAACGGCCCGCGTTCCGTCGTTCTTTCCGGTCGCCCCGGTGATCTTGAAGCCTGCCGCCGTCAGCTTGAGGCTCAGGTTGCAGCCTCGAACCGCGCCTTGGAAGAGCACTTGACCGGTGGTACTCCTCTTGAGGCAATCGTCGAGTTCCTGCCTGTTTCTGCCCCCTTCCATTCGCCTCTGTTGGAGGAAGCAGTCGCGCAGGTGGTTTCGTGGGCGCGCAGCCTGGCAGAAGCCGGTCACGGAATTGATGATGCCGAGGCCGAGCGCGTTGCCCGTGCAATCCTCGTTGAGCGCGATGACTGGTCAGCAGCGATTTCCGCAGCCCTCGGCCAAGGCGTGAAGACCTTCGTTGATCTTGGGCCGTCGAATATGCTCACTCGCCTGACCCAGGACCTTCTGGATGGAACCGGCGCACAGATCGTGGATGCCTCGACTGCATCGCGCCGCACCGAACTCGATGAAGAAGGCTCCTCAATCGAAGCGCCCGCAGACTGGTCGCAGTTCGCTCCCAAGGTTGTTGCTCTTCCCGACGGACGTCGCGTGGTCTCAACGGCATTCACCCGCTTGACGGGACGCTCTCCCATCATCCTTCCGGGTATGACTCCCACAACCGTCGGGCCTCGTATTGTTGCCGCGGCCGCAAATGCTGGCCACTGGGCGGAAATGGCCGGTGGCGGACAGTACTCCGAAGAGGTCTTCACCGAGCACCGTCTTGAGCTTCAAAAGCTCCTTGAACCCGGACGCACCGCGGGATTCAACACGATGTTCTTTGATCGTTTCATGTGGAACCTGCAATTTGGTGTCAACCGCATTGTTCCCAAGGCGCGCCGTGCAGGTGCTCCCATCGATGCAGTGACGATCGCCGCCGGCATTCCCGAATTGGACGAGGCCCGCGAGCTGATCGCGCAGTTGCGCGCCGATGGCTTCGAGTACCTGTGCCTCAAGCCCGGAACCGTCGAGCAGATCGAGCAGGTCGTTCGTATCGCACAGGCGAACCCGGATCAGACTCTGATTATTCAGGTGGAAGACGGCCACTCTGGCGGCCACCACTCGTGGGAAAACCTCGACGATCTGCTTCTGGCTACCTACGCGCAAATCCGTCGCACTCCTAACCTCGTTCTTGCTGTTGGTGGCGGTATTGGTTCGGCTGCGGACGCTGCTCGTTACATCACCGGACAGTGGTCCGTGGATCTGGGATCGGCACCGATGCCCGTCGATGCTGTTCTGGTGGGTACGGCCTCGATGGCGACCCTGGAAGCCGAAACTTCTCCTCAGGTGAAGCAACTGCTCAAGGACACCCCCGGTGTCGGTGGTGATGGCTGGGTCGGTACCGGCCAGGTCCGCGGAGGTATGACCTCCGGTTTATCCCACCTGAACGCAGACATGCACGAGATCGAGAACTCCTCTGCTCGCGCTTCGCGCCTGATTCACGAGGTCGGCTCCGACCAGGAGTCCATCGACGCACACCGCGATGAACTCATCGAGGCCATGAACAAGACGGCAAAGCCGTACTTCGGTGAGCTCTCTGAGATGACCTACGCCGATTGGGCGCGCCGCGTCATTGACCTGTCCTACCCCTGGGCCGATTGGACGTGGACGGATCGCGCTCTGGATCTCTTCCACCGTATTGAGTCCCGCCTGAACCCGGCCGACCACGGCGATATCCCCACGCTTTTTGAAAGCCGCGATGATCTTGAAGACGGCCAGGCAGCTTTGGCCCGCCTGCTCGAGGCCTACCCTCAGGCCGAGACCACCCGCGTGATTCCCGCCGATGTCGCATGGTTCCCGGTCCTGTGCCGCAAGCACCACAAGCCCATGCCTTTCGTTCCCGTTCTGGACGGCGATCTTGCTCGCTGGTGGGGAACCGACACGCTGTGGCAGTCCCAAGACGCGCGTTTTGATGCAGACGCAGTCCGCATCATCCCCGGCCCCCGTTCGGTCGCCGGAATTGATCGCGTTGATGAGCCCATCGGTGAGATGTTTGCCCGTTTTGAGCAGGCTGTCGTCGATGCTGTCTCCACAGACGACGCACGCATTCCCCAGGTCTGGTCTCGTTTCCACGATCTGGCTGACGCGGCCTCGTTCCTGCGGGAAATCTCCCACATCCAGTGGGCGGGCAACCTGGTCGATAACCCGGCCTACACCTCGGTCGAGGCCACGGAAATCCTTCACGATGAGGGTGGCTACTCGATTCGCATTCACTGCGATTCAATGTGGGATCAGACTCCGAATAGCTCTCACCACTCAGTTGAGTACATCGACATCCCCGTTCTTCTTTCCAGCGCGTGTATGACCGGCGCTTACCCGGTTGTTGACATGTCGCGACTGTCCGTGACCGCTTACGATCTGCTTGCCGGCGCCGCTGGTGTGGGCACGACGACCGTGAATGGCGACCACATTGAGAAGATGCCCGCTGTCATCCCCGGCGAAGGTTTTGGCACGGTTCGTGATTCCTTCACTTTCACCGAGAACCTAGGCTACGCTCACGGCGCGGTGACCGGTGGCGCGCTGTCGACGCAGCTCGCCTCGGGAGTTCCCGATGCCCTTGTTGGCCCCTGCTGGCCCGCGATTTACGCCGCACTGGGCTCGGCAATGTACCAGGGAGTCCCGGTCATTGAAGGTCTGGTCAATGCCGTTCACCTGGATCACTCGATCTTCTTCGATGCCCCGCTTCCCGCTTTCGGGACCCGCGTCGAGGTCGTGGGACGCTGCGCTGAGCTTGCTGAGTCTTCGGCCGGTCGCGTGGTGCGCGTTGAACTTGAGTTGAGCGCTGAAGGCACAGTTTTTGCTCGCTTGGTTGAGCGTTTCGCCATCCGAGGCCGTATCGCCTCGACCCAGCCGCCAGCACCGGCGCCCGAGGTCGCAGATTCCTACACGGATACACCGCGTTCATTCCTGCGTCACGTGCGCGTTCAGGCTCCCGAAAACATGACGGCTTTCGCTATTGTTTCCGGGGACTTCAACCCGATTCACACCTCCTACGCTGCTGCACGCCTTTCCGGTCTTGCAGCTCCGCTGGTTCACGGAATGTGGCTGTCTGCGACCGTTCAGCACCTGCTGTGCGCTCACTCGACTCAGCCGGTTGACAGCCCTGATCGCCTAGGTGTCATTCGTTCCGTTGACATGCCCGAAGTCGAAATTGAAGCCTGGTCCTACCGTATGTTCGGCATGGTTCAGCTCTCAGACATCGTGGATATCACCATTGAGCGCGTGGGTCGTATCGGTGGCGAATTGGTCCTTGAGGCTACATGCCGCATTGGCGATGAGGTCGTTTCCATCGCACGCGCACTCACTCGCGCACCCCGCACCGCTTATGTCTACCCCGGTCAGGGTATCCAGCGAAAGATGATGGGCTTGGAGCACATGAGCTCAACCGCTCGCGCGGTGTGGGCGCAAGCCGATGCTCATACTCGCAAGGCTCTGGGCTTCTCCATCGAGGCCATTGTTCGCACAAACCCGACCGAACTTCGCGTCGGCGATGAGGTCTTCCGCCACCCCAAGGGAGTCCTCAACCTCACGCAATTCACCCAGGTTGCTCTGGCAACTTTGGCCTACGCTCAGACCGAGGAACTCCGTGCGGAAAACGCCCTTGTGGATCACTCCTTCTACGCGGGACACTCTTTGGGCGAATACACCGCTCTGTCCGCCTACGCACGGATCTTCCCCCTCGAGCAGGTTCTGGAAATCGTGTTCCAGCGCGGTTCAGCCATGCACCACTTGGTCGAACGCGACGCGCAGGGTCGATCGAACTACGCAATGGGAGCTCTTCGCCCCAACCAATTCGGTATGGGCGACTCAGAGGTCCGCGACTACGTGGCCTCGATCGCTGAAAAGTCCGGCGAGTTCTTGGAGATCGTTAACTACAACCTGGCTGGTTCTCAGTACTCGGTTGCTGGAACGGTCGCCGGCCTGAAGGCATTGGAAGAGGACACCGCACAGCGTGCCCGCGAACACGGTGGCCGCCGAGCGCTCATCATGATTCCCGGAATCGACGTTCCCTTCCACTCCTCGCGCCTGCGCGCTGGGGTACCGGCCTTCCGCGACAAGCTCGATTCTTTGCTTCCCCAGGACATCAACCTCGAGGTTCTTGAAGGACGCTACATCCCGAACCTGGTTGCTCGTCCCTTCGAGCTCACTCAAGATTTTGCTCAGTCGATCCTTGACGTTGTCCCGTCTGAGGCAACTCAAAAGATCGTCGACAATTGGGATGAATCGATCGCTCATCCGCAGGCCACCGCACGTACCCTGCTCATCGAGCTCCTCTCGTGGCAGTTTGCTTCGCCGGTTCGCTGGATTGAGACGCAGGATCTGCTCTTCAGCGCTCCCCCACAGGGCTTGGGCGTTGAGCGCGTGATTGAGATTGGTTTGGCATCTTCACCGACTCTGGCAAACATGGCATCGCGGACGCTTTCGCAACCTAAGTTCGCACAGACGAATATCGATGTGCTGAACGTCGAGCGCGACGCCGCACGTGCCCGCAACGAGGACGCAGTCGCTCAGCCCGAGCGCGCACAATCCGATGCTTCAGCGCCCAGCGACGAGGCCACTCCCGCTGCGCCCGAAAGCAATGCCTCGGCAGCGGAAGTTCCCGCGGCAAGCACTCCCACGGTCGAAGCACCTTCCGCCGCCCCGGCACCAGTCCCCGCGGCTACAGCAAGCGGAACCATGCCGGAACTCCCGCTCTCGGCCTCGGATGCTATCCGCGTTCTTCTGGCCTTCTCGAACAAGCTCCTCCCCGAGCAGATCGATGCCTCTGACACGGTCGAAACCTTGACAAATGGCGTGTCGTCAAAGCGCAACCAGCTGCTCATGGACATGGCCGCTGAGCTTTCGCTCTCGACCATCGAAGGCGCGGCCGAAGCATCGATGGGCGATCTCTTCGCGACCATCGACACTCTGGTTCCCAGCTACACACCTTTTGGCCCGGTCCTCAGCGACGCAATCAACTCCAAGCTGCGCAAGATCTTCGGTTCTGCCGGCCTCCCCGCAAGCTTCACGACCGGTTACGTCAAGGACAATTGGGGCCTGAGCGAGCAGTGGGCCGCACGCGTGAACGCAGAAATCCTGCTGGGAACCCGTGAAGGTGACTCGATTCGTGGCGGTAGCCTCTCGACTCTGCCCGGCTCGGTTTCCTCCGCGAAGGATGCCTCGGCGCTCATCGATCAGGCTCTGTCTTTGATCGCAGCACGCGAGGGCTTGACTCTCTCGCGTCCAAGCTCCGGTGGTGGCGCCGGCGGCGAGGTCGTTGATTCTGCGGCTTTGCGCGACCTGGAAGATCGCATTTTGGGTGAGCGTGGCATCTTGGCCAACCAAGCACGCGACATTCTCAAGGTTTTGGGTATCTCTACTGCCCCCGCTGCAGTAGAGAGCGAAGATTCCTCCGCTCTGATCGCGGCTGTCGAGGCCGAACTTGGAGCAAATTGGGAAGCCTCCGTGCGCCCCGCCTTTGATGAAGGCCGTGCGGTCCTCCTTGACGATCGCTGGGCAACTGCTCGCGAAGACCTCGCCCGCATCTTTGCAGGTGCGACTTCTGCTGAAAGCCTTGCGCCTGAACGCCTACGCGGCGCGGGACAATCACTGAGCGAACTGGCAAAGTGGTACAGCGCCAACACCTCGGATGCAGGTCTCAAGGACTACTTCGCCCGCGTCGCCCAGGCTGCTCTTGAGGCAGCTGAAGGCCGCTTCGCCGGAGATGTCGCTCTTGTGACCGGCGCTGCTCCTCACTCGATTGCGGCTGCAGTCGTAGGCGAGCTTCTTGCCGGTGGCGCAACCGTCATCATGACCTCCTCGCGAGTCAACGATGCACGACTGGAATTCGCCAAGGAGCTGTACCGCACACACGCCGCAATCGACGCAACCCTGTGGATCGTCCCCGCAAACATGGCATCCTTCCGCGATGTTGACGCACTGATCTCCTGGGTTGGTAGCGAACAGACCGAGACCCACGGAGCAACGACCGAAGTCGTCAAGCCCGCGCTTCTTCCCGATCTTTTCGTTCCCTTCGCAGCGCCTCGTGTTTCTGGGACCGTTGGTTCGGATCCTCAGGGTGCTCTTGCTCAAGAACGCCTGCTTCTGTGGAGCGTCGAACGCGCAATCCACCTCCTGTCCGGCTTGGGTGCAGACACGGCTCCCAACCACCGCACGCACATCTTGCTTCCCGGTTCGCCGAACCGCGGAATCTTCGGCGGTGACGGTGCATACGGCGAAGCAAAGGCAGCCTTCGACGCGATTGCAACCAAGTGGGAGCACGAGTCCGGTTGGCCGACACGCACGAGCATCGCTCACCCACTGATCGGTTGGGTCCAGGGAACCTCCCTCATGGGTGGGAACGACATCCTAGTTCCCGCGGCTGAGGCGGCAGGCGTACACGTCTACACGACCGAAGAAATCGCCGGCGAACTCGCCCAGCTCCTCACCCCTGAGGTCCGCGAGCAGGCTGCGCAGGCTCCTGTTCACGCTGACCTGACCGGAGGCTTGGCCGAGGCGGGACTTGACCTTCCCGCGCTGGCTCGCCAAGCACGCGAGCAGGCGACGGCCTCGGCACAGGAAGCTCAGGCAGAGAAGCAAGCAACCCTGCGGGCATTGCCCAACCCGGTTATTCCTTCGCTGGCTGCACCAATCGCGTGGGCAACTCCTCGCGCGCAACTGCGCGATCAGATCGTCATTGTCGGCATCGGTGAAATTGGCACCTGGGGTTCGGGACGTACCCGCGAAGAGGCCGAATTCGGTCAGGACTTTGATCTGACCGCTGCCGGCGTCCTCGAGATGGCCTGGATGATGAATCTCATCAACTGGTCTGATAGCCCGCAGCCCGGCTGGTACGACGCTTCTGGAGCACCGGTTGACGAGGCCGAAATCTACGATCGTTTCCGCGATGAAGTTGTTGCCCGATCGGGTATCCGTCGCTTCAACGACGATTCAAACATGATCGATTGCGGTTCGAATGACGTTCGCACGGTCTTCTTGACCAGCGAGCAGACCTTCACCGTGGACACCAAGGCTGAAGCCGAAGACTACGTCTTGGCAGATCCTTCGCACACGACGATCTGGGAAGAAAACGGTACGTGGCACGTCACCAAATCCGCTGGTTCTCCCGTCCAAGTCCCCGCACGTGCAACTCTGACTCGTACGGTCGGCGGCCAGATCCCCGAAGACTTCGATCCGGCTCAGTGGGGAATTCCCGCTTCCATGGTCGAGGCCCTGGACCGCATCGCTGTGTGGAACTTGGTCACCGCAGTGGACGCCTTCATCTCTTCGGGCTTCTCCCCCGCTGAGCTCCTGCAGGCCGTCCACCCCGCGGACGTGTCCTCGACACAGGGCACGGGTATCGGTGGCATGGAGTCCCTGCGCCATGTCTTCCTCTCGCGCTTCCTAGGTGAAGATCGCCCGCAGGACATCCTTCAAGAGGCCCTGCCCAATGTTGTGGCCGCACACACCATGCAGTCCTTCATTGGCGGCTACGGCCAGATGATCCACTCGGTTGGTGCCTGCGCAACTGCCGCGGTTTCCATCGAGGAAGCCGTCGATAAGATCCGTCTGGGCAAGTCCGACTTCGTTGTCGCCGGCGGTATCGACGACATTTCAGTCGAATCGCTCACCGGCTTTGGCAACATGAACGCGACCGCCGAGTCCGCCGCGCTTGAAGCA